>Ga0208920_1000181_pt1 | contig 17408 bp, 16 predicted proteins | sample 19_taG_FD_184094 | JGI IMG/M metagenome (GOLD analysis project Ga0208920, IMG submission 184094) | Marine viral communities from the Subarctic Pacific Ocean - 19_ETSP_OMZ_AT15317 metaG (SPAdes) (version 2) | ecosystem: Environmental > Aquatic > Marine > Oceanic | place: Pacific Ocean | collected...
GGAGCACGTCTTCGAAGCATGAAAGGCAAATATGCTAGTGAAATGGCCTCCTCTACTACTAGAAATGTAGATAAAGGGTGGCCTGACGGGATGAGGACACTAATTAACATAGGCGAGAACAAAGCCCCGGATGATGAGAAGCTTATTTTTGATACGCAATTTGAAATTAAAAAACTAATAGAACAACTGGAATCGAAAAATGAAAGCAAAACATAATAAAAAAAGAAACACAGCCTTTCTATACGAAGCACTCACTAGAGAGCTTACTAAGATGATTGTAGCCAGAGATGCAAAGAAGGCACAAACGATTAAAGCAATCTTTAGAGAACACTTCTCGGCAGGAAAGGAACTACAGCAAGAGTTAAACTGTTACAAGGCGCTTTCGGAAAGTTCTGAGCTAGACCACTACACTGCTGAAAAAATGATCTTCGCAGCAAAGAAAGAGTATGAAGAACTTGATAAGAAGAATATATTCCAAGAGCAGTCCTCTGTGATTAAAAAGATCAACCAAGGACTGGGAAATGACATTTATAATAACTTTGTCCCCAATTACCGAGCCTATGCTACTATATCTCAAATATTTAATGATTCGACACCAGTTAAGTCTAGGGTCTTGCTAGAGAAGCAAATTTTAAAAAGCCTCACCAGCCCTAGTAACAAAGAAGAAGAAATGAAGCCAGTAGACTCTCTGGTCGTTAAGTCCTTCAGCGAGAGATTCAACAGTGAATACTCTCACTTGCTCCCAGAGCAACAATCCCTTCTTGGAAAATATGTTTTGTCTTTCGGGGCAAATGAGGTTGATTTTAAACTTTGTGTGGTTAACGAGCTTAAGAGAATCCGCAACGAGGTCTCACTTTCTATGCAACTCGACGAGGTTAAAAGCGACGATGAGATGGTCGCCAATACTAAGAAGGTGCTAGAAAGAATAGATAATTTTGATATTGCCAACGTCACCAAAAAAGATGTTCTAAAGATATTGAAACTTCAAGACTTAGCTCACGAGTATACTAACGATGCCAATAACCTTTAAGATCGGAGACTCCTCTGCCAACGAGGAGCAAAGGCCTATCCAGGCTACCATAGAACTCCAGATAAGCAAGACTCTAGACGGAAATCTGCTTATCAACGACCATAAGTATATGGATATTGTGGTTGTTCCTTCCGAGGGTCGCATTGTCACAATGCCAAAACCATATGCAGAGAAAGATGTATATGATTATCAAAAAGACTTAATGTATTATTTGTTTAAGAGTGGAATCTCAAATGCCATGGCCCCAGAAGGCGGCCCTTTCATAGGGATGATGGAAACTAATTACCCATTAGACAGCGAGGTTGATCCTCTGCAAGCTTCTTTGCTGATGATAAGTGAGTATATCGCCAAGACAGCGGCTGATGAGATGGTTGCGGACGAGTATGACGAAAATATCGAAGATAACTTTGTTGATCCTCCCGATACCAAGACTACCGAATATGGGGAAATAAAACCATATCAGGATACTCCCGGCGCTAATGCCATCGGCGACCCAACTTATACTTTTGCCGGATACGGCTACCTTTATTAGGTCACCAGAAAGAAGATTTAAGTGCCCTCTTTGGTAGAAATGTTGTATTTTATTCTATGTTCATATGGACTAACTCAGATTTTAGTTTTCTCTAAGGTTCTGAATAAGATCCGACCTGCCTATCATTTTTTCCACTGTCCTATGTGTATTGGCTTTTGGTCGGGGGTTCTTCTTCTCTTCCTAAACCCATTTACAGAACTATTTACATGTGATGTTTCTTTGGTAAATGCCCTGCTTCTTGGGTCATTATCCTCAGGCACATCATACGCGTTGTGCATGCTAATCTCGGACGGAGGATTTCAACATGAATACCGAACTAGGGGGGATGTGGACACAGAAGTGGATGTTAAGACCAGTCGCAAGGTGTTGCAGGGGTAGTTGTATCGAGCGGGTAGCGCCCGCAGGGTTATTTAAGGATTCTTAATGTTAAACAAAGGCAACGTATAATGGAAATAAAACTAAACAAGACAGAGAAAGCGTTCAGCGCCGGGGTAAAGTGGGAAGTATATACTAATGACTGTTACGAACTCAGAAAACAGGAGTTTGAGAGACTTCCTTTGCATATCGTTGATCTTGGGGCAAACTTTGGCTGGTTCAGTCGTCTTGCTACGAAACTATATCCTGACTCAAAAATATATGCATATGAAATGGTTGAGAGAAATTACTTAATAGCGAAGCATCTTCTCTTATCGGGGCACAACAATATCGAGCTTCATAATGCTATCGCTATCGGAAATCATAAAATAGACACTATTCGGGTAGATTACAGGCGAAACCTGGGAGGAAACAAGGTAATATCTAAGGACTCAAGATTTTATCTTAATCAACAGATCTCGGCTGACGATGATCAGGTTTTTTCTCATGAGAATTCCATAGCCCTTTCACAGTATAGTTTAAAAAATATCATTGATGACAATAATATAGATTATATCGACTTCTTAAAAATGGACGTCGAAGGAAGCGAATATGATATTTTAGAATATGTATTTGAGAATGGACTATCCAAAAAAATACTTAACTTGTCAATGGAAGTACATGGTCGAAGAGAATTCTGGAAAAAAGATAAAGGTGCTCCTGGCGACTCTCAACAACTGAAGTGGTTGAAGGAACAATGCCATGACCATTTCGACGAAGTGAGCTTCTATGGGCACTATGCAAGGCTTTCAAATAAGCTGGGGAAATAAAATGAAAAAATATGTCTTACAAGAGTTTATGAATCTGGATTATAGCGACGGCCTTCTTACTGAAGAAGAGCGCCAAGGCAACAAGGAGGGTATTCACCTAGTTGTTGCTGGCAAGATTCAGTGCGCCGAAGCCCAGAACGGCAATGGACGCATATACCCCAAACCAATCCTTGAAAGGGAAATAAAAAACTATACCAAACTTGTCAAAGAAGGTCGGGCCATCGGAGAACTTGATCACCCTGACAGTTCAGTAGTAGAGCTAAAGAATGCTAGCCACGTAATGACCGAGGTCTGGTGGAAGGGCAACGATGTCATGGGTAAAATGAGGATTCTGAATACTCCTGCCGGGCAAATCGCCAAACAGTTAGTAGAGGGAGGGGTTCAGTTAGGTATCTCTAGCCGCGGATTGGGGTCAACACGCCAAGAGGGCGGCATCACCATGGTTGAAGACGACTTCCAACTACTATGTTTTGATTTAGTTTCTGAACCCAGTACTACTGGGGCATTTTTAGTAGCCGAGAATCAAATTAAAACTCATCTTACAAAGGCTGATCGTATCAACCGAGCCTTAAATAACATACTTGGAAGCGAATCATGACTGGTGCAGGAATTGGCGCTTTTGACAGCGCTGAAGGAAACTATGGGTTTAAGGCGACGGCCGACGGAAAAGTAATTCTCGGCAACACTTCCGACGACGTAATCCAAGTTACGGGTTCCTTGTCTGTTAACGGTGCTGCCACATTCAATCCTGCCGAGACCGACGTTGATTTTATCGTTAGCAGCACAAATGACGAAGCCTTGCGAATTGATTCAACTGGCGTTGTGTTCAACGAGGATGGGCACGCCACCAACGACTTCAGGATAGAGTCAGACAACTATACACACATGCTCTTTGTGGATTCTGGTAATGATAAAATAGGCATCGGCACAAGTTCCCCAACCCACGCCCTACACATTGCGAACACCGGCCCATCATCGCTATATCTTGAGGCAGACACCGACAATGTGGACGAAGACGATACATCATACATCAAATTTACTCAAGATGGAGGCAACACCGGAACCGTCTTGGGCCTCTGTCCCAATTCGGCATCAAAGGACCCTGAAGGTGCCGCCTACACGGATACGCTCGGGAGTAGCTTCTTGATTGGCACAACTACGAGTACTCCAATTCAATTCGGAACAAACGATAATGTAAGGATGACCATCAAGCAGGCAGGCAACGTCGGAATAGGAATTACGAACCCATCCCACCTATTAGAGGTGGACGGAACAGCCAAAGCGGGTTATTACGTCACTGCCCCCACCGCTACGGATTTGGGATCGGGCACCTCCACCACCTTGACACCCAGCACCAGCCTACACTTTTTAGACGCAGATTCCGTCACTCTCGATTCGGGAAAAGATTATTTTGAGATTACCTTGGCAGACGGAACCACTGCCGGACAACATCTACAGCTTGCTATCACCAACACTCCCAATAATCCCGTTAAGATAATGGGCGATACCGGAGGGGCAAAAGCATCGGCCACTATAACATTCACAGGAATCCCAGCATCGGGTGAGGCACTCACCGTGACGGATACCGACTCAAACACTTATACCGTTACCTACTCCGACGCCGAATCTTGCGGAAACATTGTAGTGGCTGGTGAAAGGGCAATCACCGCCGGAGTATTCGGCTGCACGACCGCCGCCGATGGTGCTGGTCAGTTATATGCTGCCTTTGATACTGGTATTGGTAACGGATGGCCGTTTACTGTTGCGAGCTTTTCCTGGGGAGTCGATACTGAAGTTACTCTCACACAAAACGCAGCGGGCACCGCCGGAAACAACACCATTTCCGAGAACTTGTCTAACGCATCGGCGACCGGCTTCTCCGGCGGCACTGCGTTAGTCGAAGGATCAATCAACTCCACCTATGGGGTCGAATTGTCTAATGCTGGCGGCATGACACAAGGGGCACATTTTGTCTGGGACGCCACTAGTGAACAATGGCAGATAATTGCGGGAACTCAACTAACCTCATAAGAAAGAGAACAATGAAAAAATCAGAACTCAAAAATATAATTAAAGAATGTGTGAAAGAGGTCATCTTCGAAGAGGGTGTCATCTCTTCTATCGTTCTTGAGGTGGCTCAAGGGCTTACTAGCGCCGATCGGCTCACGGAACAGCGACCGGCTGCAACTAGACCGCCTCCCGCTATATCACGCCAAGCCGCAGAAACAAAGCGCCAGGTTCTGTCGTCTATTGGCGGCGATGCCTACGCAGATATTAAAAAGAAATTTAAAGACCCTGGGGTATTCGAAGGCACTCGCCCAATTCGAGAGTCCAAAGGACAGGGCCCATTATCTGGAGTCGATCCCCATGATCCAGGCGTTGACCTTTCGTCAATACCAGGGATGTCATCATGGGCAACTATAGCAACAGCCCAGGGAAAGAGGTAAATATGAAGAATAGATTCCAACACCAGCACCGGAATGATACACGCGCAACAGTCCGCGCTGAGGATTGCAATGGCAATGCTGAGAAAATGATTCGAAGATTTTCAAAACTCGTTAAGAAGGATGGAATCATTGAAGAATGCAGAGAACGAGCCTTTTTTGTAAAGCCTACTACCCGCCGCTCTGAGAAAAAAAGAGCACGCGAAAGAGTAATACAAAAGATAAATAGGAAAAGAACAGAACTACTTACTATCAAAGATCGCTCTTTTAAAGGTAAGAATAAGAGCAAGAGGAGCAAATAATGGCCACCGACCTTACAAATTATAATAATCCATATGTAAGATCCCCAGGGATTTCAAGTGTTGGATCATACCAGGCCGCTGGCACTCCGTTCATCACGGGAAGTGTGGTTGCCGACGCCGGGGAAGTTGAAATCACGTTCCCTGCTGTCACTAAATCAGTCACAGTGATAAACAAAGACGCCTCCGGCAACGACGCCCTTAGAGTTCATTTTGCTTCCCAAGACACCAGCAATACTATCTCCGGCGCTCACTATATCACACTTGATGCGGTGAACACTTCTGTGACCCTCAACATCAAGACAAAGTCAATCTGGATTTCAAACGCTTCGGGCGGCTCAAGCAACTTCCAACTATTTGCGGAGTTGACAGGAATAGACCCAGGCAACATGTGGACGCTGACCGGCGCAGGCATTGACGCTTAAACTTATATAACGGCAGGAGACTATAACAATGGGCGGATTTGGCGGCGGAAATAGCGGGTTTTCACCATCACAAAATATCATTCCAGGCTCTACAAAGTGGGGTACCGACCTGACCGACACCCACCAAGTCACGGGCAGCGTAGATATAACTGGCTCCTTAGAGGTGAACGGCAGTGCCATTACCGGTCTCGCCGGAGGATCCGATACTCAAGTTCAGTATAACGATGCTGGTTCATTTGCTGGTTCTGCTAATCTAACATTTGATGGGAGCGCCGTGTCAGTCACTGGCAGTGTTGCCCTGTCAGGTTCGGGAGACAATATAGTAATAACTAGTAACTCAGAGGCAGGGGCGGAAATAGGTTCTGCACACCTAGGGGATTGGCCGGCAGTAAATAATTATGCCTTCTTTGGTCATAATTCTTTAGACCACAGCGCGGCAGGAAATTATGGGTTTATGCAATCCGCCGCAGGCGAAACATTTTTCAATGCGGCGTCGGGGCAGCAATTAAACTTCAGAATAAATAATTCTAACAAACTCAATATCCTTTCTGACGGCAAAGTCGGCATCGGAGTAACAGCCTCATTGGCCCTTCTCCATATTTCAGGCACTGATGGAACAGATGCTTTCCGTGTAGATACACTAGGAGCACAGGACAATCCTGCTATCTTTGTAAGTGGTTCCAATTCCTATGTTGGTATCGGAACCGACGCGCCAAGCCAAGGTCTTCATGTTAAGGACAATGGAGGTGGGCAGATTGTCTCGCGAATAGAGGGTAGTGCCGGTCGTGCTGTATTACAGGTGGATAATGGCACCAACTACACCTTTTTTGGAGCTTCGACGACAGGGCTTGATTTCTCAGTAGGCGGTGCGAGCGACTATGGTGCTCAACAAATGGTGCTCAAAGCTACCGGTAGATTAGGAATCAATGTTACGGACCCAGACGCTCAGCTCGAAGTGTCAGGCACCAGCACCCAACAAAAATGGTCATACGATGCAGATAGTTTTGCAACTATGACTGTTGCTGACGATGGTCACACTACACTAGCCTCCTCAACTGAAACCGTCGGCGGCGGAAATATAACATTAGATGCACACGGCGATCTTTACTTACAGGCTGATGGTGATCGCTTAGCTATGGATGCTCCGACTGTAGAGGTTACGGGCACTCTTTCTCTCAATGGTACGGACCTAACCTCCACCGCCGCCGAACTCAACCTTTTGGATGCTAGCACCGTGACGGCTCCAAGTGAAGGAATCTGGACAGGAGTAGAAAGAGTAGCAGTAATGAACATCGGAGCCAGTGAGTATGCTGTGGGCGCACACGCTCTGGGCGTCACCCTGCCCGATAACGCCATAATCACTAGGGCTCTCTTGGATATTACCACGCCGCTTACTTCCTCCGGAGGAACAACGACACTGGAACTCGCTACCACCGGAAATATATTCCCCGCCAGCCTCTCCTTACCGATTGACTTCTTTCTGACCCTGGGCGGGACCGTTGGTATAGAGTCGTTCGAAGAAGAAATGGTGTATATACTGACCATTGAGGGCGGAAAACTCAATGGTGCCTCCACATTGACTTGCACCGTCGCCGAAGAGCCAGTGACTGCCGGCAGTATGAACGTTTATGTCTACTACGTTATGGGATCATAGAGAACATAGTTCTTTACTTGGTGCCGAAATCCGTATTGCTCGCGGCCATGCTCACTGCGCAGAATATAATATTGTCCAACAAAACTGGTCGTTAGGATAAACAAATAACTATTTATTTTGATATAATTTCATTATATTGAAGGGGAGCAATATGTCAAACATGCTGGAGCAAGCCATTATTGATGCCACGGACTTACGTGAGGCAGCTATGAAGAGCGCCGAAGCCTCGGTCGTAGAGAAATACTCTAATGAAGTTCGGGATGCCGTATCAAAGCTTTTAGAGCAGGATGAACTTCCTGTTGATGAACTCGGAGAGGATCCTATGGGAGACCCTGCGCCCGAGTCCAGTAAGACTACCATGGAGCAAGTTCCAATGGCCCACCTTCCAGATGTAAGCGAAGAAACATTTGTAGAAGTTAACCTTGATGATATCCTAGATGCGGTTAAGGCTGACGAACCATCTGCCGAGGACGCCATCGCCGCCGAAGTCGATGCGGAAGAGGTTATGGCTAGCGCTGAAGATGAAATGGTGGCTCCCGGCAACCGTGATGACGAGATAGACATTAGTGAAGAAGAATTAGTCAAGGTGTTTAAGGAGATGCTCGTTGTAGACGTCCCTGAAATTGAGCTAAAGCGCTCTAAGGCACGAGCCGATGAGGCTGCCAACCACCCTGACGAGGTTGAAGCCGACGAAACGCTTCCATCAACCCTCGAAAAAGAAGAAACAATCTATTCTGATGGAATGGATAAAGATGATTTAGAAGAATATGAAAGAACAATGGCTAAGAACGAGTCTTTAAGCAAGGACAACGCTAAGCTACGGAGTCTTTTAGGACAAGTTAAGAATAAGTTACAAGAGATTAGCCTGCAAAATGCTAGGCTACTATATGCGAATCGTGTCTTTAGCGACCCCTCTTTGAATGAGCAGCAAAAAAATAAAATTGCTGAGTTAGTTGGTAGCGCACGTTCAGTATCTGATGCGAAGATGGTCTACGAGACTCTTCAAAAGACAATGGCGTCATCTGCTCCTAAGCAGGGACCACAATCATTGTCTGAAGTTGTTACTCGCCGATCCTCTGTCGCTCTTGGCGGACGCCAAGAGGAAGAAACTACTGATCGTCCTCCCGCATACAATCGCTGGGCTAAGCTCGCAGGTATGACAAAAGACTAATTTTCAAAGAGGAGAAAAAAAATAATGTCTGTAATCGAAACCCTAACAGAAGGCATCAGAGCACGCTCTCTTGCCAACGAGGGTGAAGCACTTCTAGGGAAGTGGGAAAAGACTGGACTTCTTGAGGGACTAGATGAGAATACTCGTGGTAGTATGTCTCGCCTACTTGAGAACCAGGCTGCCCAGCTTCTTAAAGAAACCAGCACAATGGCTGCTGGTGATGTAGATGGCTTTGCCGCAGTTGCATTTCCAATCGTTCGCCGCGTATTCGGCAATCTATTGGCCCAGGATCTTGTATCCGTACAACCAATGAGCCTCCCAAGCGGACTCATTTTCTTCCTAGACTTCTTGTTTAGCGGAGACAGCGCCATGGTCGGCGCAGACGGCACCAAGTCGCGCCTTGCCCAGGCCTCGGACACATCGCTGTATGGCGGTGGTGTTACAGGTAGCGGTATCATTGATGGTGTGAATCTCGCAGGTGCGAGCCTTGATCAAAGCTTTTACGGCTTGAATAATGGCTTCTCATCTCCAACAGGTTCATTTAGCCTCGTTGCTGCTTCTATCACTAAGATTGTTTCAGGTACGTTCGGTGACGGCACGTCGCAGGGCAACGGAACAAACCAAGCGTTGAAATCCCTTCGGAACGATCCTATTTTCGTTTCAGGTACCAGTACCTACGCGGTTGGTTCGATTACCATGTCGGATCTTAGCAACTTCAACCAGAAGGATTTGCCTGCTTTGGTTCTAAGCGGAAATAATGGCCGCGGTGCGCTTACCGCCGATGCCGACCATGACTTCCAGGTTCGCCACTTGACATCTATGTCATCTTCTGGTGAAATTTATCTAGTTGCCGTTTCTACCGATGGTGGAACAGCCGCCACCGCCCTTATGACGGCTATGACCGCTTCTGGTAAGGCTTACTTCCCAATCGTGGATGTATTCCAGACAGGTGGCGGACTAGGATCTGTTCGCGGAGCTACTCCGTGGGGACTAGAGAACACCACATCGATCCCAGAGATCGATATCAAGGTGGACAGCGTTGCTGTCACAGCGATCACCAAGAAGCTTAAGGCTAAGTGGAGCCCCGAGCTTGCTCAGGATTTGAATGCTTACCATAACCTCGACGCCGAAGTTGAGCTTACCAGCATTTTGTCTGAGCAGATTGCTCTTGAAATTGATCAAGAGATTCTTGCTGATCTAGTTGCCGGCGCAACTGCCGGAACACTTCACTGGAGCCGTAGCCCCGGTAAGTTCGTAGATCGTGATTCAGGAAAGGTCTCCACCGGCTCAACCTATCCTGACTTCACAGGTAATGTTTCTGAATGGTATGAGACCCTTCTAGAGACTGTCAATGAAGTGAGTGCTCGCATTCACCGCAAGACGCTTCGTGGCGGCGCTAACTTCCTAGTTTGCTCTCCCGAGGTTGCTAACGTTCTTGAGTTCACCAGTGGATTCCGCGCAAGCGCATCTGTTGATGACGAGAATGGTAGCTGGGGTGCCCAGAAGGTTGGCTCTATCAGCCGCAAGATGGACATTCACGTTGATCCCTACTTCGTTCGTAACCTAATTTTGGTTGGACGCAAGGGCTCTAGCTTCCTAGAGAGCGGATATGTGTATGCTCCTTATGTACCACTACAGGTCACACCCACTATCTTTGGACCCGAAGATTTCGTGCCCCGCAAGGGCGTGATGACTCGCTATGCCAAGAAGATGGTGCGTCCTGATATGTACGGGCTAGTAATTGTACAGGATCTTGTACAGCCTGGTCAGTAAGGCTAGATTCGCCTAGGTGAATATTGGCTGTTATTGTTCATTGAATAATAACGAAAGAACCTCGTCCTAGTGGCGGGGTTCTTTTTTACCTTTTCCAATTTTTAGTGAAATGAAAAACTACTTAGTTAAATAATGAGGAAATCTAATGCCCACTAATCTTCAACCCCAAAGCACGGTCAGCGCAGTTGTTCTCCCGGCAACCGGAACTCACGGAAGCGTTGTCTCGGCCTTGGCGTATGGTATTTATACTACAGACGCATTTATAAGCGGTGCAGTGGATCAGGTAGCTTATACCTATAACAAACTTGGGGGAAATGTCTTAGATTTAGAGATCACGCCCAATAATGTATATAATGCTTATGAGGAGGCTTGCCTAGAATACTCATATCTAATTAATACCCATCAGGCTAAGAACGTCTTGTCTGAATTGCTAGGGAACACCACAGGATCTTTTAACCAAGATGGCGAATTTACTGACTATTCGGGATCTGGCGGACTCACTAGCAAACCAAACCTTAAGTTCCCGGCTTTTCGACTAGGGTATATAACAACAGTTGGCAAGGGGATGAGTACTCACGTAGGCATCGGCGCGAACACAACCATCTATTCGGCTTCTTTCAACATTGTCCAGGATCAGCAAGATTACGACCTACAAGATTTAATCTATAGTGCATCATTGGCTTCTTCATCTCCTTTCTATGATCAGGTGGGGAAAAAAGCTATAACAGTTCAACGAGTATATTATAAGAGCCCAATAGCTATGTGGAACTTCTTCGGAGGCTATTCCATCGGAGCAGTCGGAAACTTATCAACTTATGGGATGTATGCTGATGATAGTAATTTTCAGCTTGTCCCTGCTTGGCAGAACGTCTTGCAGGCATATGCCTTTGAGGAGGATATGCATGTCCGAGCTTCTCATTATTCTTTCCGAATTAATAATAATCAGCTAAGAATCTTTCCGAAACCAGACGGACAGTATCCAGACAAGATGTGGGTTGAGTTTAAACCTGCTCTTGAAGCATTTACAGAAGAGGATGATCGCAAGTATGGAGCGCAAGGCGTCAATAACATGAATACCCTGCCCTTCCCTAATGTTCCGTACAAAAACGTCAATAGCATTGGCAAACAATGGATCCGCCGATTCGCCCTTTCTTTGTCTAAAGAGACTCTCGGGCAAGTAAGGTCTAAGCTCGCGTCAATCCCCATTCCAGGAAATGACATTACTCTAAATGGCAGCGCACTAGTTTCGGAAGCGAAAGAAGAGCAAACTAATTTACGAGATGAGTTAAAGACTGTCCTAGACGAGATGGTATACGCAGCACTGAGCGAGAAAGATGCCCAGATGCAGAACAACATCAATGATGTCGTTACTAAAATACCAACCGGAATTTATGTGGGATAAATAAATGGCCCAAAACCGCTGGACACAACCATCACAGCCGCCCCCGCCGCTTTTTGTCGGAAAAGCTGAACGAGACTTTGTTAAACAGATCAATGATGAAGTCATTGAGAAGATTATTGGACAACAGATCCTCTATTTCCCTATCGATAGAGATATGACAAACTTTCACCCGCTTTATGGCGAAGCTCTCAATAAAAGCTTTCTACCACCAGTTAGAGTATATTCTTTAATAGAGTACACTGATTCTACACGCACTCAGCAAGAATATGGATTTGATAATGTTTATAATATTACTGTTCATATGCATAAACGCCGATTAGTAAAAGATCAGAACCTTTTTGCTCGTCTTGGAGACTTTGTACAGTATGACCAGATGTTCTTTGAGATAGTGGATATATTTGAGCCTCGATATCTCTTCGGACAGGATCATGAATTTGCTGATCAGACTTCCCTGGAGGTGACAGCAGTCTGTAAGCAGATACGACCCGGAGTCTTTACGCCAGGTAAGCCCATGGGCGGGCATAACCGGAGAATTAGCTAATGCCAAAACGTACTCCTGTGAATGTAGACCTTAGGGCAGACTATCCGCTAAACCCTTCGACGATAGAGGACATTGATTATGCCCTATATAAATATTTAGATGAAGGCTTAAACATATCCTGCGAAACAAACGAAGGTTTCCGGAAAGTTCCGATTATCTATGCTCTCCCGGAGCGTGCCTACCAGATAAAGAATGATCCAAACCTTCGACCAGATGGACGTATGTTGGATTATCCACTCATTTCCTTAGTTCGCCGGGACATCTTAAAAAATCCATCAAACAAGGGGCGCTATGGAGTCTATATCCCACCTTATTTTGAATTTTATAAGAAAGGCGGCGCGATTTCTATAATGCGCCAAGTTAAGCAAGACAAAACACGTAACTTTGCTAATGCTACTTCTATTAAGCGCTTCGGTGATAAGACCAACTCAACGTATAGCACCTTCCCCTTTGAAAACAAGAAGATTGTGTATGAGAGTCTGTATATTCCTACCCCAACTTTCCTAGAAATCACGTATGAGATTAAGATGATTTCTAACTACCAGCAGCAGATGAATGAGATGGTCTCTCCTTTGCTTTCTAACTTTTCTACCCCCGCAGTTTTCTCTATAGAACATAATGGAAACAGATATGAGGCCTTTGTGGATCAATCTGTCTCTAACGAGGGAAACAATGCCGGACTCGATACTGAAGAGCGAGTGTTTAAGTCAACCATTACCATAAAGGTTTTGGGGCACATCATCGGCGCAGACAAAAACCAAGAAACCCCAGCAGTCACCACTAGAGAATCAGCCGCCCAAGTTACGATAGGTCGCGAAAAAGTAGTAGTAGGTGATAAACCCAATTTTAATGCCGGCAGAAAAGATAAATATCGGCGCTAATGATAATGGGAGTTTCGGCTAGGGAGCTACTATTTATTAATAGCGTTTGGCATATAAAGTGTTCCGACCGCGCCTGACAATAGATAAAGTCTGTTTATAAAGAGGAGAAGAATTTTCGATGGCTGACAATCCCACAAGAAAGTTTAAGTTTATTTCCCCTGGTGTATTCGTTGATGAAATCGACAATTCCCAGATACCCGCAACTCTGACAGAGGCTGGCCCTCTAGTTATCGGAAGATCCAGAAAAGGACCAGCGAACAAGCCTGTCATAGTTGACTCATTTGCTGATTTCGTTCAGACATTTGGCAACCCTGTTCCTGGCAACGATAACACGGATGTTTGGCGTGATGGAAGCCTTAGCGCGCCCACCTACGCAGCATACGCTGCCCAAGCGTGGCTTAAGAATAATGGACCCCTTACCTTCATGAGGGTTTTGGGCGATGAGTCATCAGACGCAAGTGCTGCTGGAAAAGCTGGTTGGAAAGTCGGCACTGCCGGAGCAACGGAAGCAGGCGGCGGCGTCTATGCTTTGTGTGTCTGGCCTTCTGCCTCGGTTGCCGGCGGTCCACTCTCGGGCGCGATCGCTGCTCAAATTTATATGCCCACCGGACGCGTACTCCTTTCTGGCACCCGTGCTGATACAGAGTCAACAGTCCAGCCAGGCAACCTTGGGCTTGCGGGAAGCTCTTTACGTTTGATCACGGATCAGGACACTATAAAACTAGTATTCACTGGCAGCGCCGGCAGCACAGACAAGGCCGTTACGGTGAGTCTCGACCCTTCGAAAGATAACTTCATTCGTAAGGCTCTCAACACTAATCCAACGATTACTAATAGCAATATTACAGAAACCTCCGCCCAGACTTATTGGCAGGGCGGCAACTACTGGCTAGGCGAAAGCTTTGAGTACTCCTTATCTGCCTCGGGCAGTAACTCTATTGGAGTTCTCAGCACCGCTCTTGGTTCCGGCAACATTTATGCTGCCATATTGCCAATGGCTGAGCCAACCGAAGCTCTTGATAAGCAGCAAAATGATTTCGAGGGCGCTGCCATCAGAGGTTCGACAGGCTGGTTTATTTCTCAAGACTTAAGCGCCGATTACTCTACTTACTACGCTCGTAACCAACAGCCTCTTTTCCGACTAGAATCCATAACTGCTGGATCATCTACGCAAAGAGAAGTGAAGATTTCAATATCAAACATTAAGGCAGCTTCCGGAGACTATGAAAAGTACGGAACATTCTCAGTCCTAGTGAGATCTATTAGCGATACAGATAATCGCCCAGCAATTCTTGAACGCTGGGACAATCTTAGTCTGAATCCGGCTTCTGAAAATTACATTGCCGCTCAAATCGGAGATAGATATGAAGTCTACGATGCCGCGAACAAGCGCAACGTTGAGTATGGCGAATTTGATAATCGCTCAAACTATATTCGAGTCGTAATGGACGAGTCAGTCGCAGCCGGCGCTGGCGAAACACGCTGGCTACCATTCGGTGTCTGGGGTCCGCCCAAATACCGCGATGTCGGAGTTGTTAGTGGATCCCGAGGTTGGTCTTCCAATCTTGTGACACCAGCCGGCGCGGCCAAGGCAGCAGTCCTAACCATGGCAGTCGGCAGCGGCTCAGTTTCTCTTGGAGAGGCTGGGCACGCAGAAGACGATAGTCAGCTAATCGCTTACATGGGCGGCGCAGGACCAGATACCCTGGTTCTCGTCAACCCATCAGTACCTCTACGCCAAGTTAGCACCTGGGGGTCTCCAAGAAACCTCAAGAGCACATATTGGGGAGCCTGGTCTGGGCGTGATTACGACGATACGTTCTTCGCTAGTCAGAACCATGACATGCTCCGCCCTCGTTCTTTTGACGTGCAGAGCGCAGGTGAGAGTGCAAACCCAGCATCGCGTGACTATGATGTCCAAGGAGAGCAGGTAGCAAATATTGCCTCGTCGCCCATCGTAACCTCCTGGGTGTTCTCTCTTGATGATGTTGGCTACGTTGCCGGCACCGACAGCGCAGATGGATATAAGTATGAGAACGGCTATCGCCGCGCGAACAAGAGCATTAGTGCTAGTGGGTCATACTCTGATGCCCTAGCGGATGGAATTGATCGCTTCACCACATTTATCCATGGTGGATCAGATGGCTATGATGTCACAGAGGCAGAGCCTTTCAACAACACACGCATGACGGCCACACAAGAGAAGGATTCTTCACCTCTATACAGTTTGCGCAAGGCTATCAACATTGCCTCGGATCCTGACTACATTTCAATGAATGCAGTTTCGATCCCAGGAGTGTGGAGAAACACAGTAACGGATAAACTCTTAGAAGTCGCCGAAGACCGAGCGGACACACTGGCTCTGATCGATATTCAGTACGCCTACACGCCAGCATCAGAGACAACTGGAGACGCAGAATCTCGCAACTCTGCAAATATTCCAAAAACGGCTGCCGACACTTTATCGGCCCGTAGTCTGAACAACAGCTATGGTGCAGCGTATTACCCATGGGTTAGAATCCTGGATACCAATACCAACCGGTCTCTGTGGGCACCGCCATCAGTCGCGGCACTAGGGGTGTTATCCAACACTGACAGAAATCAGGCTCCATGGTTTGCTCCCGCCGGATTTACTCGCGGTGGCTTAAGCGAAGGTGCTGCTGGCTTGCCAGTCCTAGATGTTTCTCGCCGCCTTACGGCAGACAACAGAGACGCACTATACGACAAGAACATTAACCCCATTGCCAAATTCCCAGCAGAGGGCATTGTGGTCTTCGGACAGAAAACCCTTCAGCAGACAGCCTCTGCTTTAGACCGTATCAACGTTCGACGCCTAATGATTTACCTTAAGAGAGAGATTTCGTTTATCGCTTCTCGCCTCTTGTTCGGGCCTAACTCGCAAGAGACTTGGGATCGATTCTTGGGACAGGCGACACCTCTATTAGAGAGTGTTCAGGCTGAGTTTGGTATTGAGGAGTTCCGTTTGGTGCTAGACGATAGCACTACAACCCCAGACCTAGTTGATCGTAATATCATTTATGCAAAACTGCTTGTTAAGCCTACCCGCGCCGTCGAGTTCTTTGCCATTGATTTTGTTGTGACTAATAGCGGGGCGGCTTTCGACGATTAAATCGAGAAAGCAACTAATTATTAACAAGGAGTACTTTTAGAGATGACAACTGGATTTTGGAATGATGTAAACACTGAACCGAAACGGCAGTTTCGATTTCAGCTAAGTTTTTCTAGTAAGACGCTAGGCCCCGGTGCCATTCCAGTATGGACTGTCAAGACAGCCTCAAAGCCTAAGGCAAACATAAGCACGATCGAACATCAGTATGTCGATCATACCTTTAAATACCCTGGCCGCGTGACTTGGGATCCAATTACTGTGACTCTGGTTGACCCTGTAGACCCAGATGTCGCATGGTCACTCCTTAATGTTCTTGGTGGAGCAGGGTATAAGTACCCAACGACTTCAGACGTTGCTAAGCAAAGCTTAAGCAAGAAGCTCTTCAAGGATCAGATCGGCGCAATCTATATTGACCAGATTGATGACAAGGGGAAGATGGTAGAGAGATGGGAACTAATGAACCCCTTCTTCACGAGCATCGACTTTGGCGGAACACTAGATTATACTTCAGACGAAATGAACGAAGTAACTGTTGAAATTACTTACGACTGGGCGAATATGCGATATACGAAAGCTCACGGAAGTGGACCACCCTCGGCAATTCGTTAACAGTCTCTAGAATATCAGGTATACTAGAGAAGAAAGGTTTCTTATATGAGTCGCAATGATAATCGAACGGGCATGCCCGAAAACACAATCTTACAACAAGACGAGTCACCCGCACCAGTAGTAACCACTACTTCTGGCGTTGGGCCGTCTTCTTCTGCCGCAGCAGGTGCGAGCAACCCAGCGTTTAGTTGGTCTGTTCCTACCGAGTTTGTCGAGCTTCCAAGCGGTGGGAGATTTTATGATGCAGACCACCCTCTCCACAATCAGACCACGGCTGAAATTCGCTTCATGACGGCAAAAGAGGAAGATATTCTAACATCTAAACCACTACTA
>Ga0208920_1000184_pt1 | contig 17310 bp, 31 predicted proteins | sample 19_taG_FD_184094 | JGI IMG/M metagenome (GOLD analysis project Ga0208920, IMG submission 184094) | Marine viral communities from the Subarctic Pacific Ocean - 19_ETSP_OMZ_AT15317 metaG (SPAdes) (version 2) | ecosystem: Environmental > Aquatic > Marine > Oceanic | place: Pacific Ocean | collected...
GGGTCAGACTTTACCCGTCCATTGTCCGTGGAGGGCAGACTTATGCTAAATGGTGAAGTGACGATGATATGGGATAATGAACCAAGAAATAAAGAAATCTGTAAACAGATGGAGAATTCTTTGAATGGGGGTAGAGGACTTGTTATCTGGCCCGATTCAATAAAACACAAAGATATTAACGATATGATTGTAGCAGGATATTCACAATCACAAGTCCAACAAATAATAAAAGATAACACCTTTATTGGAGTAGCCGCTCGGTTGAGGTTTGCAGAATGGAGAAAAATCAATGTCTAATAACCACCTACCCACATCATACCAAGAATTTATACACTTATCGAGATACTCAAGGTGGTTGCCAAATGAAGAACGAAGAGAAACATGGAACGAAACAGTTACAAGGTATTTTGATTTTTTCACAGAACATCTAAAAGATACGCACAATTTTAAGTTTACAAATACATTACGAAAAGAATTAGAGACTGCAATTTTGGGCCTAAAAGTGATGCCATCTATGCGTTGCCTTATGACTGCTGGTGAAGCATTAAAACGTGAAAATATTGCAGGGTATAACTGCTCATATGTCGCTGTAAATCGTGTTCATGCGTTTGATGAGATTTTGTATGTTCTTATGAACGGCACAGGTGTGGGGTTTAGTGTAGAAGCTCAACATGTTACACAATTGCCCCATATTGCAGATGAATTTCATCATACTGACACTACTATTGTGATTGCAGACTCTAAACTGGGGTGGGCAAAAGGACTTAAAGAGCTTGTTGGTATGTTGTATATTGGTCAGATTCCTTGTTGGGATTTGTCCAAAGTACGTCCTGCGGGAGCCCCCCTCAAAACATTTGGTGGCAGAGCATCTGGCCCAGAACCACTAGAGTCTTTATTTAACTTTGCGGTTAATATTTTCCAAAATGCAGCAGGTCGTAAATTATCCTCTATTGAGTGCCATGACCTTGTTTGTAAGATTGCAGAGGTAGTTGTAGTAGGGGGTGTAAGGAGAAGTGCGCTTATAAGTCTCTCTGACCTCTCTGATGATAGGATGCGTAACGCTAAGACAGGTCAGTGGTGGAATACAGAACCACAGCGATCCCTTGCAAACAATAGTGCATGTTATACAGAAAAACCAGACATTGGTACGTTTATGGATGAATGGAAAGCCCTCTTTGATTCTAAATCTGGTGAGCGTGGCGTATTTAATCGTGAAAGTGCAGTTAAACAGGCTGGAGTAAATGGTCGTAGAGATATAGAACATGAGTTTGGTACAAATCCTTGTTCTGAGATTATCCTAAGAAGCCGAGAGTTTTGTAATCTGTCAGAAGTTGTGGTACGTCCAGATGATACGAAGGAGTCTCTTTTGGAGAAGGTTCGCCTTGCAACGATTCTAGGTACAATTCAATCCACTCTTATAAACTTCAAATATGTATCTTCTGTATGGAAAAACAATTGCGAAGAAGAGAGACTTCTGGGTGTTTCTCTCACTGGCATTATGGATAATCCTCTCCTTAACGGCACTGAACATCAGGAGGTATTGACTGATTTATTGCAAGATTTAAGGGATGAAGCAATCAAAACAAACAAGGACTTTGCAAAAAAGATAGGAATCAACCAAAGTGTCGCTATAACGTGTGTTAAACCCTCTGGGACAGTCTCTCAGTTGGTTGATGCTGCATCTGGTATCCATGCAAGGCATAATCCTTACTATATAAGAACTGTGCGTGGAGACAAGAAAGACCCCCTCACAAAAATGATGACAGATGCAGGGTTTCCTGTAGAAGATGACGTTATGAATCCAAGCCACACAGCAGTATTTTCCTTTCCTATGAAATGTAATGGTACGTCCGTGTTTCGTACAGATATGAGTGCGATTGATCAATTAGAATTATGGAAAATATATCAAGAAAATTGGTGTGAACACAAGCCGTCTGTAACTATCTCTGTAAAGGAGAGCGAATGGTTAAGTGTTGGTTCATGGGTATATGATAATTTTGATATGATGAGTGGCGTAAGCTTTCTCCCATTTGCAGAACATACATATAAACAAGCACCATATCAAGATTGTTCAGAAGAAGAATACGAGGTTCTTGTTGATAAAATGCCGAAGAATGTGGTGTGGAATAAATTATCAGAATATGAAAAAAGTGATATGACAATAGGGGCACAAGAATTAGCTTGTGCAAGTGGGTTCTGTGAAATCCAGTAATGAAAATTATTGTATGCGATTCCTGCGAGGCGGAATATAAAATAAAACATAACATGAACGAAATGTATTACGTTATGCAATATTGTACTTTCTGTGGCGAGGATCTTTCCGATGAACTTGAAGATGATATAGAGGAGTGGAATGAAAACCAGTAGTGCTAACAAATGGTAGAAATTTTTATTCATGATAGAGAAGGAACACCCTATAAATCCTTTACTGTCGATGACGATATAGAATTTCTTGAAGGCAGGGTTTCCAAAGGAAAAAGGGGTTACTATAAAGGCACAGGTGTTCCTTATAAAGACCATTCCATATATGAATTAACCGATGAATATGAATATCTCGGTGAAACAGGCGTTTTTTACTTAGGCCAAAAAGTAAGTAAAAAATGTTTTCAAGGAAAGTTCGGTGTATTTGAAGAACTTTATCAACCATTCTTTCCAGATCATATAGGTGCTTGTAGTGGTAAAGAAGGACCAATAGTTTTAAACTCTATAAAATTTGGTTTATCTTCTGTTGAGGTATACGATTGTATACCAATTGATAAAGAAACAGAACAATATTATTATATTGTTGATTATAAATGTAAACGAAAAAAATATTTAGAGGAAGGTTCTCCTTATAAACTAAGAGCTTTAATAGATTATATGTTATGCAATGATTGGAATTCCCTCTGGGATAAAAATGCTATTAATGATGTTACAGCAGATGGCAGAATTTCTGATGTAGCAGATTTATTTGAATCTTCTGAGCTTAAACATAAATTAGGTACTGTTTATTCACACTTGTATAGTTTAGGTAAGACGAATAAACGAAAGTATAAAGAATTTTTGGATATAAATGAATTACAACACCCTGATCATCTTGGCGATTTTTGGTACATTTATAATTCTATTTACCTTTTAAATGAGAATGGTATAAGTACTTCAGAATTGTTTCCACATTCAGATATAATGGATAATTATAAACACACAGTTACTAATTATTTAATGGATGGTAGAAATACTGCATATTGTTCTTGTTTTGCTTATATAGATCAGGGCAATAAAGTTATGAAAGAATATAAAGAAAGAGTAAATTGGCAATGAAAACAAGCTCAGCAAAACAAAAAGGTCGTAAGTTTCAGCAATGGGTTCGTGACCAACTTATAGAACAATTGGATGTTCATCCAGAAGATATTGAATCAAGAAGTATGGGTTCTCAGGGTGAAGACCTTATCATGGCTCGAGCTGCAAGAGAGAAATTTCCGTATTCAATAGAATGTAAGAATCAAGAAAGTCTGAACATATGGAAAGCATACGAACAGGCGACTGAAAATTCTGGTAACTATGAACCTATCGTTTTTATTAAACGCAATAACCAAAAACCTTTAGTGGTTGTTGATGCTGAATATTTTGTGAGATTACATGATGACGAATTGGTGGATTAAAGAATATAAGAAATACCATGCAGAGAAGGATACCAACTACCCCGGCGACAATTTAAAACCACAATTACATCATATAAAGGATTTAGTGCAAGATACTAAGGCAAAAACTCTCCTTGATTATGGTTGTGGTAAGGGATTGCAGTATACAGAATGGAGACACCATGAAGAGTTAGGTGTTATGCCATCCCTCTATGACCCTGCTGTACCAAAATATGAGAACCTACCAGACGGCCCTTTCGATGGGGTATATTCTACAGATGTGCTAGAACATATACCAAAAGAACAATTACCAGAAACCTTTGAACAAATATTTTCCAGAGCAGACAAATTTGTGTTTTTGTCGATATGCACTAAACCAGCTATCGCAATACTTCCTAGTGGGGAAAACGCACATTGTACTGTAGAGCCTATAGAATTTTGGGTTTCTATGATTGAGAAATATACACCCAAAAAGGTATATACACACGTAAAAACATACGGCAATTGTAATGGTTATGAAATTCTCAACGAAGATATGTATTTGGAGTGGTTTATTGAAAATCTTGAATAGAGTTAAAAAGGGTATTGACAAAGCCCCCCTTTTAGTATATTATGATACTATGGATGAATAAAACGGACAAATTGTGATAAATAATATTATGGATATTTCAATTACTTTAACATTATCAATAACCATTCTAATGGCATCATGCTATTATATTGGTCGATTTCTTGCATTAAGATATGCATCAGAAGTGTTTCCAGAATTTATGTTAAATTTACTGGAAAAAGAGGGCTTTATTGTCACTGAAACTGATGAAGATGGAGATAAAGAACTGATTCAAGTTTCTTCAGTGGTGGCCGAGGCGTTACGTGGCCTCCCCAAAAATGCCAAATCTAAATTTTAAAATAATAACTGCTACATTTCTGCTCATGTCATCTACTGCATTTGCAACATCTCCCTGTGATTATACGGCAGATAATACCGTAGAATATCAAGGAAGCATAGAAAGTGTTAGATCGGTTAAAAAAGAAGTTTGGAAGGTAAATCCTGACTTTGAGGATATACGAAAATGTGTGATATCATTAGATGCTCAAATTAATGGTAAATGGTATCCAACAAAAGGTGAATATATGTTTGGGCCTGACATGTCAGAAACCAAAGCGTGTTCTTTTGCAGAAAATAGAGCAAAAGTTAATATTATAAGAAAAATGCTCCCCGAAAAATTAACAGGCAAAAAAAATCTTAAATGTGTATTGACAAATACACACCGAAAGTGTAGTATTATAAATGGAAGCGTATATATGAAGACGAATATTGGTAGAGTCAAAATTCCGGCTCGCCTCAAATCAAAAGGATGTGAAAAAATATGAAATATATTATGATAATGGTTCTTGTATTAGGGCTATCTGCTTGTGGAAGCACTGTCGTTGGTGTCGGTAAAGACATTCAAAGATGGGGTGAAAATTGGAATGATTCTTCTACAGAAAAGGTTCCTGTAGAGAAGGTTCCTGTGAAGAAAGAAACTAAATGATGTTTAAATTTTTTATTGGAGCTGTATTTGGTATGGTGTTGACAGTATTTTATCCTGACATTGTTCCTATAGTTAAAAATCTATTTCTAGACAGTGGTGCTAGAGATATTGCGGTTGAAACATTAAAGGAGATTAAATGATGAACGCAAAATTACTAGCAGGGGTGTCTATCCTTGCTCTAACTCTTGGTGCGTGTAGTGCCAAACAACCAGAATCCTTAGTTGATACTCCCGAAATTAGGTATAAGACTGCTAAGGTAGAAGCTGCAGTTGCACAAATTCCTAAGTGGTATAAAGAAATGCCAGAGGAAAAAAATGCAATCTTTACTGTAGGCGCTGCAACGGCCCCTGACCTTCAACTTGCGGTTGATATTGCTACTTTGAATGGTAAGGTTGTTCTTGCTGACCGTATTAACGGTAAGCTAAAAGCGATGACCAAATCATGGATTGCAAAATTTGGCCAATCTGATGTTGATTCCCGTGTTTTAACAGAGATTGAAAAGGTTGCAAAGAACGTCATTGCAAATGTTGATGTTGCTGGTTATAACCCAGTTGAGATTGAAGTGTTTCCTGCTGGTACACAGTATCGTGCTTTTGTTCTGTTAAAATATTCAGACAAAGAAGCATCAAAAATTATTATGAATCGGTTACGCAAAGACCGTATGGTTTATTCACGGCTTCGTTCCACAAAAGCGTGGGAAGAGCTCGAAAGAGAAGTTGAAAAATCAGAAAAAAAGGATGAAAGTGAGTCACTTCAAAATCTTGAAAAGATTATTAAACCAAAGGTGACTGATGAAAAAACTACTACTTAGTTTTACTGTAGTTTTCTCTCTAAGTGGATGTTTGATGTCACCAGGCACCAACTCCACTCTTGGCTGTAATCCTATAACTGGATGTTCAGAAAGAAACCATTATCATCAATCAGTACGTAAAGCAAATATAGGCGCAGCCGCAATAGGTTTGGCGGGTGCTGTTGCGGGTGCATCAACTGGTGATCCTTTTATCACCGCAGCCGGAGCTCTTGGTGGGATGGTTTTAGGTTATAGTATTGGTGATGCTATGGATAAGGTTGATGAAATTTATGCAACCATTAATCTTAGAAATGCACTTAATAATAACCCTGATGGTGCGTATAGTGTATATACAAATCCAAATAAACGTGTGGCTGTCGCTGCAGCGCCAACTTCGACAAATGGTAATTGTAGAACTTTTGAGAATGTTCAAACAGTTGAGAACACTCAAAAGAGAGTTACCGGCACGGCTTGTAAAATTAACGGCGAATGGATTTTAAAGGAGTTAAACGGATGATATTTTTGACTATACTTGGTGGTATTGTTGTAGCAAATCTTGTTGTTGGTAGTGTAATATTAATGGTACAATAGATTTATCAGGGGGTATAGCTCAGTAGGGAGAGCAATAGCTTTGCAAGCTATAGGTCGTGGGTTCGATTCCCTCTGCCTCCACCAGAAAGGAAATGAAAATGGCGATTGAACCACGTTGGACAACTGGTGAGGAATTTCAAGATGATATTACTCACTTAGGTAATCACCTATCTCTTGACCAAACAGGGTATTGGTTTTGGGATGAAACAGAATCATGGGCCTTTGGGCCTTTTTTAACACAAGAAGAAACAAAACTTGCTCTTGATGAATATTTTAAAAGTTTAAATGCAACTGATGAAGATATTCTGGCTGCACGACAAGAAAATGATGATGAAGAATATAAGTTTGGAGTTGATGAATGAGTGAACATTTTAAATTCACAGGAGTTACAGTTCGTAATAATAACGTTGACAAAGCACTCAAAGTTTTAAAAAAGAAACTGACGGAAGAGGGATTATTCAACGAACTTAGAGAACGTGAATATTATATGACCCGTGGAGCAAAACGCAGAAGGGCCAATGCGGCTGCTAAACGCCGACAAAAACGGACATTAGAAAAAAGAATGAGAGAAGAAGGTTATTGAACCAGATGTCAGAAGATAATAATATTATTGAAGGTCCGTGGCCGGATTCAATTGTTAATTTAGAGGAAGAAGGCAAATCGCCAGAAACACAGCGACTTAAAACAGAGTGGCTTATGCGACATGCTGAAGAGTTTACACAAAATTTAATTGTTCAAATGATACATTCCATGAGTGAACATGGCATTGATATATCCGAAAAAAGTTTTGTTCGTGATACTGCAATCATAATTGAATTTGTTAATGGTGTTATATATAGAGATATGGGTTTACCCCATCACACACATGGTTTTGTAGAAACTTTTGTTGAGGTTTATATTAATGATGAAAATAATATAGAAACAGATATTAATATTGATTTTATGGAAGAGTGTATTGCTGCAATTAAAGAAGAAATGGATGATGACCCAGAACCAGCTTGAGATAGAATATGATATTAGTTGATATGAATCAAATATCAGTTGCATCTGTAATGATGCATCTGAACATGACCAAACAAACCAAACCAGATGAGAGTATGGTTCGCCATATGATCTTAAATTCTCTGAGAATGTATCGCACACGATTTGTTGAAGATTATGGTGAGCTTGTTTTGTGTTATGATTCCAAACATTATTGGCGTAAGGACTATTATCCCGAATATAAATATAGTCGTAAAAAAACTAGAGACACATCAAAGCATGATTGGGATGCAATCTTTGAAGTTCTTAACGTAATTAAGGATGAATTGAAAGAGGTTTTTCCTTATAAACACCTTGAGGTTTATGGTGCAGAGGCTGATGATATAATCGCTGCATTGTGTTTTGAGCTTGAGTTTGATAATGGTAAAACGTTAATACTCTCTGGTGATAAGGATTTTATACAATTACAGAAATTTAGTAATGTATATCAATACAGCCCAATTACTAAAAAGTTTATTAATGGTACTGACCCTGATGATTATCTAAACGAGCATGTAATGAAGGGAGACAGCAGTGACGGCATCCCTAATGTGTTCTCACCAGATAATACTTTTGTAGATGGGCTACGACAGAAACCATTAAGTAAGAAAAAAATAGCAACTTTGATTGAAGGTGTTTTCCCAAACGATGAGGTCAAACGTAATTATCAACGAAACAAAAAATTGATTGACCTAACCCAATCACCAAATGAACTTTTTCTTGAGTGTCTACAAGAATATCGTAAAGCACCAGATGGTGATCGTAGTAAACTGTTTAACTATTTTATACAAAAGAGGTTAAAAAACCTCACTGAATCGATAGGAGATTTCTGATGATTAATACATACACCCCAAGTTTTTCTGAGATTTTTGAGAAGCTTGGTAAAATCAAAACTAAGAAAGATAAGGTTGCATACCTAAAAGAATGGAACACTGATGCTCTTCGCATGGTAGTGAAGGCTTCATTTGATCCAAACATTGAGTGGTTACTTCCAGAAGGTAGTGTTCCATTTGAACCTAATGATGCGCCTGAGGGTACAGAACATACTACCCTACAGATGGAAGCGAGACAACTGTACCGATTTATAAAAGGTGGCGACAACACTATCTCTCAAAATAAACGAGAAATGATGTTTGTTCAAATATTAGAGGGCCTACAAGAAAAAGAAGCACATGTATTGGTTGCAGCAAAAGACAAAAGACTCCACCAAGTATATAAAGGACTCTCTAAAAATGTTGTGATGGAAGCCTTTGATTGGGACGAAAATTATATGATTATAGGGGATAGGTATCCTCAAGCTCCTGGGCCTGCTGCAGGGTAATAATTTTTAATGAATGCTTTTGTTTCTACAGTTGTAGCAGGGGTTATGATGATATCTCCTGTTATTAACGGCCCACCAACAAAAATAGATAAGTCAGTTGAGTGTCTTGCGTTAAATATGTATTATGAGGCAAGAAACCAAGGGATAGCAGGATTAGTAGCGGTTACTGCTGTGGTTCTTAATAGGGTTGATGATTCTAGATTTCCTAACACAATATGTGGAGTTGTTTATCAGGGCCCAACTAGAGAAAGCTGGAAAACCCGAAAGATAAAAACCTTACCCCCAGAAGAACGTAAATATTATCCTATAAAAAATCGCTGCCAATTCTCTTGGTATTGTGATGGAAAAAGTGATGTGCCAAAGGATAAAACTACTTACAATAAATTTTTAAGTTTAGCCGAAGTTATCATAAATAATGATATACCATTTTTAGACATAACAGATGGTGCTACTTTTTATCATGCTGATTATATATCGCCTGCATGGGCAAAAACTAAAATTAGAACTATAGAGATAGAGGATCATATTTTTTATAGGTGGAAAGAATGAGTTATTACAGGAATCCTATTAATATATAAATAAGTAAAAGGGGGTAATGATATGGTAAGAGAGGGTTATTGGGATTTTATGGGCAGAAAACTGCGTGAAGAAGGTCCCAAAACAACCAAAATTGATATGGAAGGCTTATTAAAACGAGATATTACAGAAATGCAAAAAACTGTGCATTTTTTACAAACTAGGGTCCGTGATTTAACGGAGATTGCTGCTATGAGAGAAGATCGAACCAGTTACATAGTAAGACGCACAAGAGAAGAACGCACCAAACCACTCCTAGATACTTCCAACGGGGATTTAGAAGGTGAAAATATGTTATTAAGAATTGAAATCCAGCAGTTACAAGAACAATTGCAAAATTCCTATAAACGGATTGCAGAACTTTCGGCAACCGTTTTTAAAAAACGGATTGCAGAACTAAGAAACTCAAAACCCAAACAATTAGAATTTAATTTATAATGCCGACATACACATTTTTTAACGAAACTACAGGTATAGAGTGGGATGAATTTCTAACTATATCCGAAAGAGATAAGTTTTTAACAAAAAACCCTCAAGTCAAGCAAAGAATTCAGCCTGTCGCAATTGCCGGTGACCATTTAATGGGTGTAGGACCTAAAGTAGATGCTGGTTTTCAAGAGAACATGCAGCGTATTGCGGCAGCTCACCCAAACTCACCCATGTCAGAAAGATGGGGTGGTAATACAATGTCTCATAAAGAAATTAAAACTCGCAGAGTTATTGAAAAACATGCAAAGAAAGTTGCTAGAGATGGATTTTCAGCAAATAAGGGGTCAACTCTTGCAAATAAATAATATGGTGCAAGCGAGACATAAAACTTCAGCAAGGGACGCACTGCGTCTATGCAAGCTGAGAAGTCAATCCGCTTATGCACCTAGAGAGAGGGAAGCACCCCCTGCTTTCCCCTCTCACTTTAATTTTATGAACTAAAGAGAAGAATAATGGCATCGAAGAAAAATAAAGAAATCAATCACAACAACTTAACCACTGTTAAGCCTATTGGTGATAATCAGAAGGAAGTTTTTAGCACTTGGAAAAAGGGAAAGAACCAATTTCTGTTTGGTGCTGCTGGTACAGGTAAAACCTTTATATCATTATATCTTGCACTGAATGATGTGTTTGACTTAAAGAAGCCTTATGATAAAGTGGTGTTGGTTCGTTCCCTTATACCCACAAGAGAGATAGGTTTTCTGCCAGGTGATGAGGAAGATAAGGCTGCTCTCTATCAAGTACCATATCAGAACATGGTACAATTTATGTTTGAGTTGCCAAATGAACAACAATTTAACACTCTATATGACAAGTTAAAGGGACAAGGCAGCTTATTCTTTTTATCAACTTCTTTTCTAAGGGGGCTGACATTTGACAACAGCATCATTATAGTAGATGAGTGTCAGAATTTAAATTTTCACGAATTGGATACGATTATCACAAGGGTTGGTCAAGACTCAAAGATTGTATTTTGTGGAGACTTTGATCAGACTGATTTATTAAAACAAAACGAAAGGAACGGGCTTCATAACTTTTTAAGAATTTTAAATGAAATGGAAGAGTTTAATTGTGTAGAATTTACTTTGGGTGATATAGTTCGCTCTGGTTTTGTTCGTAGTTATCTTATTAATAAAATCAAATTGGGCATTGGGGTAGAATAATGGACATAGAACAACTTAGATACGAATTGTCAAAAGATGAGGGCTGTATACATGAGGTATACCTTGATCATCTTGGTTATCCCACTTTTGGAATCGGCCATCTTATCAAAGATAGTGATCCCGAATATGGTTGCGAAGTTGGTACAGCCATTAGTGAAGATAGAGTTATTTCTGCATTTGAGAATGACGTAAAAACAGTCCTAAGTGATTGTGAAAAACTCTATCCGTTGACATTTGGAAACTTACCAGAAGAAGTCCAGCTGATCATTGCAAATATGATGTTTAATATGGGATATACAAGGTTGAGTAAGTTTAAAGGCATGAAAAAAGGGGTTCATTCTCACGATTGGGATGCAGCCGCAGATGAAATGGTTGATTCTAGATGGTATCGACAAGTTACCAACAGAGCAGAAAGACTCGTTGAAAGAATGAGAAGTGTATGAAATCTTGGGAATACACCCAAAAACAATGGGATAGAGAAATAGGGTGGGGCAAGGTTCCACCAGAATATGTATATGATAAAGATAAGGTGAAAAATTATGACGTTCAATCACAAAACAGTGAAACTACCAGAACTAACGACAGAGACAATAAACAGAAAGAGATACTACGTAACTCCAGAGGGGAATAAGTACCCCTCTATAACTACTGTTTTGTCCATTCGCAAAAAAGAAGGTTTGCTTGAATGGAGAAAACGTGTAGGTAACGATGTTGCAAATCATGTTGCCCGTACCGCTGCGGCCAGGGGTACTAAAGTCCACCATATGTGTGAAGACTATCTCAACAATGAACATGATAGCTTTGAAAAACACAAGAAAGATTTTCTTCCTTGGTGCTTATTCACACAACTGCAGCCGTTTTTAGATAATAATATAAATGTTATTTACACCCAAGAGGCGAAACTTTATAGTGATAAATATAAGGTAGCGGGTAGAGTTGACTGTATTGCAGAGTACAATGGTGTACTCTCTATTATAGATTTTAAGACCTCAACTAAAGAACGCAATGACGAATGGAACGAAAATTACTATATCCAAGGTTCTGCATATGCAGAAATGTTTGAAGAAAGAACAGGGATTGAAATCAATCAAGTTATTATTCTTGTAGTAACAGAGGATGGTACTGTTCAAGAGTTTATTAAGGATAAAAGTTCATTTCTTCCAATGTTGTCAGAAAGTGTTACTGAATGGAATAAAGGAAATGAAATACCTATTGCTGTTGACGATGATGTTTCTGTTGGTAGCGTGTCAAACCACACCAATTGAACCAGAATCACATATACAGGCTTCAAATAAGGAAACACAATCCCCAGAACAATCAACAGATGCCTTGCCGATTCTTATATTATCAATACCACAAGTTTGTTTTTTAAGTGGAAGAATTGATAAAATTCTTAATAAATTTAATGAAAAAATTGTTATGACATGGGTAGTTGATAATGAAGACAAGGAAACAGAACGCCGTGCTTTGGGAATGTTAACAACAAATGACAAAACAAAAACCCTGACTGTAGCATATACAGCAAGGATAGTTAACAATGCAACAGGGGAAGCTCACTCCAGACTTTGTGTTGCAATGACAGGTATAAATATGACACATAATAACAAAGAAGTTAAAATTCTATATAATAAATAACACAGTAATTTAGATAGGAGAATAATATATGTTTAAACGACTATTAGTATTGGTTGCACTTGCAGCTAGTATAAATTTTCACCCTGTTATGGCAGAAAGCTAAAAACAGAAACGGAAGCACCTGTAAAGAAGATTACAGAAATGCTTTACCCTACGGTAATGATTGATGTAACAGGTAAAGGTGTTGGTTCTGGTACAGTAATTTTTAGTAATAATAGAAGCCATAAATCTTGGAAAGATGAGGGTGTTTGGACACTTGTTATAACCAATCACCATGTCGTTGAAGAAGCTATCAGCATTGGTGAAGAATTTGATCCTAAAAAGGGCAAATCAGTAAAGGTCGAGACTCGCAGACCACTACATATCCGTTTGTGGGATTATAACGATTATAGTACAGCTGTAGGAACCACAGGTCGTGTAGCACGTATTGTTGGATGGGATAAACAAGGCGATCTTGCTTTACTGCGTTTGGATGATAAAGAACGTGTAATAAAAAATGTCGCACAACTCTGGGCAGAACATACCGGCGGGCCATACCTATTTCAGACAGTATGGGCAATCGGTAGTGGTATGGGCAATCCCCCCTATCCGACTCAGGGACTATTAAGTGGTATTAGTGGTAAAGATCGTACTGGTCGATCCTTATACCTATCAAGCTCACCTATTATCTTTGGTAATAGTGGCGGTTCTCTCTGGGCCTATAGTAAGAAACGAGATAAGTATGAACTGATTGGTATTCCATCAATGGTTGGCGCTTATGGTTGGGGAAGTATTATACCTCACATCGCTTGGTCTAGACCTATTTCTGAGATTCGTTCATTTTTGAGAGAAAATGGGTTTGGATTTGTCCTTGGTGATAAAGATACTCCGAAGCCAGAGGAAAAAGAAGAAAAAGAAGAAAAGGGGAGTTGACAATACCATTATAATATGTTATAAATATAATACAACTCAATGATATGGATTGAAAGACGTACAGGACATGGGTGCAATTCCCATTGCCTCCACCAAAAGGAGATTAGTGTGGAAAAAGAAGTTATGAGGGGCCAATCAGATGCTGAAGACCCCCTTAGTACGAGAGGCCGGTAGGTGGATGCTTAAAGCCTACATGGTTTGGTCTATTTGTGCTGATCTTTTTCTTATAGGTGGAATAATTTATCTAGTCTTTTTTTGATGGGGGCAAATTAGGTTCGACTGGCGTGCAATAGAGAAGTGGAGAATTGTCGGGTGACTCCGTTATTGGTCAAATACGTAAATGCAAATGATAATTTTTTTGCAGCAGACAATGTAGTTTATGCAAACTTCGGCTTGCAGAAGGCTGCTGTCTCTTACGAGGATTACGCCCTTGCGGCTTAATCTCATAGAGTTCGGTGATACTTAGTAACAGAAATCACCAAAGGAGTTTTGGTAGTTTCTCCTGCAAAAACTACCACTTTAAAGGATAAAACGAATTTATCCTAATTTGTCATGATAAGGAGATAATTGATTATGACTACCACTACCCAGACCGCTAAGGTCGCAAATGCACTCTCTAATGGTGCAGAACTTACCGCAAAACAGATTACATCACGTTATGGTGTTAAAAATGTTCGTGCGGTTATCAGCCAGCTTCGTTCAGAAGGTTATGCAATCTTTTTGAATAAGCGAGTGAGTTCTTTTGACGGAGAAACATATTCTAAGTACCGTCTTGGAACCCCTACACGGGCAACCGTGGCAGCTGGTTATGCCGCACTACGGGCTGCGTAACAGAATATAAGGTTTGGGGTTTCCTTATATAAAATATAACAACCCCATTTTTACACACACAGACACAAGGAGAAGAAAAATGTCCGAAGGTAAAAACCCATACGAACTACGATTCGATGTTCTTTCAATGGCGAAAGAAATGATGGATCGTCAATATGATTTAGCAGTAGATGCTACACATATGGCAATGGAAAAGTTTAGTAATGCTACAACTGATCCAAAAGAATTTTTTAAGGAGTATGCACCAAAAATGTATCAGCCTAAAGAAGTTCTTAAAACTGCTGAGGAATTATACACTTTTGTTTCTGAAAAGAAATAGTGTATGATACTTTGTACTTGATAACAAGTATGATTTTATAACCGAAAGGAGTCTGCGTGGATTTAGAGGCCTCTTAAAAGCAACCATTTATTCTCTTCGGCCTGGAGAACGCAGGGATTGTTCCCTAATAGACACGCCGGGGGCCACGGTTAGCCCCCACACTTTAAATAGGACTAAAATGAGTCTAAATACACCAAAAACATTTTCTTTAGAAATTGAACGTATTGCTTTAGAAAAAAATATAACACATATGGAAGCTGTACTTGATTATTGTTATCGAGAGGGCATTGAACCAGATACCGTTAACAGATTAATATCCAAAAGTCTTAAAGAAAAAATTGAAGCAAACGCTCGAGACTTGAACTTTTTACCAAGACAGGCACAACTGCCTATTTGAAAATGGAACCCATAGACATCTATTTGATGTATTGTGCAATGAAAGCACACTTTACTAGCGATAGTTATGACTACTTTAAATATGAGGGCAAAACTCGTATTAAAAGAGAATCATTTTTTAAACGTAAGGACAAGTTTTTCTTTGTTCGTTTATCCCGCAAATATAAAGAGTATGATGATATTAAAAATTATCTAATCTCTAACTTTATCAAAAACCCAACAGGATATGTTGCAACCTTTGATGATAAACATTTTGAGGAATGGACAGATAAAAGAGCAGACTTCTATAATATATTTTCATATGAAATGTCACCACTGGTAGAAGACTTTGAGCCACTATTTGTCGTTAAAAATAATAATCACCCCAAACTATTAACAGAATATTTAGGCAAACGCATATCACTAGAAACTCTTGTGATTTTAAACAAACTCGTTAAATTTAGTAAAAAATGGGATAAAGAAATGGTGGGTGATTATGTGTGGCAAGACACTAAAAAACTTTTAAAAAATTACGAAGGGTTCTTGACAATTGATACAAAACAGTATAGAATGAAATTATTGAAACTTATAGAGGAGTCCAGTTAATGAAGCCGAGAAAAGAAGGGTTTTATCTTCATAAAATTGAAACGCTTGAAAATGACATAAAGGTGTTACAATTTGATAATGCAGAATTGGTTGTAAAAAACCAAGAATTGAGAGAACGGGTTGAAAGTCTTGCAACTCGCCAACCAACTTGGCCGAAAGGGTATCGTCCACAACGGCGACATACTCCAAAGAAAAATTGGACAAATAATAGATGAAAACCCCTTTACTTGTTTTCCTGACAGTTCTACTGATTACGAGTAGTGCAATTAGTGGAGAATTGTCGGGCGAAAAGGTATTTAAAAAGAAATGTAAGTCATGCCATTCTCTAACAAAAAAGAAAATGGGCCCACCGTTGGGTGACATATGGGACAAGAAAGCAGGATCGCAGAAGGGGTATAGATACTCAAAGGCGATGAAACGTTCTAAGGTGATATGGACTGATGAAACTCTCGATTCGTTCTTAGCAAACCCTAAAAAATATATAAAGGGAACCAAAATGAAAATTCGTGGACTAAAACCCAACCACAGATCAGCAATCATAGAATATTTGAAACCTGATTCCGAAGAGGAAGATGATTGTTAAAGGAAAGAATTGTTTGCCACGGTAGCTCAGGGGTAGAGCAGGGCTTTTGTAAAGCTCAGGCCGTGGGTTCAAATCCTACCCGTGGCACCACTTAAAATATTATGACCGTAAATTTAATATCATATTCATCACCAAATGCAATCTTCAACCTACCCCCGGAAGTAGGTTTGAACCCTAATGTTAATCCACAAGAGCTTATTGCATATTGTGCTCGTGTATCTAATCCTTCCAATCAACACAACCCAAAAACCAGTAAAAAACTAATTGAATATTTAATCAAACATAAACATTGGAGTCCTCTAGAGATGGTAAGTGTTTGTCTTGAAATTGAAACTACCAGAGATATCGGCCGTCAAATTTTACGCCACCGTTCTTTTTCTTTCCAAGAGTTTTCCCAAAGATATGCTGATCCTACTCAAGATATGGAATTTGTGACAAGAGAAGCAAGACTCCAAGATGAAAAAAATCGACAGAACAGTATTGAGGTTGTTGATGAAGAACTTTCAGCATCATGGATGACACAACAAGAAGAAGTTATTAGAAAGTCAAAAGAAGCATATGAATGGGCAATTAACAATGGTATCGCAAAGGAACAGGCCCGTGCAGTTCTTCCAGAAGGACTTACTATGTCTCGTATGTATATGAACGGAACATTGCGTTCATGGGTGCATTATATTGAACTACGCACGGGTGAAGAAACACAGAAAGAACACAGAGCAATTGCAAGAGAATGTGCGTATGCAATAACACCCATTTTCCCTCTTATTGCAGACTTTACAAAAAAGGTTGATGATGAATAAGGCACTGATTATAGGGAACGGAGAATCACGGTCTTGGTACAATCCCTCTAAATGTACTATTGGTGACAAAAGTGTTATCACTTGGGGATGTAATGCAATCTACCGTGATGGTCCAGTTGATAACATTGTTGCAATGGACTATGC
>Ga0208920_1000192_pt1 | contig 16701 bp, 40 predicted proteins | sample 19_taG_FD_184094 | JGI IMG/M metagenome (GOLD analysis project Ga0208920, IMG submission 184094) | Marine viral communities from the Subarctic Pacific Ocean - 19_ETSP_OMZ_AT15317 metaG (SPAdes) (version 2) | ecosystem: Environmental > Aquatic > Marine > Oceanic | place: Pacific Ocean | collected...
TGGTGTTATAGATGCTATTGCAGATACGGCAGCAGTTACTGTAGAGTATTTTGCAGTGGAAATAGATTCAAACGCATAATTAATAATATAAAAAAGAATAGATATGGCAACAATGTCAACAACATTCACAGCTTCAGGAAGCTTTACATTAACAGATGAGAACGGTGTAGTTGTATTTACATATTCACCATCTTTTACTTCTACATCTAATACAACAGCTCAAGCTCTTTATACAGGAGAGCATTTAGCTCAAAGTGGTGGTAGTGAATTAGCACTAGCAGATGTAAATGATGATAGAGTATATGTATTTATTAAAAATGTAGATACAGATTATCCCGTAGAAGTAGAAGCTAGCGAATCTGAAGGCTCTGCTTTAGAAATGGCAGATTTAAAACCAGGAGAATGTTTTTTTACTCCTATGGAGTTAAATAGTGATGCTAGTGGTAGTAGCATTAAAGTAACTGCATCAACTGCAGATCAAAAAGTTCAATATTTAATTAATGATGCTATAGATAACTAATAGTCATGAAACTTAAAGTTTTAAGATTTAGTAGCCAGGAGGACTCAACTTCTGGCTTACTTTTTGAAGAAAACGATTTAGGATTAAAATTCTTATGTTATACATTAGAAGATGAGCGTAGAGCTTTAAAAGTTAGAGGAGAAACTAGAGTACCTGCTGGTAAATTTAACATAACATTAAGAACTGTAGGGGGGATGACACAGAAGTATGCTAAAAGATTCCCAGGTATACATAAAGGAATGTTATGGGTAAGAGATGTTCCTAATTTTGAATACATCCTTATACATTGTGGTAATACAGATGACCAAAGTGCAGGATGTTTACTTTTAGGGGACAGCCAGGAAAACAATATTATTATTAAAGATGGTTTTATAGGAAAATCTAGAAATGCCTACAAAAGAGTTTATTCTCCTATTGCAAGAGCAATTGAAAAAGGAGAAGAAGTTACAATAGAGTATATAGATTTAGATTCCAATGAATAATGTTCAAATGGTTAAATAAAATAAGATTAAAAGGTCTACCAACAAAGACAGATAATAATGTTTTAGTTGTAGATAATAATGGAGATATTGGTATAAATACTAATTTACACAAAGCATATCATGGTTATACAAAAATTTGGATACTACCTTCTGATTTTGTATCTGATAAAGGAAATTTAATATACGATACTGGAGGAGTAATAGATAAAACAGCATCTGCTGTTATTTACGCTCATGTTTTAATTCCATTTGGAGCAACAGCAACAGCTGTAACTACATATGGTAGCGGAGATGATGCAACAGTTATTGTATATGCAAAAAATCCAAATGTAGCAACAGAAACGAGTAAAGGTACTGGCAACTTAGGAGAAGAAATAAATATAGTAGATGTGTCCACTACAGATGATACTGGAACATATCTAGCAATTAAAATAACTCCTGGTAATCAAGATGCAGACAGAATCTATGGAGGATATGTAACATTATCATAAATAAAAAATATGCCTTTAATTAAAGATAAATATAGTAAATTATCAAAAAGTAGATCTAGATATATTGTAGATAGAAAAATAGTTACAACTCCAATGGCAGTATCGCCATATAAAACTACAGAACAAAAATTATCTGATGCTGCTACTGCAAGAAGAATTGAAAAAGATATAACAACTCCGAAAACAAATCTAAAAACAGATACAATAAATACAAGAGATGATGTAAACAATATTTCTGGGAGGATACTATCTACAGTAAATACAGTAGAAAATATATTTACTTTAAATACTGGATCCACTCTAAAAGATATAATTATAAATCACTATCATGGCTCAGGAACGTCATCTGTAATTAGTTTACATTGGAGTTTTAAATCTATAGAGGATTTGACTTTTACAGTTTCTACAGGTGTGATAACAGATACTACAGGTGGTAATGTTTTTAGACTACTTACAGACACTTTTACAAGTCAAAGCACATTAAGTTTGGCTAACAACGGATTATTTAATACTTTTGGAAATGTAAATAAACCTATATACTTTTATGCGGTATGTAGTGTTTTAGGGCCTACATTAACAATAGTAAAAAAATAATGATTAACATTTCAAGTAAGTATAATATTCCTATTTGGTTATCAGATTGGACCTTTAAGGACTCTAAGGGACTTAAATATACTATTGAAGATATAGTAGTTAAAGGAAAAAACAAAGGAGAAATATTTTTAAATAAAGATACTGTTAGTAAAGTTGTTAGAAAATTAATTGGTAGTCGTAAAAAACACACACTTAAAGCTACTAATTTAGTGCTCAAAAGCCAGCATGGCTATGGAATTGAGGAATAACCAACACTTTATAATATGTCTTTAAATGATCAAATCAGAGAGTATCTTTTAGAAAATCCGCACTTAATGCGTAGTAAATACGCAGACACAGCAAAAAAATTTGGAACTAATTATGAACAAATTAGAACTGTAGCACGAAGATTAAGAGAAAAAAATCCAGATGTAGAGCCTGGAGAAAAAGAAGTTTTAAATTTTCAAGAAACTAAAGACAGCGCTATTCTTACAGCAGAAAATTGTACAAGAGTTAAATCTTTAGACGATTTATTAGAAGCGTGTAGTGTAGATCAAAATGAGTGGGAAGTAGATAAATATGATATTGGTACTTATGAGGTAACAGGATTTGATAATGAAAGAAAACCAATTACCGTCACTATGTTTAGAACAAAAGCTTGGTTAACAAGAATTAAACCAGAGCTTAACTTAAAACAAATCAAAGAACATCTTATAGAAGATTTACGCAACTTATCACCAAATGTTTCAAAAATTAAAAGAGATAGACCTGATGATAGAAAGGATTTACATCTTTTAGAAATCTCTGCATTTGATCTTCATATAGGTAAAATAGGTATTAAAGGAGATGAATATAGTTTTGATATAGCAGAAGAACGTCTTTTTAGCGCCATAGAACACCTTTTATATCGTGCTCAAGGGTACTATATAGACAAGATATTATTTATCGTAGGAAATGATTTATTGAACTCTGATGGTGATTGGCCCATACCAGCTACAACCAAAGGAACACCACAATTTAATAGCAACTATCATATAAATATGTATAGAACAGCTAGAAGGCTAATGATTAAAGCCATTGATAAACTATCTGAGATAGCAGATGTTCATGTAATGGTAGTCCCAGGAAATCATGATAGAGAATCTGTTATGCATTTAGGAGATTGTCTTGAGCTATATTATGAAAATAATGAAAACATTAAAATAGATAACAATGATTGTTTAATGAAAGCTATACCTTATGGCAACAATTTAATTGTATCAGATCATGGCGATGGACCTAAAACAGCAAATCTTCCAGGTATTATTTCTCAAAGATTTAAGAATATGTGGAGTGATATAGATTATGTAGAAGTACATAGAGGTCATTTCCATACTAATAAAGCCATGAAGCTGCAGGCTATAGAAGAGCTTAACGGGATAACCGTTAGAAACTTATCATCTATGTCTGCAACTGATTACTGGCATGACGCTAAAGGATTTATAGGAAACATTAAAAAAGCTCAAGCTTTTATTTATAGTAGACAAAACGGTTTACAAGGAATACTTAATTATAATGTAAAAGTATGAAAACGTTTGCAGATAAAGAAACAACAGATAAAAGATGGGAAATATGTAAGAAATGTGAACACCTTACTAAACTTACAAAACAATGTAAAAAATGTGGCTGCTTTATGAAATTAAAGACAAAATTAAAGAGCGTTACTTGTCCAGATAATCCTCCTAGATGGTAGTTTTGAAGGCCATATAACTACAATATTATTCATTTAAAATCGGATCTCTTGTTGCCTTATCATTTTCTAATATTTTAATTAAAGCATTCTTATTATGTAAAGGTCTTGAATTCTCGCCCTTATGTAAATTAAGAGAATAATATTCAGAAGGTTTATAAATTTGTTTTACTTCTTTAACTAGGCCTTTTTTATTATATTTTACCACCCAACGTGTATCTATGTGATTCTTACTTCTCTTTAAAAATTCTAAATAACTCATAATTTCTTCTTTTAAATTTGTCACCAGTTATAAGGCAAATATAGGTATTTTTCTCTGTGAAAAATCTTCTTTTGCATTTTTTATTATGAAGACCAATCAAATGTTTTAACCACTTGATTTTCTTTTTAATACGCTTCATAATCATCATCTTCATATACATTTATATATGAATCTAATAACGCATTTTTAGAATCTAATTCTTTTTCTAAGTGATTCTGATTTTTGAGCATTATGCAAAACATCCAAAACGCTCCTAAAACTCCTCCTGCCCCGAAGGAAACCCCTATTATTATTAAAGGCTGTATTATATGTATGTATTCCATTTATTCTTTATTTAAGTTATCTAATTCAAATTCCAAATGTGCAATTGCTTTTTTAATACAATCAACAGGAGTATCGTGTTTACGATTAGCACGCAATAAATAAGTTACTGCTGTGCCAATATTATAAGTTAGTTCAAAATCTTCTATAACTTTACGAGCTTCGTATTTGTGGTATTTCCCAATGTAATAACTTGGTATTCTTTCATCATATGAAGTGTCAGTAACGTATCCGTTTCTGCCTACTTCCCAATAATATTTAGAGTATTTATTTTCCTTGTCCACGATATTTCTTTTTATAGGAATTTTGACCACGGGAGGCATTCTTAGAATGCACTCCTGGTCTTTTCTTTTGAGGATTAACTCTGTGTATAAATTGCTTTATAGCCATTATTTAGATTCTTTTATATTATCAAAATTTATTTTTAATGTGGCTGTATGACTAAGTATTGTATTCATATAAAAATATGTATATTCATCCAATAGTTTATCTTCTACTTTACTTAATAATTCTTTTCTTAATTCTTTTAATTGTTCTTCAGGGGAGGGTTTTTCTTTTTCCATTCTAGTCTAATTTAGTTTTAAAGTGATCAATTATTTTATTCATCTGTCTTTTGTAGAATAAATCAAAATCTACATATTCCATTTCACCATCACCATTCATGGTTTTAGGCTGTGTTTTTTCCCAAAGCTTATAGAGTACTCCTCTCATTCTCTGACTAGGAGTCTTCTCACTAAACTCTGCGTTTGTTGTTGCTTTCTCAACTGCATCTATCTGATCTTGATTGATAGCATTAGCTGATATTAATACAAATCCAGGCTTCTTGATTAAACTAAATACACTTACCATAGTCTCATTAGATAGTTCAGGGGTACCTACGTACACCCTTAAACTACCATCTGCTAAGGTACTAACTTTATCAATACCACCTTCAAATACTACTGAATTTTTCATTTTATAGCATCTTTAATTTCTCCACTCATTATCTTTTTCATCATTTTTTCTTTATGTTTTTTTCTATCTTCTCTATCTTTTTTTCTGATATCATAAGTAATTTTATCATAAAAATTTTTAAATACAAATCCTATAAAATTACCTTCTGCATCATATGCTTTTACTGATCCTTTTGGTGTTCTCATAATATATCGTCATTCATTACATGTATAGTTCGTTCTGAATCTTTGTCAAGATAATCAAAACCTTCTCCTGGCCAATAATCATTATCGGTACAGTATTTATAGACTTCTAGATCTCTATTATAGAGTTCTCTTCCTTTGTCTAATAGTTCATCTCCAATCTGTATAATATTTATGCTAAATGGAGGATTCTTCTCTATTGCTACAATATAGAACTCCTGAGCGCCTACAGCGTCTAAATAGAATGCAGCCTGCTTATAGTACCTAAACTTCCTTACAGAGCTTGCAAATCCATTATAGCTACTATCTTGTGTTGTTTTAAGATCTACTATAATACCTGAATCTTCTCTATAAATATCAAGCATTCCCTTACAATTTATATCATATTCTTCATTGTTCCAAACAATGATACGTTCTTTAACGCCTCTACTTATTAAAGTTTTAGCATCAGAATCTCTCATTAGTTTATCTGTCATCTGTTCTATAAGATGATAGTCTTTTTCAGATACAACAGTTTTCAACATATTAGATTTAACAAATTCTGCATAGTCTGCTTTACCTTGTTTAGTACGTTTATCAAACTTAGGAAATATAGCATAGTTTTTATTAAATTCTTGTGGTTGTAATACATTCATGTGAAATGCTGATCCAAATTTCATAGCTGGTGTAGCCCTTTGGGGATTATCCATCATGAATCTAAAGTATTCTGGTGATTTACCAGTTAGATTGTTCAACATACTATTAGATACATAATCTGTATTTTGATAGTAGTTGTCGTGAGTTAAATTGTGTTTTAATATTTTCATAATAATAAATAGTAAATATAGCACCAACCCCCCCCCTATCAGAGGAGTTAGTGCAATCAAAAACAAAGTACTATGAAACTACGAACGAGAAAGTAATACAAAAATAAACTATTTTTTTGACTCCTCATCATGTTCCTCCATTCTTTTTAAGATTTTCTCTGCTTCTGGTATTCTAAGAACATATTCATGTAATGCTTCTTCAAATCCAGTCTTATCTTTTGTCTTTCTCTTTTTATATGATTTATGATTCCATGTCAAAAGAGCAATTTCATGTGAATGTAATGCATCTGCTAAAGATTTTATAGTATTAGCTATAGTTTTATCTACTTTATAATCTTTCCCTAGAACCTTTATAGTCTCTTTTTTCTTAGCTGTTTTTCTTTTCATTTTTATTTATTTAATATGTTAACTTGATCTTTTAGATATTTAATTTCTTCTTCTAGTTTTTTACTTTTTCTCTTTTCGTCAATAAGAGAATCATGTCTTAATGCATTTTCAGCTGTTATAATTTCTAACAATGTTTGAATTGTATTGTCAACAGTATGTATTCTGAATATGAATTCTCTTTTAATATCTTCAAAAATTTCTTTGTAGTCTTCATATCCTATTTTAATATCTTGTTTATGTTTAGTATTATTAGCTAATACTGTTGCATGATCTCGGTTAAATACCTTTCCTATTTGTGACGATGTCATATCTTGATTTGTAAGCAAATACATAAATGCTCTTCTTTGCATTACATAATTTCTTTTTCTAGATTTAGATTTAAGATTGTTATAATTAATATCTAATCTTCTAGAAACTCTTTCAATTAAATTTATTGCTTCATCTATTGTCATAATACTTTTATTATTACTCCTGGTTTTTCTTTATTATATTCGTATCGCTCAAAATGAGGCACAATACAAACACAATTATCATCTTGAATATAATCATACTTTACCATTAAGTCTTGCACTGTCTGTGCTGGGTTAATATAATCAAACTTTCTTCTACTATTTCTGATAAATTTAAAGCTTATATCTAGTGGTAAATCCTTTCCTTCTATCATCTCTATAAATTTATCTCTATTATCTAAATAGTCTTCTTTACTTTCTTTAATATATCTCATAACTGTCTTGGAATGAATTAGATACTTACCTGTCCATCTCTTACCATTCTTGGAAGATGGAACATTCCCTGCTATGAAAATTGTATCCATTTTGCAAAGATAATAAAAAAATAGAGAGTTGCGCCCTTTGGAATAAAGCTCCCTAGTATGTCTAGCATACTATCTCTTTTTATTCTCTAGGGATTTGTTATCTCTCTATTTCTCATATCCTTCTAAAATGGTAATGAATCGTCTATTTCAGTATTAGAATTCACTATGTCATTTGCTTTTGTCCAGTCTGAATGTCTTCTTCTGAATTCCTCCATATCTACTTCCTTTAATATCTGATTCATACTGTTATTGTAGGTGCATTTCTCACCTTCTTTCGCTGACCATCTATATTTTGTAGCTTCTCTAATTACAGGCTCTTGTGTATCTCTGTTAACACCTATATATTCTTCCGATATAAATGTAATCATTAGAGATTTACCAACAGCATCATTCATGGCTTTGCTATCATCTTTAAAATCTTTAACTCCTGCGTTTACTAGAAATTCTTTCATTTGTTTCTTTTTCCATTCTTGTGTGGATGGTTTATCTGTTTGTTTTACAGCCCAGAATCTACATCTACCTATCCTACCATTACTAGTAACAGCATATTGTATAAATGGAGATCCCTTATACTCATCTAATTGATCTGATGTGGTTATTCCTGTAATTTTACATTCATACGCTCCTGGAGTAATGTATTCTACTTTTTCTCCTTTAGCTCTTTGTGTTGTTGTGACATCTAAGTCAAATGGTAATACTTTCATTATTTATTATTTTTAAGTTTCCAATTAATATATTTTGTTAATGTATCTCCATCAAATATAATTTTATCTTTCTCTGGAGCATATGGATAGTCTTTACCTTTCCATTGTTTTGTTTGTAGAGTTTGTATTGGTAATCTATATAAGAATCTACCTATACCCCATGATACACATGCGCGTTTAAATGCATCTGATACATGGCCTTTATCTTTTTCTACTTTAGATTCAGATCCTGTGTCTGATTTCCACACCCAACCTTCTCCTTCTATAACTCTTTTATAGTCTTCTCCACCTAGCCCAACAAATACCCCTACTTTACAGAATAGTAAACCATTTTCTTCATAGAACATACTTTGCCAGTTTTCTGGACCTACTACTTCATCTAATAGATCTTGACAATCTCTAGCGTCTATATATGCTACACAAGTTGTTTTTCCATACTTAGTAGATTGAACTCTCCATTTATATGGTAGTTCTTTCTTTAAATCTTCTAAATTCATTTTTTCTTTGTTTTTAATTTACTTATAGTTTCTTTAATTTTCTTTGCTATTCTAACTGCTATTACAAATTTTACAAATCTTCTTATCATAACAGGCTTACCCTTTAGAATTAGTATTATTGCTATTTCTTTAAATAAGAGTACTAACACCTGTCTGACAAGTTTTCTATCTATTCCTAAATCATGTGCTATTTCAGCCACAATTTCATTTAGTCTGGATCTGTTTCTTTTTTTCTTTTTCTTGTCCATTAATTTTTAGGAGTCATTGATGTAAATATTGAGAATATCACACCTGCTATCACTGCTGTCGCTAATCCACTAAATGTGCCTATAAAAAGCACGGGGACGCCTATTGTAAATAGTAAATCCCAGAAAGTCTGTGTTTTAGCTAATCTCTTTTTACCTATAGATTTATAAAGTATTATATAATAGCCTATTGCAGTGAATAATGCAATTGTGAAAATTCCCATAATTTCTTTGTTTGAGCTTCAAAAATAACAATTATTTACTTGATTCCAAATATTTTAGCAACTAAATATATAGGAGTTATCACACAAAATGCGATAGCTAATGCATAAAGTATTGGTATAGTAAAAATTATTAAAATTGCCAATAACACCACTGATATTAATGGATGTTTTCTAATTAATCTTATTGTATTTATCATAATTAATAAATTTAGTTATATCACTTTTAAATGTTAATGTAATTTCTCCAACTCCAATATTTCTTCCTTTTGCAAAAATTATATTGGCAGTTCCTTTTGTGCTATTTCCTTTATCATCAAATTCTATTCCATAATATTCTGGCCTATAAATTAACATGACTACATCAGCAGCCTGTTCAATTTCTCCAGATTCTCTTAAATCTGATAAAGTGGGCTTACTATTGGTTCTTAGACCTACTCCACGATTTAATTGACTTAATGCTATTATAGTAATATTCAATTCTTTAGCTAAGTTTTTTAATGTTCTAGTTACTTTTCCTACTTCTTGTTCTCTATTACCTGATTTAAAATTATGTGTAACTAATTGTAGATAATCAACTAATACAAGCTTTATATCTTTATTTTTTACATATTCTTTAATCCTATGCATAAGATAAGTTAGTGTTGTTATACTTCCTTCATCTATACTAATTGGTAAGTCTTCTATTTTTCTGATTGCTTCATGTATCTTTTTGTATTCTTCTTCATTAATAGTTCCGTTTATTAGATACTTGTTGTTGATTTCAGATTCCATTGATGCTAATCTTCTTAATAATTGTATAGCACTCATTTCATAGGAAAATATAACTGTGGGTGTGTTTGTGTATTTTGCTGCATTATAACCTAATGCTAAAGCAAAACTAGTCTTGCCCATTGATGATGCGCCTCCTATGATGATTAAATCTGTTTCTTGCCATCCACCTGTAAACTTATCTATTTTTTCAAATCCTGAAGCTATACCTAATAACCCATTACTATTCATTCTTTTATCCATGTCTTCTAAAAATTCAATTATTTGATTCTCTGTACTGCTTAAAGAGTCAGCTGTTGCTATAGTTAATTTAGACAGTTGTTGTCTTAAATATTCTATTATTTCTTCTATTTCTTCAGTATTTTGAATTTTATTATTTACATCAGAGACTATACTCTTTAGAGTTCTTTTATGAAACTCTTCTGTTAGTATTGCTATACATGTTAGTGAATTATTAAAGGAGAATGCAAGATCTGTCATTTCAGTTAAATAATAGGCTACATCTTCTCCTTTAATGTTTTTTGATAATGAATAAATATCAATATCTCTTGCTTGTTCTTTTAGTTTTGTTATTGTATGATAAACTGATTTACAAAAAGGATTATCAAATAAGTCTTTATGAATTAATTCAGAATACTTATCCAGTACTTCATTATTAACAATTATTTTACCCAAAAGGGTTTGTTCTATTTCATTATTATCCATAGTTATTTTGATTTAGGGGAGGCGAATATACTAAAAATAATAGTAAAAAAGAATCCCTGCACGCCATATAGCAGGGAAATTATATCAATGGTTTAGGCCTATTGATTTCTCTTTTATTCTCCATATTTTCTATGAGCATCTGCTCTTTCTTCTAAAGCATTTTCTCTTATTCTTTCTTCGTATTCTATTTGTTCTTCTAGTTCTTCAGTCCAGTTTCCACATTCATTACAGATATAACCTGTAGCTTCTGCATGTTCTTTACAAGCTGGGCATATATCTGAATCTGCATACATTTCCATTGTGCAACAATCTGATATCCAGCTGTATTCATAGCTGCTTCCGCAGCAAGTAGTAACTTCATTCATTTATTTTAATTTTAATTATATTTTCACAACCACATTTTCTTTTACAAGTGTTTGGCAAAGAAGAAAAGCACTCATCACATAATGCAGTATAATCATCTTCTTTATTATATTCTTTTGTCATACAATCGTGGAACTCATCATTAGAAAAATCACTTTGCCAATACATTTCATCATGCCACCTTACAATTATTCCACACTTATCACACACATTTAATTCTTCATCTATATTTTTTACATCAAATTGTTTGTGTTTTGTTTCTTCACTCATTTTATTTAATTTTAATTACTTTAGTCTTAGCAGGTTTAATTTCAGCTGCATTTTTCATTATTGTTTCGCATTCTTCTCCACATACACCACATTGATAATCTGGATATTTATGATATACAGGAATATCTTCAAGAGTTTTCCAAGTCCTGTCTTTACCTATCCATGTTATTTGTTCTTTTTGTGGTATTTCAGGTAATGTAAATTCTTCATCATCAGTGTAGTATACTTTACCCTCACAGCAATCTGAAGCATAATCTATATCCCAATTTAAATCATCCCATATTACATTATATTGAGCTGTTAGCCTTCCGCTAAAACCCATACCTTCTTCTGAGTATTCCAATATAAAGCATAAGTCAGGAAAGTCTTGCATGATGTTATCTATCCACTCTGTGGGTGGCCCCCAAGCTGTTTCAAATGATACGCTAAAGAAATTTATATCATTATTTAATATTTCAGATTCACAAACATCCCATTTAGTTCCCCAATTATTTAAACTCCAATCATACCAATTATCAGATCCATACTTTTCTTTCAATTGTTTCATTTCTTTATCTGAAACTGGTATATTTTTACCGTCTACCTCTCTCCATCTACGATGGCTCTCTCCGTTTTCATCTGTATAGGCTCCTGTACGAATTTCTTCAAATTCTTTAGGCATAGGTAATGTTCCTTGAAATGAAAACTCATCGTTTTCTCTTCCGTCATTAGGATCTCTATTTATTAATTGTAAAGTTGATTTTTCTACAAATTCTCGTAGTTGTATTTCGTCACCTGTTACTTCCAGGTTATTCCAGCACCAATTTGGCATAGTTATTTAGTTTTTAAATTATAAATTAAATTTTCTATTATCAAATCCCAAGTAGCAGTGGTGTCTTCCTTTGCTTCAATAGGATATAATTCTAATACTTGCTTCACTTGTTCTTCAGTTATTCTAATAGATAGACTGTTGGCTACTTTATACACATCTTCTTTTGCTATTTCCACAGTTATTTAGTTTTAGTTATTATAAATGTCCACCATAATTTTCACCTTCTGTTAAAACTTCAAATCTCCATTCGCTTTCGCTATCTTTTTCATCTAATCCTGCATCATTATCCAATCCAAATCCAAACTCATATTCTGCTTTTGATATTTTCTCATCTATCTCATTAGTATATAAGTCCTCATTATCTAATAACCATTCGTGTACATCATTACACTCCATTCCATCAGGCACTTCTACCTCTACTTCGGCTATCTTATGATAGACACTTCTTTGCATAATTTTTACTTTCATTTCATATTGTTTTTAAGCCATTGTATGGCTCTTGTTTCTAATTCATCATAGCTCTCTAAGTCATTATCACTAATAGCTTCCATAAGCTTTAATATGATAGTTCCTGCTTCTTCTATGGTACTTTTATTTATACTCTCCATTTGCTCTGTATGTAGAGCCTTGAAAAATACATCGTTGATTTGTTTATTCAATTCATTATACCCCATTATATTACTGGTATTGTTCCTAATTCTATAAATGTAGTAGACATAGCCCCACCATCATTACCTTCATCATCCATCATTGGTACTAACCAATATTTATTATCTAATTGAATAGCTATTGGCCTTTTATACCACATATTATCTTTCATTTCTATTTCAGTCATATATTCTACTCTTGTTATTTTTTTACCGACTAGATTTTTAGCAACTTTATCTGTCCAGTATTGTTCTGTTGTCTTTTCTTTTTTTTCACTCATTTTATTCTTCTTTATATCCTCTTGGATTGTCAATATTATCTTCTCCACAAGTTCCGCAATATGCTTTTCTTGGGTTTTCTTTGTCTTTACCTAAATTGTCTCCGCAATTAGGACATCTTAAATCTACTGCCATATTATTATTATTTTTAGTTTATAAGTAATAGTAAAAAGAGAGAGGCGTTCTGCAGTATTACCCTCAGCCTGAGTAAGTCTTTTGCTGACTGACTATTTGCCTCTCTCTATTTGTTATTAATATGCTTTTAAAAAGTTAAAAGCCTTTTCATTCATCTTACCACAAGATCCTAGTAATATAGATTCTTGTTTGCCATACTCTCTCTTAGGAGATGATTTCTGATGTGTAGTATATCTTGTAACACCATTAAATAAACCCCACTTGGTAGATCCAATTCTATTCACTTCACTTACAATACATGATTCAAGATCACTACGCATATTCCTTGTTCTAGTAGGTATTTCTTCTGCTAACTTATCTGTATTTGTTAGATAATCTACCAAATCATTCATAAGATCAGCTGTAGCATTATGCATACTAAACTGTTGTAAATCAAATATCTTTTCTTCTTGATCTGCGAAGTTAATTATACTTGGTAGTTGTTTTACTTTATCCTGTATAGACTCTGTGTGTTTATATCCAGATAATGCACTATTTGACATCCAAGCAAATTGATTCTGGCAGAACAATACCTCATTCATAAAGCCAAATTTCAATGATGAAGATCCATCATGTCCATTTATAGCATATATGAATTGTTTTGTAGGCTCTTTACCTATACTAAAGATATTATCAGGCCTTTGCATTTGTATTACAATCTTTCTGCCCTTATTAATAGGTATTGCTTTAATGATTTCTAAATCATTTTCCCCAGCAATTTCTTGCATAGTATCAATGATAGTTTCATTCTGTGTAGGAGTATACCCCTCTTTACAAGTGGTAAATACTTCTCCAGTGTCTTCTCTTACTATACCATAGTATGGAGTATCATTAACTTCATGAAACCCATCCTTTTCATTCATGTCATAAGTGAATAATGGCTTCTTAACTACATTCCAGTTAAGTCCATTTTGTTCTAAAATTTCTCTTGTTGTTTTCATATTTTTTATTTTTAATCCATTGTAAAATGAGGAATGATTTGTCCATAGTCTTCAGGCATTTCTTTTTCTACTGATATTTCATCTCTAGCCCAAACACCTATATATTCATTATCTTCACGATAATCTCCACCACCTCTACCATTTCCCTCACAGGTTAATAATGGTAGTGGATGAATTTTCCAGCCTTCTTTGTCTTTAGGTACTAATTCTTTATCTACAAATTCTTTTTTAGTATGATTTACTATATATCTACCGCTTTCTACTCTTTCCATATCTTTTGGCTCTATTGAATCATCACCAACTTGTGTATACAGATTGTCTGTACCATCACTTTCCTCATCAGCATAATCTCCTGCCCATACAAGATGATTTTTGTACCATTCACCGTCAGGTGCAAGTAAAGATTCTACTGTGTTTACTAAATTATTTCCTATGTAGCTATGCTCCATAAGTTTCAATCCATTCCCATAATCGTGTGAATATAGAAAAGTCATTTTGTCTATTGATATTGGTTTATAATATTGTCCCATGTTTTATTCTTTTAATATTTTTGATATTAATGATAATACTTTTGAATAAGCTTCATTCTTACCTAATAGATATTCAGCTGAATTATTCTCTTTATTTACTTGACCATTAGCAAGCTCATCTCTAATAAGTTTTGTTAACTTATCTGTTATTTCTTTTATCATATTATTTAATTTTATTATCATATTTAACATGGTAATATTCTGGATTTTTCATTACTCTCCAAAACCCATAAAGGTTAATCATTTTTAATAGTTTAATCATAATTTTTTAATTTCTTGGCCCTGTATCGTTAGATAAAGCACCTGTTGTTGTAGTATTTATTTCTTCTATTTCCCATGTTTCATTATTAACGTCCATTTGTTCTAACTCTTTTTCAGCTATTAGATCCCAAATATCTAATCCTTCTAATTCATCAGAAGCAAAAGCATTTGTTAGCTTATCATTAATTATTTCTTTATGATCTCTATCATCATTAGGAAATTTTAGTGTTACATATGTAGTATATGTTCTTTGTATTTTAACTTGATATTCTTTCATTCTTTTATTCCTGTTATTGTAAACCAACTACCTGTAGGGCAGTCGTGATGATAACATACACCCTCTAACGCATTTCCTTCTTCCCATACTTCTGTTCTACATTGTCCATCATGAAATAATGTTGCAGATATTACATCATCTATATTATCTGTTTCTAATGATCCAGTTCGTCCCTGCCAATTGATATTTTTTGCATCAATATGCCATTCATTACCCATTTCTTTTAGTTCTGTCTTTAAGTTTTCTTCATAATCATCATATTCATATTTATTTTCTGAATAACAATCATATGATGCTATTATGTCTTTATGCTCCTCTATTAAATCTTTTAATTTTTCATTCATAGTTTAATTTTTTTTATATATTTGCACTCAGTCGTAATACTTGTTTTGGATGGAAGTTTAAATGGGAGGCTCTCAACCTCCCACTTCTTTTTTAACATATTTGTATTCCTCCCGACTGTTCAAGAAAAGCTACGAATTCTTCTACATTTTCTGCGCCAAATGGATAAGAACAGCTCCATGATTTTTGTTTACCTATAGGTATTCCTTCTTTTCTAGTATGTTCTGTATTACAAACATTACAATTTTGTTCTCCTTCTGGCCATTGTCTTTTACCTGTTTGATTACAATAAGGGCAATCTTCTAGAGATAAACTTTTTTGCCATTTCATATATTCTTCTTCATGTTTTTTGTGATTACCTAATGCTATTTCTATACGAAGTTTTATAAGCATACATTCTATTGTATTCTCATCTATTTCATATCCTGAATTACTACCTCCAGCTTCTATATCTTCTTCGCTCATAACATCTTCACATGTTGCACATACATATTCCCATAATGGCCTCCACCACCATACATTATTTCTGAAGTATACACCAGGATTTTCATCTTGATGTTTATCTATAGCTTCAAAGTATTTATTTTGTTTCTTTTTACCTAGTTTTGTCCAATCTTTATTTAGAATTTCTGGTTTTGTAACCATCTCTTGTGGATTTAATCCATAAATATCATATCCCATAGTTTTATATTTCTGTGTTTATAAATTTGATTTTTACTTCTGCTATTCTACCCTCACTGTTGAATTTAGCAAGCACAGGATAACAGCCATCTCCGTAACCTGTTGATACACAGACACCTAAACCAGCATGTCCAATATCATAGTTAAATTGTTTAATATTTTCGTCTATTATTCTATCACAAAAATCTTCCCAATTTTTTCCTATATCTTCAGGAGGGTTTTCTTGGTGTAGTATATAGCAAGGATCACCTAACCAGCATAATCCTGCGTCTACACCTATTTCTCCTATATGTTCCCATTCTTCGTTAATTTTTTCAGGTGTATCATAGCCTAGTATTTCTCTCTTAAGTTTACTGTTTTTCATCTTGATTTTGATTTTAATACAGTTGTTTCTTTTGTTATATTATTGGTGTGTTGAATTTCTTTCAATCCTTTCCAAATTTTTGTTTCTCCTGAAACTA
>Ga0208920_1000195_pt1 | contig 16536 bp, 4 predicted proteins | sample 19_taG_FD_184094 | JGI IMG/M metagenome (GOLD analysis project Ga0208920, IMG submission 184094) | Marine viral communities from the Subarctic Pacific Ocean - 19_ETSP_OMZ_AT15317 metaG (SPAdes) (version 2) | ecosystem: Environmental > Aquatic > Marine > Oceanic | place: Pacific Ocean | collected...
AGGAAGAGGGGCTAATGATGGTAAGCGAAGGGCAGGTAAGAAAGGAATAAGCTCTGCTAGTGCTACTACTATACAAAACATTACTGTTAATGAAGCTGAGTCCACAGGAACAGGTGGGACAGTAACTGCTCACTATGAATTAACTGAGCTTGATGATGATGACCATTCTCAATATGTACATAATACAATAGCAAGAACAGTAAGTGCTGGTCATACCTTTTCTGGTAATCCAGCCTTCTCGGGTCAACCTTCATTTACTAAGACAGGTACTCCCTTTACAGTTACAGGAACTACTAAAGTAGCTAATTTAAATGTAGATAAGTTGGACGATAAACAGCCGGGTACTGGTATAGGAGATATAGCCTATTATGATTCTGATAATAGAGTAGTAGATAGTCAAAAAGTTGATGGTAAACAACCGGGTACATCAGCTGCCGATATTGCATATTATGATGGCAATACAAGAGTAGTTGATAGTGATAAATGGGATGGGTATCAATTCTCTGATTATCTTGACCAAGCAGTAAAAATAGCATCTACTCCTACTTTTGGTGACCTTACATTATCATCTCCATCTAGTATATATCTATTATCTCATGATAGCTTTGCTGATTTTCTAGATGATGAACATATTGATTGGACAGATACTACTGAAAATTTTCTTACCACTGGAACAGTTGGTGGAGGAACAGCCTCTTTAGGTTTTATAACTGCTACTACCACAGATAACACTAAGTTAAGACTCGCAGAAGATAGTAGTAACTATGTTGATTTTATAGTTAATGACACAGGTCAACTAACTATTACCCCTAGTGGTAATTCGGTAATGTTGAAAAATGAATCTAATCTTGGTAGTGTATCTTATGTAAGCGGATTCGCAGGTGCTGGATGGCAATTAAGTAGAGATTCTTTAAATGAATATAGTGCTGAATTTGATAATCTAACAGTTAGAGGAACAATGTCAGTATACGAACTTCTTATTCAGCAGATAAGAGCAACCAATGGTAGTCTTATAATAGGAAGTGCGGATAAAGTATCTGATGTATCAAATATATCTGGTGACACATACCTGTTTACAGTTGAATCCGATGAGGATAGCGAAGGTGATGGTGGCACTGATTTCATACACTTTAAAGATGATGATTTAATACTAGCTCAAAAGTGGACAGGGGGTAGCGGCAGTACTGGTGAGCTAACTGAATATATTAAAAGAGTTAGAGCTACTGTTATTGAGAATACTAATACTATACAAACTACTGAATCTACTTGTAATATTACTGACGCTAGTACAACTGTTGGTCACGATGCTAACGCTAGTATTGTTGTTGGTTTACGTGTCGGTGGTGTAGGAATACCTGCTGATTCAAGGGTAGATACTATCACTAGTTCTATTGAGTTTGAAATGACTAAGGCAGCGACAGCAACTACTGACCCTATTGATTTAACATTTTATTCTACTCTTACTGCTAAAGAATTTAAAGCAACTCTAGTATCTGGAGACACAGTAGAGACTGGCGATATGCCTTTAGACTTTGTTAGGATAGGAAGTACATCAGATGAAGATAGACAAGGAGGTATATATCTTACAAGTGAGGATAGTGGTGCTCCGTTTATAGATATATTTGATGATGTTGATTCTTGGGCAGATTGGAGATTACCTGCTAAAACAAAGGCAAGATTAGGAAGATTAGATGGAATTAATTATGATGATGGCTCTGGAGCTGGTTTTGATATTCCCGATACCTATGGATTATTTAGTAATGATGTTTATCTAACTGGTAAGATTACTGCTACGAGTGGATTTATAGGTGACAATGATACTGGATGGATTATAGATGCTAATGGATTTACTAATGTAGGAACTACAACTGCTACTAGAATCGGTGTAGGAACTGGTGGATATGGTTCTTCAACTCAGGGATTTTGGGTAGATGGTAGTGGTAGATTGTCTCTAGGGGATGCTCTTACTTGGACTGGAAGTGCTTTAGCAATTAAAGGAAGTATCCAATTAACTGATGGAACTGATATTACTAGTTCAGGTCTTAATTGGAGAGGGAATTATGATAATAGCACAGCATATACCGTAAATGATGGGGTATCATATAATACTTCAAGTTATATATGTATTTTAGCTTCAACAGGTAATGTGCCTACGAATGACACTTATTGGAATTTAATGGCTGAACAAGGTAGCGATGGTGATGTATATGCAACTACTAGTGACTCAAGTATATCAATACCTACATCATCTGGTGATACTACTATTACAGTGGATACTGGATTAGCATATACTGTTGGTCAATCAGTTATTGTTGCTAATGATGATACGCACAAATTTACAGGAACAATTACAGGGTATAACACAGGAAGCGGTGTTATGAGTATAACATGGGTATCAAATACTGGGACTGGTACATATAACGATTGGGATGTAAATCTCGAAGGAGCACCTGGACCTCAAGGTTCTGCTGGTGATGATGGTGATAGTGTTGATATTATATTTAAGAGAAGTAGTTCTCAGCCATCTACCCCAAATGCTTCATCTGGAACTCCAATTAATTGGTATTCTGATGTGAATAGCGTACCCGCAGGGGGTTCGCCTATATGGTCATGTGTAGGCACAAAGGCTGGTGATGTAACAAATTATACATGGCAAACTCCTTCTCAATTAGAAGGTCAAGACGGGGCTGAAGGTTTATCAGTAGCTGAAGTATCAATATTTAAAAGGTCTGATACATCGTTATCAGCCCCAACAGCAGCAGCTAATTATAATTTTTCAACATCAGTATTATCAGCCCCTTCAGGTTGGTATGCTTATGTGCCATCTGGGACAGACCCTTGTTATATATCAAGGTCTGTGGCTACTAGTACAAGTTCTACTGGAACAGATAGTACTCTTACATGGAGTTCACCTGTTATAACATTTCAAGATGGTGCTCCTGGTGTAGGGACAGATTCTAAAATTGTACAATTAACTGCGGCTAGTTATGTGGCAGCTTATGATACGGATGGAGAAAATCCTGACCCAGATTCTATAGTAATGACAGCTGCTCAACAAAATCATAGTGGGACTGTCTACTATGGTTTCTATAAGGATGGTAGTGAATTAGCAACTCAGAATACTACTGGAGCTACACTTACTCATACTCCTGCTGATGATATAGATACAACTCCAGTTTCATATGAAGTGAAGACAAGAGAAAATGCAGATGATTCGACTATAATTGCGACTGATACTATTTCAATATATTCAGTTAAGAATGGTGCTCAAGGAAATACTGGTGATGCTGCTCATACTGGGTTTTTGACTAATTCAGTTCATGTTGTTGCATCTGAAAATGATGGTACTGGTTATTCGCTAACCGGGGCAGGAGGAACATTTATGGTATATGATGGGGCAACAGATAAAACTGGTGAAGATAATGCTACTGGCACTGTATACGCAATTACTGGAGGGACTGACAATACGGATACATGGACTAATGTGCAAAATGGTTTAACGATTACTCTTACTGTATCTACTGGTGTTTATGCCTTGACTGGGGAAAGTTGGACTTCTGAAGAAGAAACATTCACCATGACCGCTGCTCACGGTGGCGTAACTATGACTCAAGTATATACTATTAGTAAGTCCGTCAAGGGAGAGCAAGGGTTAACTGGAGATAATGCAATAACTACGGTTGTAAATGCAGGCTCACTTTTTTTTGTAAAAGCTGCTGACGGTACTTTAAGTCCATCTACTATAGCTATAACTGCTAATAATCAGAATACAACCGCTACTCCTGACCCTGGGTGGTCAACTAGTGCAGGCACTCTTGAAGATGTAGTAGCTACACATACAGGAGCAAGTTGTAATGTAACTTCTGCTAATTTTGTTGATGGGATGGTAGTTACATATACTACCGCTTCAGCTGATGGAAGTGTTGCAGATTCAGTTACGTTGCATTTATTAGATGAAGGATCAGGTGCTATTACTGGTATTTTATCTAATTCTACACATCTTTTACCTGCCTCAAGTGGAGGAGTGGTATCAGATTATACTGGTAGTGGTACTACAATTAGAGTATACGAAGGGGCTACTGAATTAGAATACTTTGACCCTGCTGTCGTCGCTGGAACATGGCAAGCTTCTATTGAAAATACAGCTGATATAACTGAAGGAGGATTAACTGATAGCGGTGATTTTGCCACCATAGCTGATCATAGTGCCGCTGCAGATGGTACTGATGTTTATGTTATAACCTATACTATATCTGGTAGAACTTTAAATGACACAGAATTCTCTTCTTTTACTTTAGACCAAACTTTATCTAAAGCTAAAACAGGTTCACAAGGTACTTCTGGTGATAGCGTGGATATTGTTTTTATTAAGAATGCTACACAGCCTTCTACACCTGCAGCTTCATCATCTCCTCCTGATGGATGGTCTTCTGATGTTGACAATGCACTTGGAAGTGGAGTTTTATGGTCTTGTGTAGGTTATCAGACTAATAGTACTGGTGATTATGCATGGGAAACACCTATCCAAGTTGAGGGTTCTACAGGAGCCGAAGGGTTGTCAGTTGCTGAAGTATCAATATTCCAAAGGTCTTCTACTACATTATCAACACCTACGGAAGCTTCTAGTTATAATTTTAGCACGTCTGTATTAACACCACCAGATGGGACTAGCTGGACCGCTGCTGTGCCAGCGGGAACAGACCCATGCTATATATCAAGAGCTGTCGCCTCCAGTACAAGTGCAACTGGGACAGATAGTACTCTTACTTGGAGTACACCTGTTGTAATGATGCAGGATGGAGATACTGGTGCTGATAATCAAGATTTTGATTTCTTAGAAGCAACAAATAGTGCAGTTCCATTTGGATACGGTGAAGGTGATGGCGGATTACTGATGACTGCTGATTATATGGGGTTTGTTAAACGTGGAAAAGGGTCATGGAGTTCTTCAAATGTTGCTTATATATTAGGTGATGAAGTTAATTATCAAGCAAATTATCATACTTGCACAGAGTCTCATACATCTCACTCTGGAAACGGTGGAAATTATCCTGGCTCATCTGAGGATTCCGCATTAGAATTGTGGAGTAGTGGGCATACTATTCCAGATGCTGATTGGAGAACGTATCAAGATGATGCTGGTAGATTTTATTTTAAAAGTGAGAATACATCTAATATATTATCATGGATAGATGATGCTTTAACTATTAATTATAGTAATAAATATATAGGCATGACTACAAATGGTCATGCTGATGTTGGCAGTATACCTAGTTTCTTTGCTGGAGGGGATACTAATGATGGTGATAATGCTACAATATCTTTTGGTTCTGATGGTAAAATAAGAGGTAGTGGTATTTATGTTAGAGATGGCAAAGAATGGAATATTGAACAATCAAGATTATTTGGAGATGGGGCTGATGGGACTTTCTTGATAGAAAGAACTCCTACTCATTATGAAATAACAGCTACTCATATTAATGGTGGTACTGCTATATCGATACAACACGATGATACTGATGCTAGTAATACAGGCTCTGCAGGAGGCATAGGCTCTTTAGATGGTGATACGGATTGGGCGACTGTTACTCGTCATAATGACTCATCACACCCAGATTATTCTGCTTATGAGGTGTATCGTATAAGATTGAACAGGGATGTTTATCTAGAAAAACTTACACTTTCTTATAATGGTACTTATAATTTTGTTATAGATACTAATGGGTATAGGTTGTTTGTTAGGGATGGAATATATTTTGACTCAAGCTTCTCATCATCATCCCACAAAATTTATTTGAGAAATAGAGGAATTGATGGGACTGAAGGAGACAGAGGGTCATCGGGGAATATAGGAAGTATTGGTAATACTGTATCTGGAGGGGCTGGTGGTTCTGGAGACGGTTTAAAAGGGGAAGGTGCTCCTTCTGGAACTTTATTAGGTGGAAAAGATGGTAAAAACGGGGGTGATGGAGGAGAAGGTGGTACTTATTATCTGTCTAATTGGGGAGAAGATGGTGAAGATGGAGGAGATGGTTCTAATGGTTATTCAGCTACAAACAGTATAGATGGTAAAGATGGAAGAGCGGGTGGAAGAGGAGGAACAGGGACAGACGGAAGTCTAAGTGGTTCTGGGAGCGGTGGAACTCAGGGAAGTAGTTCAAGCGGAGGACCGGGGACTATGGTAAATACTAGATTACAAAGCACTGACCCACATATATTAACTTCATTTAGAGATATAATGGGTACTAATGTATATCCACTTCGGATTCAGCCTTCAGCTGGTGGAGGTTCAGGTGGAGGAGGTTCTGGAGGAGGTGCTGGTGCTCATATCAGTGCAGAGAAAGGTCTTTCAGGAGGAGGAGGAGGAGAAGGTGGCGGCTCTGGTGGTTCTGGTGGAGTGGTAATGTTATGTGTAAGAATTATAAAAAGATTAGGTAATGGTGGAGTATTAGAAGTAGACGCTACAGGTGGGGACGGTGGCGACGGTGGAGAAGGTGGACAAAGAGGAGAATTTAACGAGGAAGCGTGAGACTATGAGTAAACGATGGATTAATAAAAAAGTAGTATACCGTTGGGACGGATTAAAATATGTAGAAATTTATGCTGATAAATATCTATATGAAGGTGAAATAGCATGGGCTGATGAAGCTCAATACGCAGGACACGGAGGAGGAGGTGGCGGAGGTGCTGGTGGTAATGGAGGTGTAGGAGTAATAATTACATCAAATTTAACACCTTCAGATAATTATGATATTGTTGTTACTGGAGGTGCTTTGGGGGCAAAGGGTTTATGTCCTGCAAATACAACTGATAGCAATGGAGTTAATGGTGGTGCTGGAAGCGACGGAATAGCTCTTGCTATAATAGTATGAATTGATTATGGAACTTGTTATTATTAGAAGGCATAAAGCAGTAAATTCTACATATCATGGCTAGAAGACGTTATAAAAGAGCAGCGAAAGCTTTAACTCAACTGTCTAGAGGAAAACAAGAAACTAAGTTTGCCCAGATAAAAGCTCAGAATATTAGAGCAGGCACTGAAGCTGCATTAGAAAGCATGAATAAGAAGTTTGAAATGGCAGGTCAAGCTTTGGTTACAGCAGATGCTCTAGCACAAGAATATAAGACAAAGGGAAAGGTTGAGAAAGGAGTTACATCTTTAGCTGAGGCTAAAGGAGGTGATGTCTCTTATAAAAAGACAGGACTAGGTGATATATTTAGAGGTGAAGGCAAGTTATCTGAGTGGGGAAAAGAAACTTGGACTATTGGAGAAGACAAAGCTCAATATGATAGAGCAGACATACTTGCTTGGGAAGAGAAAGGAAGGAAAGATTTAAAATGGGAAAGCGTTATTGGAAAAGAGGTAACTCAGTATGATAATGAATCTGGTGGAATGACAAAAACAAGGACTAAACCTACCACTCCTAAAGAGCCTAAAAAGTATTCTATAACAGGCGAATCAGAATTATATGACCAGACTCAAAAAGATTTTAAAGGTGAAGATGTAAATCTTCAGGATAAATATGGTGAAGGATGGTCTTATAAAAAACAAAGAGCTATAGACAAAATGCCTAGTCAACATCAATCATCATCTAGATTTAGTGGTGAAGAAATCTTAAAAAGACAGGTAGGCGCAAATGTAAAATCCGCTAACTATAGTAAAATTAGTAAAGCATTTAAATCAGAGTATGGGAAAGATAAATCTTTGATGACTGGTATAAAAGCTTATGATATTCAGCATGAAGAGTGGAAAGAGTCACAAACTAAACCAATACCAAAAGCAGATGATAAAGATTTAGAAGGTGTTGTTGTGTCTTCTACAGCTGTGCAAGAAGACATCAAGCCTGAATCTCCTTTAACTGAATTTGGAATTAAAAAGTCAGATACGTCAGCAAAAGATATGGCTGCCTTAATTACACCTAAGAAGTCTAAAGATTATTGGGGCGAAAGGAAAGGTATAGATGTCTGGGAAAAATTTAAAGAAAGAAGAGTCGAAGCTAGTAATAAAAAAGAAATTCAGTCACTAATATCTGGTGATGATTATGTATCTTCTGATGAATTAGCTCAAAATGAAAAGAATGATTTACAACAGAAAAGACAAGAAGAGATTGTTAAGTCTTTAGATGCTATTGATTATAATGCTCCAAGCATGGATAGCGATAGAGATTTTGTAAATGCAGAAGGTCAAACATTACACGAATATGAAGGTTCATTCCCAGAATTTAAGAATATGGGTGGCATTATGAGGACTGAGGGTTATGAAAAAGGAAATTGGTATCCAAATACTCAAAGTCCAGGGGCAACAGGTTCTAGTGCATTCTCTGGTACCGCTGACCAAAATATAGGGTTAATGAATACTATGGTTAGAAATCAGATAACAGAAAGGTCTAGCTTATCCTCAGATTGGGATTTTAATAAAGCTCAGGCTGGCGATTACGATTCTCCGGAAAGGGTTTTTGGAGAGATTAAGGAATCGGGTGAGAATGTAGGTCAGTACACAACTTATGGTGAAGGAGGGGAAGTTATTACAGGGTTACATGCAGGTAAAAATTATTATCCTCCCGTTAATTTAAAAGGTCAGAGCCTAAGAAAGATGTGGGATACTTTAGATGTAGGAGACTGGGATGATAGAGACACTCTTTGGAATCAATACATGGCGGGAAGTAAATAGATGTTTGCCGCAATAGGACTAGGATTAACAGTAGCCCAGATGATAGGTGGGGCAAATGAAAGGTCTAAAGGTAACAAGCGACTGGCAGGTCAGCTACAGTCTAGTTTATTTGATTTGAATAAAAGAGAAGGAGAGATAGGAGCAGCTGCAGAAGCTCAGAGAGAGGTTGCTTATGGAGATTATCAAGAAGAACAAAAGGCTACTGGTCAGGGTATAGGTAGGGCAAAGGGCAAAACCATAAAGATGATGGAGGAATCTAACACTGAGTTTGCAAGAGATACCAATAAAGAAGGAGACCTTTCTGAAGCAGTAGAGTCAATGGATACATCTTGGGAAGAAAGCAAGAGAAGAAATACAATGCAATTAGATAAGGTTATGGCTTCTATTGACCAATTTGAAGATGAAGAAAGACTTGCAGTAGAAGGAGAGAAAAAAAGATTAAATATGGAATTAGAAGGAGCTAAAGCAAAGTCAGGGTTCTTCTCTAACTTATGGGGATAATATGCCACAGAATGTATTAACAGCACTAAACATGATACTACAATCCCGTGAACAGCGGGAGAGAGCAGACGTAGCTGCTTCACTTAGCGGTATGGAACTGGCTCTACGTGAAAAAGAGATGGGAAGTATGGCTCTTGATAGAGCAGAGAGACGTAAACTTGCTTCTTTACAATTTGCTGAGGCACAAAAGGCTACTGTACTTGCAAGAGATAGGTATGAGTTAGATGAAGATAAGGCTTTCAGAGAAAAGCTAACACAAATTCAGATACAACAGGTTAACAACATGAATATTGGTGCTGAAAAATTGTTTACTGGTATGTTTTCTGATATTTATATGGAGGCTACAGCTGGTGGTACAAATTTTAATAAAAGTAATCAAAATAATCTCAAAAAGATTTTAAAAGGTAAGAGATATGGATTTGATGAAAAAGATTCTGCGATAATATCTAGATATATATTGTCCTATGGTTCTGGTGGTGAAACACCTAATCCATACGCTATGGCTGACCTTGCTGGTTGGATGAAAGAAAGGTATCAGAGTGGAGATGCAGTATTTGTTAATGCCCTTGTTAGAGGAGGCATGGTGGTAGACCCTCGTGAATCTCCTGAGAGTGCAAGTAATTGGCTTCAAACATTGGAAGGAATGTCTAGAACAAAGCGTAATGTAATAAAATTACAAGAAGAGTGGGCAGATTTGACTGATGATGACCCTAAAAATGATTATACTATGAGACCATTAGAAGGATTAATGGATTTTATTACCAAGTCAGCAACTGATAAAACGACAGGCATGGGTGGAGGCGGAGGTTTTAATTTAGGTGTACAATTATCTACTTTAGAAGCTGAGGTTGAAGCTATTCAAAACTTTCAAGATGAAGTAAGTACTATTGAAAGTAATACATCTTGGTCATCTAAGAAAAAAGATGAAGAAATACATAAACTTAAGTTTGAAACTGAAACTGGTGAAGGTCTAACTCCTTATCAACAATTATTTTCTAAGGGGAAAGTAGATTATAATATAGCCCCGGGTTTTTTAGCAGGAGGTAAGGAGGGAGAAGCCCTTTATGGTAAGAATATATATTTAAATGTTAATGAATATGCATCCAAATCCCCAGAAGCAGCAGTTGACTTTATTGCTGAAAGAAGAGACCAATTAGGATTAGAGAAAAGAGATGCTGAGATGGCTATAAGAGATTTAAGCAGGGGTATTGAAACAAGAAAAGACAGAGCAGCCTTATCCGGATTTTCTGAGTGGGAAGATGCAATTAAAATAGAAGATACAAAAGATAGAGTAGAATTGTTTAGAGAAACTGAGAGATTAGAAGCTATTAATGAGGCTATTCATAAATTTTATGTGCAAGCAGATATTGAGACTGAAAGATATATAGGTGACAGTTGGTTGGGAGCTGGAAATGAAGCTAGAGCTTTTAGAACTAATCCATTATCTGGTTTTCCTACAAATTTATTAACTGAATCAGAACAGAAAAAAATTAAAGAAAGAGAAGATTTTAATAAAATACTAGGTCAAAGACAAGGATATATGTACAGATAATGCCAATTAGTTACACATTACCAGTAGGGGACACCATAAGAGACAGAGAGTTTGGTCTCACATCGCTTCTTCCTGACCTAGAATCGTATGATTTTGGAAGTCAGGCATCTAGTTTAGACTATTTTCAAAACTTACTAAGTCAGACAACAAGAGCTGATTTAGGTCAGAGAGAAAAGGGTTCTTTATATGATTTAATTGGTGGAGCAGCATGGGGATTCACAGATATGGCTACAGCACACCTATTAAGGGGTAGTTGGGCTTTTGATACTGGTGGTCAACCTCTTGCTGAGGCTGTGGGTGGAGTAGATTTAGCTACCAAGTCAGGTATGTACGCAGAGCAGGCTGGTGAAGCACTTGGTTTCCTTACTCCTATGAAGAGAGTTGGTACAGCATTAAGGTGGGGAGTAAAGGCTACTGAATTTGGAAGTAAAGCAGTAGCTAAGAAGTTAGCAGCAGATACAAGTAGAAGACTTGCAGAGAAGGGTGCTGTTCAATTTACAAGTAAGAAAGCAGCAGTTGAGGCAGGTGGAAGGTCAGCTAGTAAACATTTCTATGAAGGTGTAAATGATAAATGGATAAAGAGGTGGTATAATACAACTGGTCCTGCTAAGGTAGACGGTTTTGGCACAGCTTTTTCTAAAGTAGCTGACAAAAATAGATTTATTACTAGTGTAAACACTAAAATGGCTAAAGAATTAAGCGATGAAGCAACACGGAGAGGGGTTAAACTTGGTAAGGGAGTCGCTGATGGAATAACAGGAGAGTTTGCAAAGTATTTTACTGACCCTAGAAAGTTCCCAGTATCATCTATAAGCGAGATGGTTGCTCGTAGGTGGGGTATAGAAGGTAAACTAGCAACAGCATATACTCATATGTTTGAGGAGGCTGTAACATTTGCAACATTTGAAGGATTGCTTGAGGTAGTAGATAGTGTTCAACAAGATAGAGATTATGATATGGGTAGGATGGGTCATGCTGCTATTATGGGTCATGTTCTTGGTGCAGTTAGATTTATACCGGGTGGGAAGAAATCTGGTGGTACTTTGTTTGGTCAAGGAGGAGGAATAGACCAGTACAAACGGATGATGAAGAATCTTAAGCCTTTTAAGGGTAGAATTGACCCAAGTAACGAAGCTCATCGAAGGGGTACATATAAACTTTGGAATTATTTATATGATGGTAATCCATTTAGGAATAAGAATCAAACTGGTAAAGTATTAGATAGGTTTGCTGTTGAACATCCTCTTTGGAAGAGTGGGGTGTTTAGAGGTAAAAAAGCAGTTACAATAAATACAATGAGTCCTTCTAATGTTGCAACAGTTCTAAAAGATGGTACTAAGCAACAGAAAGAGGCTATGGGTACTATAATGAGAGATAGTCTTGATAAGGTCAGAATGGATTATAAAAGAGATTGGCTTCCTCAGTTTATGAAAGAATGGCGTAAAGATGTAAAAGGAAGTCTCCCAAGAATGTTTATTGGTGGAGTTGCTATGGGGGGTGGTCCAAGTATATTCTTTGATGAGAATCTCAGCTTGGAGGATAAAATCTTTGCTATTACTTTAGGTGGTCTAATGATGAGGAGAGGTCATGAACTATCTACTAGAAGAGTAACGACTGGTAAAGATGGTAACACTTCTATATCATTTGTTGCCCCATCTGGTATGATAGGAGCGGCTAAACCAACTGCTTATGGTGACCATTTTGAGAGAATGACGAATGATATTAGAAGAATGGGTGGGAATCCGTGGACTTGGGGAGGATTTAATTCTTTAATGACTGGTAGGGGCAGTAGTCATTTAGATATAATGGATTCTATACCAGTTGGGGATACAGTATTTGGCAAGAAGATAAAAGGAGTGCTTGAGAACACTAAAACTAAAGCAGGAAACTCTGTAATTACTACAGAGGGAGAGCTAAAAGTATATAAAGCAAGTAAAACAGACCCTCCAGAATCTGTTATGAGAACATATGAGACTTATATACAAGCTGCTAGAAACTTAGTCCCAGTAGAGACAAAGATAAAAGGTTGGGAGAACTTATCTAGCACGGCTAAGAAACAAGTTGCAAAAGAATTAGCAAAGAAAGAGTTTAGAACCCCTGAAGATATACTAGAGGCTAGGGTGGCTGATTCAATAGATATACTGTCTACTGGAGATAAGATATTAGGTCATAGTCTTGTAGATGCTGTAGCTAAAGTAGACATTCCATTAAAACCAGACTCTAATGGTGTGTATAGACTACCAATACTTAAATATGAAGGAGCGCATAGGACTGAAACGATGGACGCTATAGACCATTACAATGCTTATGCTGATATCCTAGAGAAGTCTGGTAAAATTAAAATAGATGCATCTGAAGAGATTGGTAATCCTCAGACTATTATAACACCTGAGACTAAAGGACTTGATGAATTTACATCTCAAATGCAGACTGCTCATCAAGCATACTCTGATATATTTGGCTATACCAAAGAGAGTCAGTATGAGATACATCCTAGTGACCAAACATTTCAAGATTTAATAAACATTAAAACTTTTTTCGAGAATAAGATAAATGCGAAGAATTTAATGGATATAATAAGTGGCAAGAGTAAGATTAATAGTGAAGATGTTCTCAGAGACCAGAAATTAGAACTTGCTAGGACATTATGGACTAAAATATTTAAGGGTAAAGGAGGTCAGTGGAGAGGATATATAAAGTTAAAACCTGAGAAGGGTAATTATAGAAATCAAAGATTTGTTAATAATGTTCAGAGATTAGCTATGCAAACTGCAATAGTTAGGCATGGCGTTAGTGGAAGAAGAAATGTAAAAGATGAAAGTGTTCCTGTAGACAATGTTAATCAGCTAAGAGAAATATTTAGGTCTGAAGGTGTCAATATGTTTGAGCAGACTGGTCGTTTAAAGGATATTTTTGTAGAGCAGATGTTTAATGAGAATAAAAAGAGCCTAATGGAAGCAGGTGGAATGTTAGGTAAGAACAATAAGAAAGTTCCTATTTCTCCTGAGGCTATGAATACTGTGATTGCTCTTTCCGAGACTGGTTTTCTTAATGAACATCTTACCATGATGAAGTGGGGTAAGTATGAGGATATATTTTCAAAGTATGCAGCAGAAAACAATATTGATTACTTTGAAATGTTTGTTAATGGTAACAAGAAATCATATGCAGAATTATCAGATGCAATAAAAGCTTATTCTAAAGGTGAGGACACTAGTAATATAACTCCAAAAAATGTAGAATTTATGGCTGAGAAATTCAAGGAGATGGTTGAAATTCTTAAAGATAATCCTGCCTATGAGGGCAAGACCAGTAAAGATGTTATAGCTGTAATTAAGGGAGATATTAAATATATATTTAAGACACTTGAGGATAGGATAAGACCTCTTATTAGAACAGTTGATAAGTCTGGAAACAGCACTGGATTTATAAGGGTTAATCCTAAAGATACAGTTCATCTTACACCTGAGGGTGTGATAAGTTTAAAAAGTCATATGTTAGCATTAGATAAAACTAGGGCTAATTCTGATATGGATGCCTTTATTACAGAGCTTGCTACTGTACATATAGATGGTGATAAGAGGATGAAGGGTTTTACTGACTGGTTGCTTGGGACGCAGATGACTAGGCAAAACTGGAAGAGGACAGATAGTATTAAACTTATGGAGATGGCTACTGCTCATAAAATATATAATCCTATCGAAAGAAAATTTGAGACTCTATCTATGGATAAATTGAAGGTAGATGATGCTGTTAGGTCTATTATGAAATCTTTTACAAGAGGTGATGTCGATTCGGCAGCAAAAGTAGAATCTTGGATGAAGGAAGTAGAGGACACATTTGGTACTGACGGTCAAGGAGAGAATGGTTATTCTTCTATGACATTTGCCGAATTAACGAGAAAATATGATTTTGGCGAGTATGACTTCGCATTAGGTGCAACAGACACCATGCTGGATAGACAGATAAACTCTAAAGGTGGAGTCGAACCGGCAGATGTACAATTACAGAGTATGTATGATAAATACTTTGGCGACAAGAATAGATTGAAGTTTATGAACCATATGATAAAGGCTGCAATAACACCTAAAAAGGATGGAACGAAATTTAAAGGTGATATATATGAACTTACTCAAGAGGTAGGCAAGTCGTTTCTTGATATGAGCAATACAATCACAACACCAGTGCTATATTGGAGTGAGAGACCCGGTGGTTTAGAATTAACTATGAATCAGAAGAACAAGACAAGAAGAAGTGAGCAATCTGATGCCATAGAAAGAGCAGCTGGAGGAGAGCCTGGAGTGACAAATTCTGTTGCTATTATACCTGAGATTTTTAGGGGAGTAGAAACAATTAGGTTTACTGATAAGGTTACGGGAGAGATGAAGAAAGAACTGAGACCTAGACCTAAGGTGCTTACAGAAGGTGTATCAGATGAATTTGGAAATGTAATATACCCTAATGAAGAATTAATAAATCAAGGTCTGTTTGAAGGCAATAGATTGGTATTAGATGCTACATTTAAAAGAGCAGAGGATGGTACACTGACACAAGCAGGAAAGGATGACATTATTAGTGAAAAAAGTGTCCTCTATATACCATTTAGGCAGGAGTGGGGTTATAGTGTGCCTATGAATGATGTTTCCATAAAAAAAATAGCTGAAACATTCATGAATAAGCTTGAAACAGGTAAAGTACCAACTGAATTGGCTGACACATGGCTTAAGGATTTACATATTTCTTATAAGAGTGGCTTTAAACCAACAAAAGTATATGATGTTGTTGTTGATATGATGGTGAATCCTAAAGTAAAGGATAAAACTGGTGATTTACAGGACGTTTGGGTTGTTGATAGTTTAGCAGAGGCTGAGGCGCAATTAGCCTCAATGAAAGATGGGCTTGGTGGAGCAAAAAACTTTGATGATGCTATAACTCCAAGAGGAGACCATCATGTATTAAAGCACAAATATGGTGATGATAAACATATATATATAAGAGGGACAGAACCTGAAGGTTTACAAAGAGACCCAAAAGGTCGTACAAAAGGTGAGCCTTACATCAAGGACGTCCAACATCCTGGTGCTGACAAGTGGGAACTTAATGAAAATGCTTTAACTAATCATATGTCTGCAGCTAAGTGGGTAAAAAAGATATTTGATATATCTACTGGCATGGATGTTTTTGGAAAGAATTATATAAATGACAGAATGTATGATATGCAGGGTGCAAAGTTAGGTGAGTTGATAAAGAGGGCAGGCTTATGGTCGAGTGCTAATCAAAATAAATTAAGACGAGATGTTATCTCTGACATATCAGCTCTCTATAAAGAACATGGCGATAGTGCTATGCAGAAACATGCTAAGGTTTATGATAGGATGTTAGCTGGAAAAGATAGACGAGTTGTAATACAGGATGAATTAAAAGGTGATAGGTTTGATATATTTAGTAACCATAAACTTGAACTTGAACCTATGCTCGAGGCTTTGCTGAAGGATAATCTGGCTGCTACAGCGAAAGAAGCTCCAGCCAGGTATTTTATTTATAAATATGGTGGGAGAACTAAGGGGGAAGTTTCTAAAAATATTAAAGAACTTGAAGCTAAGCATGGGAAGGGTTTTGCATATGACCGTGATATAGGGGTTGAAGGTGAGAGTAGAAAAGAAGTAAGGGCTAAGTTTAAGAAACAGTTGGATTCAATGCCAAAGGGGTCAACTGTAATTGTTGATGATACTCATGGTATTGGCAGGTTAATGCAAGAAGAAATTAATTATGCTAAAAAACTTGGATTAAATATTCAATATGAAACTTCCCT
>Ga0208920_1000196_pt1 | contig 16449 bp, 33 predicted proteins | sample 19_taG_FD_184094 | JGI IMG/M metagenome (GOLD analysis project Ga0208920, IMG submission 184094) | Marine viral communities from the Subarctic Pacific Ocean - 19_ETSP_OMZ_AT15317 metaG (SPAdes) (version 2) | ecosystem: Environmental > Aquatic > Marine > Oceanic | place: Pacific Ocean | collected...
TGCCGATAGGATCTACCCTAAAGAGCAAAAGTTGCTAGATTTGTGCCTCAAGGAGGGGTCTGAGGGCCGAAAAGCGTGGGTATACGTGCAGAATACGAACAAACGAGACGTGATTGCGAGGCTAGAGGCGATGCTCACCGACGCTGGACTGAAGGTGATCGTGCTCCGATCGAGCGTGAAGTTGAGGGATCGCGAAGCCTGGATCAGAGAGCATGCACCCGACTGCGATGTCTGCATCTCACATCCGAAACTGGTCGAGACTGGGCTGGATCTGTTCGACAAGGGCGGGTCGTACAACTTCCCCACGCTGATCTTCTACGAGACGGGCTACTCCCTGTTCACCCTACGCCAAGCATCGCGTCGGTCCTGGCGAATCGCCCAGCCTTTGCCTTGCCGTACCTACTATCTACAGTATAATGACACCATGCAAGAGGATGTGATACGCCTGATGTCTAGGAAACTCGCTGCCGCCACCGCATTAGAGGGTAAGTTCAGCAGCGATGGGTTAGTAGCTCTTGCTGGTGAGAGCGAGACGATCGAGTTGTCTCTCGCTAGGTCCGTGGATAAGCAGTTGGACAATACCGCAACGCAACGTGACTGGGAGTGACAATGGATAATACCTGCGAGCAGATGTCTGTATTATTTCGTCACGACATTGACCGGGAACTAATGGAGCACGCAAGGAATGCCTGGGGTGCTGCCTGGGTTGGTGTATGCGAAGGAACAGAGGAAGAGATTGGTTCCACTGCGGTTATGTGGGAAGTTCACGACATAATGGATGAACTAGGGAGTGACAGTCAATGTACACACGTAACGCAATAGAAAGTGCTGTGTTTGATGTGCCGTGGAAGGCGATGCATGAAGACCTGCGTAGATTTAACGACCGTGATGTATGGGTGCTAGTTCACGTTGCCGTGCGTGATGTGTTACCAGAGAATCCCACACTAAGTTCCCTGCAGGATCGGTTGGTGGACATTGGTAGATAACACCTACGAGCAGATCGGTAACCTAATCACTTGGGTTACGTTGCAACCACCTAGCTTGACGGCGGTGTGGGAAGAGGTGTATATGCCTACCAAGGATGCGATCATCGACCTATCCCCTGCTGTCTGGCTGGCTAAGACCGATCTAACTCACTCTGGATCTTCGCCAAAGCGGAGTTAGCATACGTTCGTGCAGTCTCTATGCACACGTCCAGCTCTCGGGCGACCTCGATCAGCGTCATGCCCAGGCCGTGCCGCATGTACAACGCATGCTGGTGAGAGGGGTCCATATCCTCCATCACCTTGTCGAGGAACTCTGATGTCTCAACCTGCTCCTGGGGACCGGGGTTGGGATCGAGCAGGGCGACGATGTAGAACTTGCTGAGCGGGACCATACTGGCGAGGTGCCTCGTTGGTCGCAGTGCATGGCGACACGCATCGATCATCGCGTTACGCACTACCCTCTGAGCGAATGGTGGGAACTCACCAAGCGTAGGATCGTAGGTCGTGGCAGCACTGCATAAGGCTTCAAACGCCGTTGATTCGCAGTCGATTACCCGCTCTGCCCAGGGGTGTTTAGCTATAAAGTGTGCAGCCCAGTCTTGTGCTAGTGGTACGTGTTCCGCGCACAAGTCTCGCTGCTCATTGGTCAGTCTCATCAGGTTTAGGTTTCAACATCTTGATTAAGCCCCGTCGCCGGTCTTTCGGCATCCGTTCTCTTTCTTCTATCTCTGGGTCGTCTCTGCTCCATGACCTACGGAAGTACGACGATCGCACTCGGCGCTGTTGCTCGCCGTCTATCCACATCGATTCGTAGTGCTGACCACGCTTGACTGGGATCATCCCACGGTGCTTCATTAACCGCCAGTCCACGCACTGGTATCTATTGGTCGCCCAGTCCCACTGATAATAGATAAGCTGCTTGAAGACTACCCGATCATCACCGTCGTATAGCGTATTGAGTTCGATCAGGTCCACCTCTTGCGTTTGATCGTATGTGATCGACGACAGCAGGAGGAGGATCAGCATTACAGTTCTCCGATTTGCGTGGACAGTCCCTCTACCTTTAGGATTACTTCCTTGTGTTGCTCGTTGTTGTGACTGCGGTTGACCTTTAGTTCCTCTCGGAAGTCCTTGCGCTGCTCTTCTAGTGTTGCTGCATGGATGATGTCCTTCGCAGCCGCTGCCTCTAACCGCTCTCTTCGCTCTGTCGCTTCAGCAGATTCCTTCCTTGGAAGATGAACTCCTATTAGGTATATGACAAGACCGATGATCGCTGCGAGCGGTGTCAGTTTGTTCGCGAGTTCGTAAACGCCTGGGTCGGCTTGCATTAAAAAGTACATTCTCAGTGCCCTTGTTGTGGTGTTAAGTTAGTAGCTGGGGGGGGCTGAGGTGTTACTTGGTCGCGTCTACTCTTCTTCTTTGAAGTAGGTGTCGAATAGCAGTTCCAGGCCGATGCGAATCATTGGTCGGAGCACACGCTTTTCGATGATACTTTCAAGGAAGGCAGGAACCTTGGGGATGTTGTACGGCACAACAAACTCATCAAATAATTCCTCTGCGTACAGGAGGATTGGCTGGAAGTCGTCGGCTGTTACCTGACCGTCTTGTAGAACGGACTCGATCACGGTCCACAATGATTCAAAGGAGAACCCTGTGCCGTCGCCTTGTACTGTCTTAGCGGCCTCATCTAGCTTGGCCTTGATTGCTTGTTTATTCATCTAACTGCCTCATAAATGTGGGGACGTGACAATTCCTGATCGCGATCGCACCGTACTGGCGTATCGAACCGGAAACAAATTGTTCTGTATCGTAACCGTATCCATCTGCACCCCAGTCGCCCCATGAATTGGCGTACTCGATGCACCATTGACCTGACTTGCGTACGGCTCTGACTCCAAGGATGCTGTGACCCTTGCGACCGTAAGAAACGACAAAGCCTTTTTGCAGTGCTGTGATGAACTCATCGAAACTCTCGATGTCGAACACCTCATCCACTCTGAAGTGCTGCGCGGTCTGCTCCCAGTCTTGAGGGTAGCGTTGAGAGAAACCCGTGGCGTCCATGACATGTGCCGGGTTCAGTCCGACCGACTCCATCCAAGCACGATTCTCGGGGGTGTCTACTGGTAAGGCACCTAGTTCACGGGCTGTCTTCATGATGCAGGAGACAGACGACCCTGTGTTTGGGCCTCTAGCACACTGCTTGTAGAGCGAGATAGGGGAGAGTTCTACCCACCGGTCGGTGCCGAACGTCATGTTCCAGGCACATTCAATGCCCGACGCACAACCGTTGGCGGTGCATGTTCCTTCTCGACCTTGGTTCTTAATCTTCTGTATCAACGCCTTGTTGGATTCATCTTCCGGCAACTCGATCCATTCGTCGCGGGGTATCGTCCTGAACTTGGATGAGAACACAGCGAAGTTATCGCCGGGTGCATCTTCACGGGGGACGCAGCCATTGAATAGCCCGTCATCTACCTCGTCGTTTGCGAAGTCAATGTAGTCGGTCACTTGATCAACTCCTGAAACTGTTCGTAGGTGGTGGTAGCAGGGAGCGATGTAGTGGCGAGTACCTTACCGTCTGCGTCTAAAGATACCACGGCTGGAACTCCGAGATCTTGTGCTGCTTTGATCACTGCCTTGAGATCTCCCTTCGTCGCGTCCTGATCCACTATCAACACTGGGTACGTCTTGTACTTCGTCTGGATCTGCACGAACAATCGCTGCTGGTCGGGGGTCCGGTTGGCTGTCTCTGTCACGATCACTAGAGAAGCCACCCCCGATGGGTTTGGGACTGGAACCGGAGGTACAGGGGGGGCTGGACCTGGAGCATTGGCGTCAGTTACGAAGGTTTGCAGTTGTCCATCGACGACGACCGAGAGCACGAGCGTGACCGTCTGTTGGTCGTGAAGGGTGACAATGACCGTCTTCTTGTCGCTCGATGGTTGCGGTCGCTGGACCCCATCAACCAAGACAGTCCATGAGTAGGCGGTAGCTTCCAAGGGAGACGCGGCTATCACCTGATGAGTCAGCTGTATTTCCTGGGCCTGGACAAGCGGCGCGAGTGCCAGGATGATCGCGGCGAGGGTGTATCTAATCACTTCTGACGCTTCTCCCACCAAGCTATGACGAGCTTGATAATGATCGGAATGAGGATGTTCGTGATGATGAACAACGCGATGGGGTTGCCTGCCCTCTGCGTCTTCGCTGTGCGAACGAGGCGGTTGCGGAGGTAATCCCGACCATACTCTGTGTGGAAGTTTACGTTGGCGGTGTCTAGTATGGATACGGCTTGGTCGATCACACTAGCACTAGTCCCACGGAACCGACGCAATCGCCAGGACCGGGACAGGCAGTATTCCCGGCAGTCGAGTTTAACGAACCGTCGTGAGGGCATCGATCTCTCCTAGTAAAATGCCCAGCCCTCCTCACTGTCGCGGGGCGGTCTCGACAGCGAGGGGGCCAAGCATGGGCCAAAGGTAGTAGTTCTCATTATTGTATCAAGATCGCTAATGAAACGCAACCCTTCTATTACATTTTACGATATTACACCCCCTAGTTGCAAGTTAGTGGGTGTTTTTCTAGGAAAAACCGTCAGATATACCCCGATATTCTATTGCAGGGGAGGTACTTCTGGGGGGGTTGACCTGGAACCCACTCGAAATAGTAGGAATCTTCGTCTGATCCTTCGTAGTGCTCTCGCATGATCGAGGTCACCCGGAACTTGCAGGACCGGAGGAATATCTGGCCGGAGGCGTTGTATTCGCTGACGGCAAAGCTGATAGCAGAGCGGTCGTTGAGGGATGTATGCCGTAGATGCCGCAGGAACTCTCGGCCTATTCCTTGCCTGCGGTAGTCCCAACGAACGGCGAAGTTGAGGATGTCGGCTCGGCGTCCGTAGAGTTCGATCGAGGCATAGGCGACGATCACACCGTCGATTAGGGCTACTCGATTGACGACATTGGGGTGCCGTAGAAGGGTAACGAAGTCCTTTCGTGCCCACGGTTGGTCGAAGCTATACGCCTCAATGTCTAGGACTTCGTCGATATCCCCTCGGATAAAGCGTCTGGTGGTGAACTTCATGGATGTACTCCAGGCTAATTGTCGCTGTTAGCCTGCGGGGGAGTACAGTATACGCTGTTTGGGGGAGGTCGTCAAACGGATTCTTCGTAGGTAATTCGCACCTCAGTCCGGGGGGTCTGGCTGTACTCCTTGCGTAGAGTGCAGAACGCGATCGCTTCGTCTTCATCGAATAGGCAGTCCCAGCATTTCGCGATGTTGTCGATGTCCGGTTTGCGTCGATATAACTCCCCCAGCATCGTTCCCTTCTCTGCTAAGGTGGTCTTCCTGTACCGGATCTTACCGCTCTTGGTCCTGCCGTCTTGCACCCTCTCACACGGTGGGAAGTACGCTGTCCAGTTGATGTGCTGTATCGACGCTGCCGGGGGGATCACTACCTCCTGCTCCTTGATACTCTCACGCACCTTGTCGCACCAGTCTCGGTACTTCTGCACTGGCGGTCGGGGAGGATTGAGCCACACGTCTCGCTTAGTTTGTCGGGGCTTCCCTATAGGCAGACCGGGGATCACGAGGGTTACCTCCATGGGCTAAGCTCCCAGTTGATCTCTCTTGAGATGATGCTATTTAATGGGTTCCAGCCATTGATGCGTATGTCACCCGCTACCTGTGAGAGGATGTCTTTCTCCACCCTGCGAATCAACTCATGCCGCACCTCGTGATACACAGCTTCATTCACGATAGACCGGGTTGTGGTGTTGTTCATCCCAAAACATCTCCAGTCATTGCGGGTTGTGTCCATGCTGCTCTCTCAGGTCGAGGAAGTGCTGCGGTAGAACACACTCGTTGGCGGCGTCGAAGATCCAGCGTTCAGTGTAACATGCAATCTCTGCCATTTCCGCTGGGCACAACTCGCCCAGTTCCCACTTGCATCGCATCAGTTCGACCGACGTGATGCTGGGTTCGGTTCCATCGTGCTGGTGTGAGTGACACTTGCGACAGAGGAGCAGGATGTTGGTATGCTCATGTGCGCGTCGGGCACCGCCATAGATGTGGGCGATGTCCATTGGTTCATCTCTATCTGACACATGGCAGAGGGCACACTTGTCGTGCTCTAGCCTGTACTCAGCGATCATCTCTTGTTCAGCGGGGGTCATCATCTAATCGTCGTTCCTTGCGTTGCTATGCCTTGGTCTACTTGCATACACATCCTTGTAACGCCTGATTCCTCAAGCATGAGTTCATCCCTGACTCTGGTCACCACGCACTGGTCAACACCAACTAGGTTGTATAACCCCTTGTCGTTGAGGTCGCGATCTAGGTGCCGCTCGATGTCTAGGTATGTGCTATCTCGTTTCACGAATCACCTTATTTATTTCTACGCCGATCGCTCTAACCCAACCTGTGTCACCCATGGCATCTAAGACTTCATTATGGAACCCGATACCAATTAAATCCCAGGGGCGGTATTTGTGGGCCAAGTCACCTTCGATCGCGTCGGTTACTTCCTCGCATGTAGGGTCTTTGCTCACTTGGCTTCCTCGCAGAAGATCTGCTCCGCTAGTACCTTGCCGTAGTGCTTGTCGATCACAATAAACGACTGCGTTGGCGGCTCCCACTCTGCCTTGATCTCTAAGGCGTACGGGCTGTACCCAATGAGGCACCCCACGCTGACGAACGTGCGACAGTTGATGAACTGGTGGTAGTGGCCGAACACGTCTAGGTCGCATCGTGTAGCTTTATTCCACTGGTTGATCGACTTGTTGACAGGGATGGTAATGCCTCCCACGCCCCCGTTGTATCTGAGCCCATCACCGTGATGAAATCGTACTTTGTATCCGTACCAGTCGTTGATGTTGTGGTAACCCTTCTCGATTTTGAACTCAACTGTTGGGTCGTCGTTGAATGCTCGGGCGAGGTTGTGGTACAAGATCCATTCATAGGTATTCTCTGCTCGGGTTGAGATGCGTGTCTTCTTGTTAGTGCGTGCGTGGTTACCCCAGGATGGGATGACTCGTATACGATCTACGTCGGCGTGTTGCGCAAGGAACTTCAGGCCGGTATACATTCTGTCTTGCAGCCAGACGACAGCCTCGGGTGGGGAGAGGGAGTTGGATTCCTCTAACTCCTCATGGATGTACCCAGTAATGAAGTCGCCACCTAGCCATACCCACAGTTCTTTGATGTTGCTCTGGCCCCTAGAGAACTGGAGCATATCAAGGGACTTGTCGAATGTGCGGCGAATGCGAGCGTCGGCTATGTCGAGGGTGAATGCATTGAGATCGTTGACTGTGGCGGGGTCGATCGTCTCCTCGACATGCCAGTCAGTGAGGCACACAATACCCACGGCGTTGCTGGTGGACTTGCCCTTCTTGCGGGCGAAGCGACGGTTCTTTGGTGCCCCGGATGTGGCTACCACGATCTCCGACTTCTGCTTCTCTAGTTCCAACTCCTCTTCGCTCTGCTTCAGCTTGATCTTCGCTGTCTTGAGAGCCGCCTTGGCCTTGGCGAGTTCACGATCCCTACTCCGCAACTCCTTGATGACTGCTGATTCCTCTTCCTGCTTCTTCTCGCTTGCTTTGGCGAGGTCGTCCTTGAGTCCCATGTGTCACCTTAATCTAGAGTAGGGAATATGCGTGACACGGTCGTGACGTGGACCCGCAGATCCAATGCTTCGACACACTTCCGTGCAACATCCAGCTTCGTTAGTCCACGGAACTCGTCAGCCTCCCATGCCTTGACGACCGCTTCTAGTTCTTTGCGTTTCTTCTCGGGCAGACGTTCTACCCATCCCCGCTTCCGCACTGACTTAGGTAGGTTCTTGATGTCCTTAATGAGGTTCATCACTCATCCTCCTTCATTCGATAGCCTAGCCGCCACAGCGCACGGGCTAGATCCTCCGCTGGTTTAGCGATGTGATCCTCGTCGATGTGCCAGTACAGTGCGTGTAGAAATTCGTGTAGGTAAGTGTCTAATAATTTCTCACCCGTGACATCTGCGTTGATCCGAATCTCTTTGCCTGCGAGCGACGGGGGATCACACTCCCCTAAATACGACACGCCTGAGACGTAGCGTAGTTTATATCGCTTGCCGTTCAGCTTGAGATTCATTTCTTCAACCCCAGCTTGACCTCTAGGGATTCCCGGTACAAGCTGCGGAGTCGTTGCAGCTTGGCGAGGCGGTCGGAGAAGCTCGTGCGTATCTGCGACAGGCATGCATCGCGTATCGTACCACCGGAGTCGGGGCGTTCGTGCGTGATGTGCTCGCAGCAGTCAGCGAGGAGAGTTGGGTTCTCTAGGCGTAGCGCCTGTACCCATGCGTCGAGATCGCCTGAACCCCAGGAGTCCATGTCGTCGGGGATGGCGTCTAAGAGGAGGACGCAGTACGCCGGGTCGGCCAGAGCGGCACCCAGTAAGATAAGAAACTCGTCGCGTACCTTTGGCTTCTCGTCACGCGAGAGGCGTAGGTCGTTGGTAATGTGCCGTGTCATCGCTCACCTCCGTGCATATAAAAAAACAGCCGCTGCCATGAACATCCTTGAGCATAGCAGCGGCTGCAGCGAGTGAGCATCAGTCGGCGTTGCGACGTTCGCGACGTTGCTCTTGATCCCATTCACGCTGGTATGTGCAACCAACGGTGAATCCGGCAGGGATCGTTACGTGACCGTGAGTCGGGTGGAGAACCTTTCGCTCCTTCGACAACTCAAGGACTGGGCCTTCCATAGCATCCCATGAATCACCAGCCGTCTCGAATCCTGGCGGGTAATACATGGTCACACCTTCGAGGCTGTCAAGACAGTGACGAGCACCTTTGGTGTTGCCGGGGACGAGTTGGACGTTCGGCTTTGAGGCTTTGATGTAGCCTTCGGGAACGCTCAACGCGACAGTGAGGTAGAGATCCCCCTGTCGGATAGAGTCCTGGGGAGCAGCCGCTTCGGACATGCGGACAGACATCCCAGGCTTCACTTCGGAGTGCTCACCACGGTGGATCTGGGCGGCACATTCAGTAATCGAATCGATTGTCTTCATCTTTTTCTTCCTTGCCTTGGAAACAATTTACGGGAAACAACGCACATTACGTCGCAGCGATGATGTTAATACCTTCAGGGGCTAACCACTTCTGGGCCTGCTCGCACGTCTCAACGTCACTAGGGACGCCCATCGCAAAGACTCGACCAGTCTGACAGACGACTACAAGCCTCTGTCCACCATTGTGAGTACGGTACAAAACCTGGGGACAACCACTAACGTCGTCCGTAGCTTTGTCTACCTCCTTGGCACCGGAGTCCTTGAGGTACTTTGCCCATCCGTATCGCTCGATGCGAATAGATTGGCGGTCGGCATTATCGTCGGCATGCATCTGCTCGATCGTCTGTGTCTCAGGTGTCATGATGATCTGCTCATCGACTTCGACACCATTGACTCGCCACAACGCCCAGCCGTCACGCCAAGCCATTGCGGGACCGTCTTCGCAGTGTAATTCCCCATCTGCATTACGGAGCAGGATGCTGGGTCGGTCGGAGATGGCAGCTACCTTGCGGCTGTACCAAATCCAACCAGCGTTCAACGCACACTTTTCGTCGTGAGCGAACGCCTCTAGTGCAGGGTTTTCCCAATTACAGGCATCGCGGAAGTACGTGACATAGGCGTACCAGGATGACCACAGATTGCCTCCTCGATATTGACGCCACTCATCAGAGATGCGGTCCTTGGTAACCTTCCAGACTTCGGCGTTAATGCCACCGGATAGGCGACGAAACGCTGGGTGAGCACCATCCACACCGGCCTGCGATCGGAGCTGCTGACTGGTCTCATTCCAAATGTCTGTGATGAGGTTGAAGTCGGACTCGCTTTTGAATGTGTCGAGGACAGCGTGGCGAACCTCGTACTCCTCGGCGTTAGGCATCTCCATGTATTTCTGTGAGACCGACAGGTCAGGGTCTGCACCGGGTTCTTCCTCACCGGTCGGCGTTGTCGTCAGTGGTTCAGAACTTGTCATGTCTGTGCCTACCGCCAACCCTCGGGTCACGGGGAAGGCGATGTTGCCCATGCAGCCGCCGATGACGGTAGCTAGGGGGCTGGCGAACTGCAGAACGATCTCGGGACTAGCGAGTTTCGCTGCACCGTAGCAACCGTTCAGACCGTCACTAGCTAATGAGAAGTCGGCCTTCTCCGTGGACAACCCGTTGGCGATCCACTTGTCGCGGAATTCACCAAACCTCGCTGTCTGCTCGTCCGTAAGTTCATTAATCGTCGTAGGCATTTTCACTCGCTCCTTGATAAAAGGTGCCTCCCCCTGCGTGAAGGGCATGGCACAGGGGGAGGCGGGATGTTCATAACGATCAGGCGACGATTGCCGTCTCGTCCTCGCTACATTCAGTGTAGGAAGCGTCGAACGAAGAGTCAAGTGCTTTTTCTGGATCTTTTTTTGCACCGCAGCAGGGGGCTGGACCGCACACAGCTAGCAACATCTTCTCTAGGCTGGTGTCTCGGATGAACAGGAAGATATTCTCCGGGGTTTGGTATACCCCCCGAATGGTATGGTCGCTGCTCATCTTGTGGTCTTGGTACGCCTTTGGTTTGACTCGACGCCATAGGCCTCGGGTCTCATCGATGACATACACACTAGATGGTTCCTTGAGGAACGGTCGGTCGTCCTTCACTGTAATGGGTGTCTTAGTTGCTTCGTGGATCGTTATCTTCATTGGTCTCTCCGGGGGTTGTTGGTTGTTCGTAAAACACGAACTTCGGATAGTATTGTGCGTCCAAACTGTTGGTTTATCTCCACATCTGTTGTGTCGTACACAGGCCACCGCACTCCTTGGCGAACAGAAAACCTGACCGCTGGGTCAACCTCTGTGTTTAGTTCTATCTCCATATGGGTCGCTAACCTACATTCGATCATATTCCTGGCGTCCATTTGCTGGTCTCCCATACGCCACGAACTACATGGTCGTCTAGTTGCGAGTCGATCATTGCATGGACAGCCCATCTCACCTCTAGTCGTACGCCGAGGGCGAGGTTCGGGTTGCTGTGCTTATTCAGGATCTCCTCCACGCTGCCCCATACCGCCTTGTGTATCAAGTGCGTGGTGCTCATAGTTGTGGTTTCCTGTACTTCAACTCTGCCACGAACTTCGATCGATACCACCCAGGCTTTAGCTTGCCCACCATGAACTCGATGTATCCTGTGGGTACACGCGAGAGTAGCTTGCCTTTGTACTTGCCGTTGCTTACTCGCATCTCTGGTCGCTTGAATTTCAGTACCGTCCCTTCGCCCTGATCCACTATCTTGGAGGTGTAGTCCACGTCGAGGGTAAGACCAGCAAGTCGGGCAGCATCGATTTGATTCTCGATGTAACGCAACCTCTCCCGCTCGACCATTTCCTCTGCGATGCGGTCCTCCTCTAGAAGGTCTTCGGCGGTCTTCTCGACGATCTCCTTAAGTGAAAGTTCCGTTGAGGCTTCTTTGGCAAGGAGATTCGCCCTCTCTGTGACAAGGTCGACGAGATGATCCGGCAGTCCTTTTGCCAGCACACTCGCAACTGTTTGATTCCCGGCTAGTCCCGTTGCGCCCACGAGGTCCACTACAATGCAATTATGAACTATCACCCCTGAAACAGCGAAGCGATGGCGGGGTCCGGCGTTAATAATGTCGTACACCTCCTTCTTCCGTCCGTGGATCTTGTCTTTTCCCATTGAGCGTACTTCTCGCACACACTCTCCCACGTAACCCCCTTCTTCAGCAACCGCCAAATGTACATTGGAGCATACTGTACTTCTGGATGCGCTAACATAAACGCATGAAGTTCCGGCATAACCTGCCTTCGCCTCATGTTGTTCATGTTCTGCCGTGCAGTTGCGTACCGAATATTGCCCGGTTCGTAGTGCCCGTTGCTGTCTATTCGGTCGATCTGAAGTTCTTGGTGATCCCCTAAGTTCTCCAGTACCCATGTCCCCATTGAACTGACTGACGGAAAACCGAACCTTATCCCCCTCCCTCCGTAGTTGTGATATGACGGATCGTTTGGGTTTGTGCATCGCCTTTTTATGCTGCCTATCCTTCTCTGAAGCCATTGTGGCACGCCAGTCAGCCTCTTTGCCACAGCACACTTGAAGCAACCCGACCTTCCGGAGATAAGGGAGTCGTGGGGTTTGACAGACACCCAACCGCAGTCGCATGTTACCGACAACATGGGCTTCCCTTTCTTTCGTAACACAAACCCAGTGTCTATGGTCAATGTCCCGACCCTTTTTCCCTTTAGTTGTGGCAGCACGGAGGGGAGTTTGTTTGCGGGCGGCTTCCGTGAGCGTTGTCCATTGTCCGTCATGTGTCATTACCTTGTGGTCTGGTGTTGCGGTTAACCCGCTGTACGTTATTACTTGTTGTATACCTTGTGACGCTACGCCTAGGTGCGAAACGAACTCTACGCCGTCCCACACCTTCATCTGTGTTGTGATCTCCTCAATAGGCACCTCACCCTGGTCGGTAAGCACAAGAGACCCCTTTGCAATGCACTTCGGCTTCCCGCTGTTCCTGATCGCTTCCAATCGTTCTTCTCTCGTATCCAGGCCATCGATTACTCCTGGCAATACACGGCACCCGCGACCCTTCATCTGTTCCGCGAGTGACGCTGACTTCGTTGGTCTTGCACACACTACAGCCTCTATGTACGGGTCGTTGTAACCCTCTCTGCATAATCCTACGACACACAAGAACTGAAACTCGTTCGCTTTGTGTGCTGCTAGTATTTCCTTCCGCTCTTCCATGGGGAGGGTGGCGTCGATCCATCTCGCTGCACCCGGTATGTACTTGTGGTTGATCCGATCTACTAATGCCTTGCTCATCGCGCGGTCAACACAGAACACCAGCGACTTCTTATCTTGCACGATGTCGAGTGACGGCTGGATGATTTCGTCTAGGGCACGTACCTGGGACAGCTTGTCAGACAGGTCCTCAGCACTCCAATCCCTTGACTTATGTCCCTTCACTTTCTGCAGATCGACTGAATTGATTGTGACAAAATGCTGCTCAAAGTCAACGACAAATCCATCGCCGCAGGCACTTGGTCTGCCATCCAGGGATGTATGCGGGTAGTCAGCGACCACCACTTCCCCGAGACTAGCGAGCGAAACCTTGTCCCCTCGTTCTGGCGTGGCGGTGAGCAGCAACCGGCGAGCATCCGTGAAACGCTCTAGGATCGGAGCGACCTGCTTCAGGCCCTTCTTGTATCTGTGTGCTTCGTCGAGGATCAGGAGGTACTTCTTGTCGGTGTCGTACTTGCCAAGTCGAGATACGATCTGCCCGTTGCGAACGCGATCAACAAGAGACTGACGCATCGCCACTACGATCTTCGGGATAGGGAGCTGCAGGCGATGATCTGCTCCTGCCTCTAGACCGGGGGTGACACGGAGGATCTTCTCGATGTCATCTGAGAACTGGTAGAACAAGGGCCGTTCGTGGAGAACTACCAGAACACGATAATCCGGCCCCTGCTCTAACCAGCGTTTGACGATAAAGCAACCAGTCGCAGTCTTGCCGGTGCCGGTTGCTTGTACTAGCAGACACCCCACAGCACCAGAATCCCAGGCTTCAAAGGCATTATCTACTGCCTCGCTCTGGTAAAACCGGGGATCAAAGGCGGGCTTAGGTAACCTCACCTCTGGTACTGGGGGTATCGCGAACTCGAATAGATCCTGTTCCATGCTCCACTCCATCTATGACAGCGGCGTGGAGAAGGTCGCCGCAAGCCGTGCCTTGGATAACCACATAGCTTACAGCTGCACAATACCCGCCGGGTTTGGGGTTGGTCACCACGTCTATGGTGGTGTGAGTGTCATCACTTCGCATCGACCACGCCACCGAGTTCGCGGAATCGCTTCCGGTACGCCGTTCGCACCTTGCCTGTCAGGGCTTGGGTGAAGTTCATCTTCCCATCATGGAACTTATCACGGAGGACTTCCAGTGCCTTGAGGGTCTTTGCCCCTGACATTTCCAGGCATAGCCCCTTCGCTGCGTTGACCTGTGCCTTGTCGTCGGCCACCTCAGCGGGAGACTTCTTTGTCCTCTTCGGATGCTTTGCTCCCTTCGGCGCAGGTGTCTCGTCGGCGTGGTCGTTACGCTCGTCCATCGTCTCCCCGGCTCCGGTGCGTGGAATTTGTAGGAGATCTCTCAGGAAGTAGGCGAGGCTGGTCGTGAGTGCGGCAGCGACCGCTTTGTCCCACGGCGTGCCCTTGGTTAGACACGCTGGAAAGACGCCAGAGTAGTACATTCGCTCGCCTTTTTCATGCACAACACGGAACATGATCGTGACATCTCGGTGAATCGAGGGCTTGCCGCTGGGGTCCATCTCGTTGAGCGGTTCTCCCAGGGTGTACTCGTGTCGCTCTACCACCAACCCGTGCTTGTTGAGCAGGTCACGGGAGTAGGCGATGAGGGATTCAGCGGAGGTGTACTTGTACCTGCTGAATGTGTTGGTCTGGTCGTGACCGAGTGCGGTGACTTCCTTACACGCGGCGAGTAGTGCCTTGTAGAAGGTAGGTCCAGCGTCGTAGGTTCCTGAGTCTGACATGGTAGTTCTCCTAGAAATGTGGTGTATGTGTGTATCGTAGGGGCGGGGTGGCTAGAAGTCAAGGACCAATGGAATGTTGTTGTTGAAAGACCCCGATATGAACGACGTTCTCTAGCCTCCCTAGCTTTTGATCGACACTGCCTTTTACGCTGCGCCAGACAATGTAGTCAGCCTCTGCGCAATGCTTGGAGATCTCCCGCTCTGAGTTCCACAAGTGGCTATCGCTGCCGAGTCGCTTAATCGCTTTGTCGTCGGACATGATCCTGTACTCCAAATTCTACGGGTCGTTCTATTGTCATCTCGTGGGACGACGGTGACTTCACGCCGTACCAAACCTGCCTGCTCAACGCTGAACTCATCTGTCCAAGTTCAGCATCTATATCCCAAAGGTAGTCTTTGCCCACTAGCCGGGCGATTGCTTCATCCATTTCCTACTCCTCTCTCAGAAAATATAGTCCAACTCCAGTCCTAACTGCTATCTGGTGCGTGATAGTCTCGGTCTGAACTCCTCGCTTCAATTCGTTCCACACCCTGCTCTCTATCCACTCACTACATGTGGCACGCAGTTGGTGTGTGATACGCCAGAGGTGGTGGTCGCTGGCAAACATTTCCATCTCATTCATTGCTCTCTCCTAGTGATATCACATCAAACAGTACGCCTCGACCGACGTGCCCTATTGCCCAGACGGTTTCTGGTAGCTGCTGACCGACAGGACTCTTGACCTCCCACCAAACCTTGTGCTCAACCTGTCTCCCGAACTCATCTTTGATCAATCCCTGTAGGTGCCACCATCCATCCTTGCCGACCATCGCTCTTATTGCTTTGTCCATCGTGCTTTCCTTTTCGCTTGCATTCGGTTGAGCAACCCCTTCAATGCGGGGGTGGGTGCCTTGGGCTTTATCTGTTTGGCCTTTGAAAGTGTGTTGGTGATGCGGCGTCGAGCGTAAACTCTTAGGCTGGGGTGATGCGGTGCTATGTCACCACGGAGAACCTTTCGCCAGTAGTTCACTGGGATGTCACGCAGACACTTTCCCTTGTGTTCGCCAACCACCATGATGTCGTGCCCGTATGTTGGACCCGATGGTGTTTGTCGTAGGCTACGCTTCTTCTTAGTCATTGCGGTCTCCAATGCAACATGGGATGCTGTTAGGTCGAGGGTGAGCGTAGCAACCCCATGCTGATGGTCATTAACCACCTACGTGAGGCTACTAGCGTGATGCCGTTGAGGCGTCGTATTCACGCTTGCCCGTCTCTTAGTTTAACGTCGCGTCTGGGAAACCCAACGACGCCACCTAGCCTTTCGACACCCAGCCCGTACGTTGTCGCCTGCTGGAACGATGGATCACACAGTTTTCTCGTGCGTGCCACACGCTTTCTCCGATGGGTATAACCGGGTGGTCCCCTTTGGGCGTCGGAGTCACAATCGCCGCCGCATCAATTTGTCACTGCTGTGCTACCCGCTCTGTCGAGGGGTGGCGGTCGAGTCGAGCAGTGCGACTCTGTATCTGTTCTAACTCCAGCCGGGGCGATCTGTCAACTGTTTTACGAAACCCCCAAGGTGCATCGGAACCAGCCAGTTCTCAGAAGTCTCACCCAACCCCTTGATGTCTAGCCAAAGTCTCGCTCCGCACATCTCGCTGCACTCCACGAACACCCGTTGCGTCACTTCGCGCATCTTCACCGCTGTGTCATCCATCTTTGCGTAACCTCCAGGCTTCATTGCCAACGCCAGAAGACATCGCCATCCTAAGATCCCACATCTCGCTGTCCTCGCGTGAGTCGGTGAACATGAACTTGTAGTGAGCCGTGCATCCGATCGCACACTCTCCCCTCGCCTTGCTGTAGATCTGCTCTATCCGCTTGTATGTATCATCCATC
>Ga0208920_1000199_pt1 | contig 16246 bp, 21 predicted proteins | sample 19_taG_FD_184094 | JGI IMG/M metagenome (GOLD analysis project Ga0208920, IMG submission 184094) | Marine viral communities from the Subarctic Pacific Ocean - 19_ETSP_OMZ_AT15317 metaG (SPAdes) (version 2) | ecosystem: Environmental > Aquatic > Marine > Oceanic | place: Pacific Ocean | collected...
ATTTTTCCTGAGATTGCTAAGGGTGACATAAACGTGACAGTGGTTGAGCCAGGCTGCACAGCACTTTGGCATCGACATAGACTCCAATCCGATTACCAGTTTGTAGTGAAAGGTGCTCTCAAGATTGGTATGTGTAATCTACCCAACACAAAATACTCAGCAGTAGATATGAATGATGAAGAAGTATTTCGTTTGGATAATGCTATGGATTTGATGGTAGGTGATTGGAAAACTAAATATAGATCATTAACTATGGATGCTTTAATTAGTAGACATGATAAATTTGATTCCGATAAAGATTGGGTGTTAGAGTATGAAGATCTCTGGCCAGTGGATCAAGCAAAAGTAGAATGGCACTATCTATCAGAAAGAAATGCTAATGAAGGCCCACTTTATATTCCTCCCGGTCTGTGGCATGGTTGTCATAACTACACCAATGAGCAAGCAATTCTTGTCTACCATATCACAAACAAGTGGGATGGTAATGACGAAGATAGATGTGATGTAGATACAATGAAGTGGTCCGTAGAAAGAGAGGCTAAATGAAACAAGACAATGTTACAGCTCTGGTTACGGGTGGCTGCGGCCACATTGGTAGTTACATCATTGAACATCTGTGCAAAACGTTAACCAACTCAACTATCATTAGTGTTGATAATTTATATAATGGAAAGTTAACAAACTTAGATATTGCGAAAACTTTTGCCGACAAAAATAATAATATTGTTGTAAATCATAGCACGGATGTATCAAGTTCGTATATGATGGAACATTTGTTTTATTCATATAAACCAGAATATGTTTTTCACCAAGCAAGTATGTTGACCTTAGATAGCAAATTGTATCGTCACCAAGCAGTGAAAGTTAATGTTGCTGGTATGTCAAACATCCTTGATATGTGTGTAAGATACAAGGTTAAGAAGTTGGTGTATGCTTCATCTGCTTCTGTGTATGGGACACCAACAGAGTTCCCAACCGAAGAGACTCATAACTTTGACAACTGTAAACTATTGTATGGTGCTACAAAAGTAGCTGATGAATATTTGGCTCGTAGCTATGCTGATGAAGAAGGGTTGAAGTTTGTTGGGTTAAGGTATTTTAACGTCTATGGTGAAAGACAATCAACGGCCAACGCTTACACTCAGATTGTTCCCAAATGGATTAAGGCAATCACTGAAGGTGAACCGATTACTATCTATGGTGATGGTAGTCAAACGATGGATATGATTCATGGTGATGATGTTGGTTTAGCTAATGTCAAAACGATGTTCAACGAAAGACTACATCGTAACGAAAAGTTTGATGGATTTATGAATATCTGCACAAACCATGAAACGTCTGTTATTGGTTTGTATGGAATGATTGAAAGTGTATTAGAAAAGTTAGGTTATGAAAACAAGAGTGAAATCATCTATGAAGAACACGACCCTAACTTGGTGTCTAGAAGAAAAGGTGATAACACATTGATGAATAAACATATCGGTAGATATAAGATTTCAGTTCCAGAAGGTATTGAACGAACGGTAAGAGGAATGTTGAATGGCTAAGTATCATCTATTACAACTCGCTGGCTTCGGTGACACACTTTCGTTGCTCACACGAATCCCCAACCTACAAAAAGAATATCCCGAACACGAAATCGTTTTCTGGTTGGGAGGTTTTGGTGCAGCGGTACAATTCTCCAAAGAACAAATCGAAAGAGAAGGATACTCAGCCAAGATTGTCAAGAACCTCACCTACCATAACCAGTTAGAGAACACTCGAAACTTTCTCAAACAAAATGTTGTTAAGCCGGGTGATATGTTTATGGACGTATCATTCTGTGATGAGATTTTTGCCAATCAAGCACCGCCGTTCCGTAAGTATGATATGGTGTTTCCGTATGAGTATAAGACAGGTATTGATGAAGCTGATGTAGCCACCATTACCGATTCGTCAAAAGTTATAGCTATTCAACCTCTTACGAAATCTGGCAATGCCGAAGGTTTTGAAAGTGATGTTGAACGTGGTAGGTTTTGGTCAAGAGATGATTGGAAAGCTATTTGTGAAAAGGTGATTGAGGCCGGTTATGTTCCTGCCTTTACTGGATACGGTGATGAAGATTGGGACTTGATTGAAGAGTTAAAGAACGAAGGTCATATGGTTATGGATGCTCGTATGCCAGTTCCAGATACCATTGAGTTTCTTAAGCACGTAGCAGGTAACATTGCTTGTAATAGTTGGACATGGGAAGTTTCTGCTCGTATGGGAATCCCTACTGTTGTGTTCTACACAAAGAATCAGTTCTTCATTGCTAACCACACACCAGAGGGACTAAGTGAGTTTTGGGATACGTGTTACGTTGAAACCAATCCGGTCCAAACTGACAACGCTCACATTTCAGGATTGAACACAGCTTCTGAAAAACTGATGAAGGGCAAAGAGAACGCTGACGATGTATGGTTCAAAATGGATTACATGCTTAAGAATAAGAAACGTCCCGAAGTAGATTATTCTGTGTGTATGATCACATACAATGATGAGGATGTTCTTCAGAAAACGCTTGATAATCTTTTTGATTCTCCATGTCCAGAAGCACCTATAGCTGTTGACGGAGGTTCTACTGACAAAACTATTGAGATGTTAGAAAGTGGTGGAGTTCAAGTTCATAAGAAAGCTTGGGCAGATAATTTTGAGATTCAAAAGAATGCTGCTCTTGAGTTAGCTACAAATGATTGGCGAGTTTGGATAGATGCTGATGAAAGTTTCGAGCCGTTGTTTTGGAATCAACTCCCGTGGTATATAGTCAGCGCCGAAAGAAATGGTGTGGATTGTATTAATGTTCCCCGTATCAATACACTTACAGATTTGGAACCACAACAACTATATGATTATGCTCAACAACAGAATTGGGGTATATCTTATTTTGGTTGGATAAATTATCCTGACTACCAGCAACGTGTGTTCAAAAAGAACTGTCGTTTCAAGGGCAGAACACATGAACGTATTGTTGGTATGGAAAAAGAGTCTGCTCTTGTTGGTGTCCATTGTATTCATCCAAAGAAAAAAGCCAGACAGGACGAAGGAATCAAAAGAGAAGAACGACAGTTTAAGTTGGAAGCATCTAAGACCGTAGAGAGAGTCAATATTCAGAATGTTTTATCTAAGAAGGTGATAATGCACTACGTTCATCATTTAGGCATCGGTGGGACAGCAAAACAAGTTCATCTATTAGGTAAGTATCTCAACAAGTATGACAACGAGTTTCATCACGTTGTAGCTTACAAGATCCACGGTGAAATGCACCGTGAAGAATTGTTTGAAGAAGCATTTGGTAGAGACAATATGATTCCCATTGCTTCCATTCCAGAGTTCTTTGAGGTTGTTAGAGAAGTAAGACCATTCATTATGCACAGACAAGCAGCAGGTATTGCTGAGTTTCCATTCTGTCAACAGACAAAAGATTATACCAAACACTTTGTCTCTACGTCCATCTTTGGTTACATGGATAGATCACCTTGGATTTCAAAAGTGGTGTATATCTCAAACTACATGTATCATCATGCTGGTGGTTTTGGTGATAATAATGCTCGACAGATTGGTATAATGATTGAGCCACCATATAGTGATGATAACCTACGAGATGAATTAGATATTCCACAAGACGCCTTTGTGTTTGGCCGCGTCGGTCGAGATGATAGTGACATCTTTGATCCGGCAAATCTTACTTCATTCTCTCACATTGAAGCTGACAACACATACTTTATCTGTCTATCACCTTCAGAAGCAATTAAGAACAAGGCTGTTGAACTATGTGTTAAGAATATCAGATACGTAGACCCAACAATTGATGATGTTAGATTGAGTAAGTTCTACAACACACTTGATGTGTTAGCTCATGCTCGTTTGGATGGTGAATGTAACCCCGGTAACATTAGAGAAGCATTTGCTCATGGTGTCCCGGCCGTTTCTCATTATGCTGTTCCTTATAATGGTCATCTTCAAGAGATCGGTAATTGTGGTTTCGTTGTTGGTAAGACAGAAAACTTTCACAACGTGTGGCAAAATCATAATCCATCATCATTAATTGATGTGATGAACTATAGTCGCGACATCGGTGTAGATAATTTTACTGCGGAAGATAGAACAGCTTCGATTAAAAATAACATTGATGAGTATACAAGAATCATGCAAGCATTTGTAGATGGAACCGTAGACTACAAAACACTTAGTGATAACTGTATCAAGAATTGGAAACAGAACTCAAACGTAGAAACAATCACTAACGAATATCTAAGTATGTATAGGGAGTTAATGTAGTGTATAAATTAGATGATGTATATACAAACAAGTTTTTTTATAACAACTGTTTGACAACAGCTTCGATGGCTCTTTATATGACACCATATTATATAAGGACATTCAATGTTAATAAGGTGTTAGATATAGGTTGTGCTACTGGTTTGTATCTTAAGGCTTTTAAGATGAATGGTGTTGATGGTCTTGGTATAGAAGGTTCAACAATTCCTGACCGATTGAAGATGGTGCCTTCAAACTATATTGTTAAGAAAGATCTTCGTTTTGATATTGGCAAATACTCTGGATATAATTTTGTGATGTCTATCGAGGTCGCCAAACATATAGAGGGTCAATATGCTGATACATATGTTAATAATTTGACTAACCATAATGCCGATACTATTTTTATGACAGCTGCCCCACCCGGTCAAGGTGGTGATGCGCATGTTAATTGTCAACCAAAGACATATTGGGTTGATAAAATAGAGAAAAAGGGTTATATTAACACGACCGAATATGATCACATATTCAAAGCTGCAGCCGCAGTTGCTAGTGATGAAGGTGCTTTTATCCACCATTGGTTCCTTCCTAATTTTATGGTTTTCAAGAAAGAGAATAAAGATGAAATTCGATCCTAAAGATGTGCATATCATCCTCATCGGCCACGACCGCGTAAAAGACTACATCCTGAACCTAGAACTCATACGATACAATTATGAATACGGTTTGGACCTTTGGGTGACAACCGTATACAACGGTTACCTTAATAAGCTATCTTCAGCTATTGGTGAAAACACATTCATTTATCTTCCAGAAAATAGAGGATATGGTTATGGTGCTCTTGATGGATTTAATGAAGGGTTAGGTTTTGCTGCCGCTGGTTATCGACCTTATGTAGCAATCTTCAACTTCGATGTTTGGTTTTTAACTGACATGGGATTCTCGACCGCAATGTCTGAGTTTGTTGAGAGTGGAAAAGACTTTGCTGCTGGTCACCACGATTCACACAAGTGGTGTATGACAGACTGCATGTTTTTCAAGAGAGAGTTTCTTGAGAAGCTGTTACCGTTAGAGGATAACGTCTTAGAGGAACGCAAGACAAATAAGTGGCTTCAGAACGAAATGAAGGATACTCAACTTGGTTTTATGAATATGGAAGAGTGGTTCCTGTGGTCCGTAAAACGTCGTCTGGCATTGCCCGATGGTAATTTGAATACGAACTCCAATGAAGAGTTAGAAACGATTGTAGACTCCTTAGAACCACACTGGCATAGACTACAACGTGATAACCACCCGTGGTATCGGTGGACAGAAAAATATCACCTAGCTCACGAACATGAATTCGATATCAAGAAGAATTATCTGTTGAAGTATAATCAAAAAGAAGGTCATAACATCACAAGATTTTTGGGACAAGAAATTCCTCATACAGAAATCGGTGGAATGAAAACTGGTGATGGAAAAGTCATTACAATATAAAACGCCACCTGCTGGACCACAAGCAAACACTTGGATCGAACATGACTGTAAAGAAGATGTGTGGCATAGTTCAGCTGATCATAGATATATATCTTGTATGATTTGTAAACGCATACTAAAGTTTAGATTCAGATCTTCGTGGAAACATTTTAAGATGTTATTTTGGAATGGTGTGGAGAGATATATGAAATACTATTGGGGCGAAGATATCGTGAAAGTTTATTACTTCATGGCAATAGAAGAGAATCACGTAATCATTTCTGATACTATAAAAGATGCAATCAATATTTTTATGAACTATAAACTCCAAGGTTCAACACCTAAAAGATGGAAGTTTGTCTCCGGTGTTGTTGAGTATCTTGGTGATGGAAAAAGCACAAGAGTAAAAGACCTTCCCGGTGGTACTCTTTGTATACAAAACGTTTATGAGTGGGGTGATAAAAAAGAAATCTTCTATGAAAGATATGATGTGAGAGAAACAGAGTTTCAAAAGAATAGGTTATACTAATGAGTTTTTTACAATCACATTTATTAACAGGTGCTGACAAGCCTATCGTAATCCATTGGCACAATGCTCTCACACTTGGGGGCACGGAGAAAATGTCCCAACTACATCTCAAATATTTCAAACAACTTGATGACCCGTTTCATCATATGGTAGGATATCGTTCTCAAGGTGATAACGAGAGAGAGATATACTTTCAAGATGAGGTTGGAATAGAAAATATGATTTGTGTAGACAATAATGAAGAGTTTGTTAATCGCGTAACGGAAATCAAACCATTCATTGTCCATAGATATGCAGCGGGGATTAGTGAGTTTCCGTTGGTCCCTGCAATAAAAGAAAACACACAACACCTTATCTCGACTGCTGTCTTTGGTAATCAAGATGACTCAATAGATATCTCTGCTGTCATCTACGTTTCCAAACACGTTCAACACTTGGCACAACAGGCAGGGACACCAAATCATTTTGTGGTAAGGAATCCTGTAGAGGGTCCGTATACCACTGACAATCTCAGAGAAGAGTTTGAGATACCTAGAGATGCCTTTGTGTTTGGTCGTATAGGTCGTGATAGTGCCGATATATACCACCCAATCAACTTGGAGGCGTATGCCAAGGTGGAGACACCCAACACATACTTCGTCGCTGTGAATCCATCTGAGCGGTCCATAGCTGACGTAAAGAGATTGGGAATCAAAAACTTCAAGGTCGTAGAGAGAACCACCAGCGAGCATAGACTATCAGCTTTCTACAACACCATAGATGTGTTGGCTCACAGTAGAACAGATGGCGAGTGTAATCCTGCAAATATTTTTGAAAGTTTCGGTCATCGTAACCCTGTAATCTCTCATTATGGTTTTCCTTTCAATGGACATATTGAGTGTATCAGTGATGCAGGTTTCGTGTTGTATGAAAACAATGTAGATGAATATGCAAGAATAATGCAGAAGTTCATTGACAGTGAGGTGGATTATGAATATCTTTCTGAAAATGCTTTAAAGCAATGGAATATGATGGCTAACCCTAAAGATCGTGCTCAAGAGCAAATGAATATATATAAGGGTTTACTTTAGTCTTACATTTTCTTATATGAGATAGTAAAAAAATCATTGGATATAAGAGGTTGTTATGAAGGAAGGTGTAATCGTTACCGGGGCAGCAGGTTTTATTGGTTCATATTTGGTTAAACGTTTGTTGAGAGATACAGACTATTTTGTCTACGGTGTAGATAACTTGTCTTGTGGTTTTATGGAAAACGTTAATGACATTCTCGCCAACCCTAACTTTTGTTTTGCTTTACGAGACATAAGAAATCTAACCAATGGTAAGATTGTCGAGAATGATAGAAATCCATTAGATGTTTACGATAAGGTAGATTGGAAATACATCTTTCACTTTGCTGCCCGCGGCGAGGTATACTGGTGTAAGGATAATCCAAACGAAGCTGTTGATATTAATGTTGGTGGAACCGTAACGATGTTGGAGTTAGCTAAGGAACTTGAGATTGACCATTTCTTTTTTGCAGACACTTCAGCAGAGTATGACTCCCTTACAGAAAAAATGCATTTCCCATCGACAGAACTAATGGCTCCGAACATTACTACACCGATGGGATTTTATCCTATCACAAAAATGGCTGCATCACAGTTCGTAAGAAGTTATGGTAAGAAGAATAAGTTTGGAACCACACTGTTTAGATACACAAATGTCTACGGTCCAAGTATGAATCTTGAACGTGACATCCCACCTGTGGTTGGTTCGTTCACCAACAAGATGTTGTTTAAGAACGAAAAGGCTATCATCTACGGTGATGGTTCAAAGAGAAGAGACTTCCTACACATCGACGACCTTACAGACTTTCATATGAAGGTGCTTGAGAAGCGTGGTAAAAATAAAGACACAGAAACATACAACGCCGCTTCTGGTAAGAACTGGTCTATCAAAGAGATTCACGAACTGGTGTATGATGCTTGTAGTAGTATAGTTGACACCGTGCCTTCAGAAATCGAATACCGACCGAACCAACTTGACGAAGCAAAAGACACATTGGCCGATATCAGCAAGGCAACAAAAGAACTGAACTGGTCACCAACGATTTCAATCAAACATGGCATTGAAGATACTGTAGGACAACTGTATACTAAGCATCTTCAACCTTAAATGGAGATATATTAAGTGATCATACAGCGCACACCACTCAGAATTACGTTCACAGGCGGCGGATCAGATATACCTTCTTTCTTCTACAAGTCTGAGGGTCACTGTATCAATGCTACAATTGATAAGTATGTATATGTGTTGGTGAAGAAACGTTTTGATGACAAAATATATCTGAAGTATTCAGAGAACGAAGTTGTTGATTGTATTGATGATATCAAACATGACTTCATTAGAGAAACGTTGAAGTTTATGAAGATTGACTACGGTCTGGAGATTATTAACTGGGCAGATATCCCTACAAAGGGAACAGGATTAGGTAGTAGTTCAAGTTTTCTAGTTGGTTTACTAAATGCTCTTCATACATTAAATGGTGACAAGCCAACAAAAGAACAAGTGGCGAAAGAGGCTTGTCACATCGAAGTTACGAAGTGTGGCAAACCCATTGGATACCAAGACCAATTTGCTGCAGCACACGGTGGTGTCAACCAAATGATATTCAAACAGGATGTTAAAAGTGGTGACCGTAGAGATGTCCAGAAGTTTTGTTTTTCTGACCATGAGTTAAGTGATATCTCCAACAGACTTATGTTGTTCTACACTGGCATCACAAGAGAGAGCGATGCAGTTCTCACTGACCAGAATAAAAATATGGAGTCTGACGAATCTGTTTTTTTTGCTATGAAGGAAAATGTTACAACGTCTGAGTGGTTGGCTGAAGAGTTAATGAACAAACGGTTCTTCTCTATTAGTGAAGGTTTGAAAAAGAATTGGGAACTCAAGAAAAGATTTAGTTCAAAGATGACGAACAAAAAGATTGATGAGTTGTATCATTTAGGGATTGTTAACGGCGCTCAGTCTGGTAAAATTCTTGGTGCTGGTGGAGGTGGTTTTGTTATGTTTTATGTTGACCCTCTCAATAGACACAAGTTGTTCAACGCACTTTCAAACAGTTACAAACATATGCCTTTTACTATAGACCCATACGGCTCACGGGTGTTGTTAAACACAGAGGAAAAAAGCTGGTAATGGAAAAACATCTTGAGAAGTTTCATAAAAATATTCGTAGAGTGTTAGAAGAGATACCAGACAAAACTATAGAAAGTCTCTACACCACAATTGGTTTGTCAGACAGAATATTTTTCATTGGTAATGGTGGTAGTCAAGCAGTTTGTAGTCATATGACAACAGATTTTTTTAAGAGATTGAATGTTGAGGCACACTCATTAAATTCTGATGGGATGATTACGTGTTTGGCAAATGACTATGGCTTTGATAAGTTGTATGAAGAGTGGTTGAAGAGATTTGAATTAACCCAATTCGATCTTGTTGTTGGAATATCATCTAGCGGTAAGTCACCAGATATTCTTCATGGTTTGAATTTTGCTTATGAACGTGGGGCTAGGACAAGTTTGATATATGGATTTGATGAAAAGGAACATTTTTATGATGTGAATATATTTCTTGATTCATATAATTATGGAGTAGTAGAATTGTCCACAGAAATTATTTTACATCATATTGTTGAAAGGTTGGTAGAAGAAAATGAGCGATAAGACGATTCCGTTTCCAACAAAAGAAGATGAAGAATTGCCCCCACCAGAGGAATTTTGGGAGTGTGGTGCTTGTGGCACCAGAGTCGATGATGACAGTGCACAGAAGGTTTTGCCCATTAATTTAGGTGGTAATCCGCAGACCGGCCAAGCCGGCCCGACATTTTATGTTTGTCCCAACTGCCATGTGTTGTCGATGCCTAAGGAAATATTCGACGAAATCCATCGTCGTATGAACTCTAGGATTATAACATGACAGAAAGTAAGAGTTTTGAACAACAACTAGGTCAATACTTCAAGGAAGATAATGTTGAAGTAAAGAACGACACGATTGAAGATATGTTGTTACGTAAAGAATCCGCGGTCTCGGCTAAACGTAAGAATAAAATCAACAAAAAGTTTAAGAACAAAAGAAAGAAACGCAATAAGATTGCTCGAGCTTCACGTAAAAAGAATAGATAACAATGACTTTCCGAGTTGAAACAGAATATCCAGTAGCGTTTGATTCACCAGACCACCTACATCCGTGGGGAACAAAGAGTGATAATAGCACAAACGAAGACTTTGTGCAAGAAATCATTTCTAGATTTATATCTCACGGAAAACTTCATGTGATGGACTTAGGTTGTAGTGGTGGTGGTTTGATTAAGAGTTGGTTGAATCACACTGAGTATGCTGTTGGTTTGGAAGGTAGTGACTACTCCGCTGTTCACGACCGTGCTGAATGGCCTGACCTACACAACAAGAATCTGTTTACGTGTGATGTTAGTAGGCCATATCAAGTTATGTGTGATGACGAACCATACAAAGCCAACATCATTACTGCTTGGGAACTGATTGAACATATCGAACCATCTAGAGTCGAAGACTTCTTTAAGATGATAGACAGACATTTGGTTGTTGATGGTGTCTTCGTAGGTAGTGGAACAAACACTTCAGATGCTCCTGAAGGTGTTGAGTTACATTTGTCTCGACATGAGAAATCATTTTGGGATGACCACGCCACAAAACTATATTACGAAAACATACCTTACCCTTTTGGTCATGTGGTTAGGGATGGAACATATTATTTCTGTTACAAGAAAGTGAATCCAAACGAACTGAAAGCATTATTCTAATGAGCAAAAAAATCTTATTTATAAACAACCCTCACTACAATCATTCTTCTGCTACCTTGTTAGAAGGCCTTATTGAAAACAAAGAAGAGTATGATTTAGAACTTTACTGTACAACTCCATACAACTATGCGATGATTAAAGATAGGTGGGATTACGTTGTCTACTCAAAAGAGTCTGTAGAAAAACTGGTTGATGTATGTGATGTTGTTGTATTGGTCAATGATGGATATTCCCCAAAAGCCGAGGTACCATTTGCGGTTAGGAAAGAGAAGGGTGTATATCTAGATAGTAACGATCATGCAGAGTATTTAGATTCACCTATCAACTATAAGTTTTATCTCAAACGTGAAATGAGAATAGATATGGAACATCTTGAAAACGTGTTTCCATTTTGGTTTGCGGCTGAGAATAGATACTTTTACCGTGGTAGAGATTTTGAAGAAATTTGGAACAACAAGAAAACTCCACTAGCCTGTATGATGGGTATAGACGAAATGAAGCCGTGGAGAAAAGAGATTAGTGAAATCCTCAAGTGGACCTTTGAACATAGGACAGATTTTATTTTAGATCCTGTCTATGGAGGTAATGATGACAGTGCACTCGACACATCAGGCCGTAGCCACTCAGCTTTCTTTGATGCTCTGGTAGACTCAAGGGTATCTATTGACTCCTATGGTGCTGGTTTAGCAAACAACACTGGTAGATTCTTTGAGAGTATTGCTTGTGGGTGCGCTCTATTCTATCAACCTATCACAACTCATCTAGCTAATCCATTTACAAATGATGAAAATATTGTGATTTATGATTCTACTGCCAGATTGGTAGAGAAAATTAATGGCATTATTGATGATGATGAAAAGCTAAAAGAAATAGCATATGCTGGTTTTAATCATGTGTTGAGTTATCATACTACAAAACGCCGTGGATATGAGTTTTTAGAACTTTGTAAAGGATTCAATTTAATCTGAAATAACGCTTGACAAATGACCCAAAATGTTGTATATTATATGTATGGTTGAAAAGAAAGAAAAAGTTTCTGATCCGATACAAGAAGTATTTGAGGAAGTTCAGAACTTCAAGAAAAGAGGGATCGCCACGATCCTGTTAACTATTCCACAAATCGAAGAGATATTGGACGCTGCTGGCTATTCTGCCACAGACCCTATAATGATAGACTATCTTGCAAGGTCCGCGCATGAAGCGGAGAATAAGGGGTCTAATCTCCGTATGAAAACCCAAGAAAATCTTGATAAAAATAAGAAGAAACTTCTTAAAAAGGGTAAACAAGTATGAGTTGAAAGATATTTATATTGTGGTTTAAAGTCACATGATTAATGGTTATATTAGATACAATTAGGAGAACAAAAGATGACATTGCCGTCACGAACACGACGACGTAAAAGTAGTGATCAAGTATTAAACGATAAGGAAGGCCGCCGAAGAAGCGGTTCAAAGAAGTCAAATCGTAATTCAAATAAGGCTAATATTCGTCAACTAGATTATGACAATATCAACGGTCTTGAAGTCGATGACGACTTATATGACATGGACTAAAGTCGCGAAGCCAAAAAATATTGTATGTGAATATCCACTCCGACATGGATGGGCAAAATTCTATACAGTAGACGATGATTTAGAAGATGTAACTCATAAACAATTAGTAACTAATTCGTTAGAGAAGATTTCACCATACACACAATTTCGTATATCAGAACATGGATATCTTTCAGCCTTTGATGAAGAAAAAAGATTCCCACAACTCTTGACAGAGTATAGTGGTGATGTTATATTCTATGTCGAAGGTAGTGAATATCTCACTTTTATAGCGAAGGTTAAGAATGGAAAAGTGTTAGGAATTTTTCACTTCCCAACACTCAATCATTGGGAGATAGATTTAAGTGAAACGCCGGATTTTGACATCGAAGCGCTTGATAATAATGACATTAGGAGCGATCCTGGCGATACTGTTATCGAAGGTAATAACCAATAGGAGAGAAAGAAGTCTCATTTTAGAAAAAGTCGATGACCTATTAGGGGCAGAGGCTTCGGTTTATACAAACAACTCATAGGAGAGTAGAATGGCTATTAATTTAGACAAAATCAATGCAGCATTGGATCGTCTTGATCCAGAAAAGAAAAGTCAAAGTAACAACAACAACGATGATACTGTTAAGTTGCCCGAAGGTCAGACCACAATTAGACTCGTGCCATATAAACATGACCTTGAAATGCCGTTTCGGGAATTTCATTTCCATTATAGTGTTGCTGGTAAGACGTTTCTGTGTCCCAACCGTATGAAACAGGAACCTTGTGAGATTTGTGAACTTGCTACGGGTATGTGGCGTAAGTATGAATCATCACAGGATGAAACGTATAAGGATGCCTTTAAGAAGCTGGTCGCTACGCTACGTGTGTTCATTCCTATCGTAGTACGTGGGGAAGAAGATAAGGGTGTTCGCTGGTGGGGTGTGAATCCACGGTCTACGTATAAGGAGATTCTTACAGCCATTAAAAATGCCGCACAGCAAGGTATTGATATTCTCGATCCAGAGTCTGGTAGAGATTTGGTTATCACTGTTGAAAAGGGTTGGAATGATTATTTGATTCCCAAATCTGTTCAGCCAGCATTTGCTGATTCCAAGTTGGCAAAGACAAAGAAGGCCATTGAAGATCTTCTTGAAACAGTCTCAAATATTGATGAGAAGTATACGTATCGTACTACTGAAGAAATGTCAGCTGCTTTGAGTGGATTCTTCGCAACTAGTGACGTTAAGGAAGGTACTGAAACTGGTACCCAAAAGAATTATTCCAAGAACGGTTCAAAAGAACTTGACGAAGAAGATTTGATTGACTTCGGCGGCAAGAATGAATCCTCAGTAGAGGAAAGTGTATCTGATAAGTTTGATAAAGTCGTCAATAACTGATGGCAAAGAAAAAGGTCGTTAGCAAAGCAACGGTTGATTATGATGGAGAAGGGAGTGTCTTAAATGACATTTCCCTTCCCCACCAACAATTAGTAGACGAGCTAAATAAAACTCTTGGTGATGTAGCCACGATCATCGGAGTTGGTGAGTCCCCAGCCGAAGTAAAAGAATGGCTCTCCACTGGTAGTACTGTTTTGGATATGGTTATCTGTAATAAGACAGATGTTGCTGGTGGTATTCCTGTTGGTAAGTTGGTAGAGATTAGTGGCGAGGCCGCAACTGGTAAGTCTCTTATTTCGTATATGATTTTGAGAGATTGTTTAGAACGTGGTGGTATTCCTGTATTGATTGATACGGAAAGTTCATGCAATTTTGATTTCCTAAGAATGCTTGGTTTGGAACCGGATAAGAATTTGATATACATCCAACCAGATAGTATTGAAGATGTTTTCAAAACAATTGAAACAGTAATCAAAAATATCCGTGAACAAAACAAGGATCAATTATGTTGTATCGTTTGGGATAGTATTGCTGCTACGTCAGCAGATATCGAACTACAGAAGGATACTGGCGATTCTCTAGTTGGTGTTCACGCTCGTTTGATTGGACAGGGATTGAGAAAGGTAATCAGATTGATTGCCAGACAACGTATCTCATTGGTGTTTTTGAATCAGTTGAGAACCAAGATCGGTGTAGTATTTGGTGACCCTGACACAACGCCAGGTGGACGAGCTGTCCCGTTTATGGCATCTGTTAGACTTAAGTTGTATAGTGCTGGTAAGGTGAAGGCTGGTGAAGATGTAATCGGTGTTGGCATCAAAGCCAAGGTGGCAAAGAATAGAATGGGCCCACCTCATCGCGAAGCAATCTTGCAGGTATACTTTACTAGAGGTTTGATTGATGAAGAGAGTTGGTTACCTATTCTTTTAGCACATGGTGTTGCCGTTAAAAAGACTGCCCAGTTATCAACTATAGAATACGATGGCAAGACACATCAGTTTAAAAATACAAAGTTTGCGACCTATCTTGGTGAACATGAAGAATTAAGAATATATTTACAGAGTAAGGTCAAAGAAGTTTTGTATGTTGAACCAGACCCACATCGTAGAACAGAAAAAATCGTGTTGGAAGAATTAGCTCCCGGCGAAGACATATAACAAAAGGAAATAATTATGGGACTTAAAGCGAAGTTGAAATCAGCATTTTTAAGAGATAAGATCGACACATCAACCTTTGTGGTAAGTGTTGGTTTGTTAGTTGCAGGGACTCAAGGCTGCATTGATATTACTCAGTGGTTTGCTGGTTTTCTTGTATTAAGTATCGTTGGTTTCTTTGGACGTAATTTTAGAGATCAATAATAAATCTGGTGTAGTCCTTTGGTCGCATTAGGACGAGGGAAGCGTATCGGATACGACAATGTTGTCATTCTCACTGACGGGACAATGGCAACACCTTCCAGCTGAAGGCTAATTGATTACGGCCGACAAACCGCGTCAGGGACCGGTAACGTAGATTAGTAACAGCTCATTGAAATGGAAGGAAGTCAGCGACATTCGATTGTGGAGCGCTTGAAGGGAATTATTACTGATATTGTAGATGATGATTTAGTAGTTATGAGAAAACAAGGTAAAAGTTGGAGAGAGATAGGACGTATCACAAATATTCCATTCACGACAGTGAGAAGAAGAGTTAATGAAAAGATTTGTATTTGACCTTGATGGGACTTTGGTGAAAACAATGGGTAATGATTACAGAAGCTCAGTACCAATTTGGAAAGCTATTGCTAAGGTGAATGCTCTTTTCGATGCTGGTCATTGGATTATTATTGATACTGCCCGTGGTGGTACTTCCGGTATTAATTGGAAAGAGTTTACTGCCAAACAATTAGAAGAGTTTGGAATACAGTATCACGAATTGATCGTTGGTTCTAAACTATCCGCTGATTACTTTATTGACGATAAAGGTATCAACGTTCAAGATTGGTTGGAAAACGAAGAAGAAGCATTAGCAAAAGTAGTTACGTAACGACAGCGGATGAAACTTATTTGGTAAAGCACTTGATTTTCAATCAAGATTCTTATGGGTTCGATTCCTATTATCCACTCTATTTAATGCTTGACAAACCCCCTTAAATGTGGTATATTATATATATGAAACAACACAACTCTGACCACTACAAGATGATACTTATCGGCACGATTTTGTTTTATATGTGCCTTGCCATAGGTGTCA
>Ga0208920_1000202_pt1 | contig 16150 bp, 18 predicted proteins | sample 19_taG_FD_184094 | JGI IMG/M metagenome (GOLD analysis project Ga0208920, IMG submission 184094) | Marine viral communities from the Subarctic Pacific Ocean - 19_ETSP_OMZ_AT15317 metaG (SPAdes) (version 2) | ecosystem: Environmental > Aquatic > Marine > Oceanic | place: Pacific Ocean | collected...
GACCCCCCTTAAAGGGTTTAACGTCACTTTCGTCTAGGCTTAGCTCTTCTCCCGCTTTTTTATATTCCTTTAAAATCCAAATCTTCTTGGTATAATCAGAAGAGTAGGGGAACTTTATATCGGCGTCGAAAGAAAGGCTTTGATAAAGCTTTTGATTTAAGAAGGTGACAGTATAAGGCATTTTAAGTGTCTTACACTTATTCTTCGATTTCTCCTTCGGTTTTTTCTAATTCAGCTGCTGCTTCGGCAACCCTTTTAGTTAATTCCTTTAAGGCTTCCTCTTTCTGTTCCTCCGACATAGCCTCTACATTGGTCTCAACCTCGTTCAGAGCGAGACTATGCATAATGTTAACGGCTTCCGCCAAGGTGACTCTAGAGACCATTTCAGATGTCAATAGACCCTTCAATTGAATTAAGTTTTCGTCTGTCATATTAATCTTTACTAGTGTAAATCCGAATGTCTGGTTGATTGGAACCCTTTTCCTTGAATGAATTAGGGAAACAGACAATCTTGGTTCTATTCCCATCGGAGTCTTTAATCTCTCCGCTATAATAGGATTGCTTTTCTCCGTCAACTCTCCAAAGTGCGCCCAATTCACGCTTGCTCCACTCGCTTTTGCTAGTAGTTTCTTCTTCGGTAATGATTTGTCCGTTGATGTTTTCTTCGCTCATAACTTCGTTTATTGATTTTTGAAACGTCCTTCTACGCTTTTCCAAAAAGCCTCAGGACCAAGGAAAGCATACCGCGCCTTAAGTCTCCTGTAAAGTCTTTTTTGTATCGGATTAGGATTTTTTTTATCGTATCCAATGAGATGCCTTATTCTCTTGGCCGTGCTCCCATTCATATTTTATATCCATTTTCTATAAGCCAACCTGCAATTTCTTCATCGCCATTTATTTGGTTTATTTGGTCTTCGGTAAATACCTCTTTATATTTTTCGGTCTTGCCATCCGTCAGGTGATTGGGGTGAAGGTCGCTAACTATATCATGTTTGACTAAAGCGTCAGTATATCCTTTGACATTTTCAAAAGAGAGATTTTGGGCGATCTCTTTGCTCCATCTATCATCAGGCATCAACAAAAATTCTCGAATTTTTTCAACTAGCTGACAAGTTTTCCCTATTATATCCGTCTCGTATTTGAATATTAAAGTATGAGCAGGAAATTGATTGCAATATCTCTTTACGTTAATGTCATACCTTATCATAAATTTTATAAATTCTACCACATTACGCCTTGGCCCTTTCCCCGTTCTATCTTCAAAAGTGTCAAAGTCGGAGGATCGCATCTGGCTAAAAGAAGCCATAACGTCTCTTACGTCTCTATAGCTGTATAGCAGGATGCTGCGTTCAGGTCGCATAAGGAGCTGGGGCCAATCCTCATGAATCTTTTCTATCATATAATCGGCGCTCCCCGAATAGTCTATAAGGTGTCGCGCTATTAAATAAATTAAAGTAGACCCGCTCCTATAGTTACCGCAACAACAAACGAGGGTTTTTTCTTTCCGCCTCGATGGAGGTAATGCCTGAGCGCGGCAAGGCTCCGAATGTGCTCCCATGCTTTATGATCTAGAAAAAACCAATTTTTTCCACAAAAATGTTGACAATCTCCTTTTTTCGATTAAAATGGGCTTTATGAAACTGACTAATAAACAGAAGTCGGCGTTAAAAATGATCCGTAACTCTAGAGGGCGCTTTTTCGGTCTCTATACTACGCAAGGAGACGTAATGAACGCCCAGTTTGTAAACGAAACCCCCGATTATATCAGGGTTTATGACCGCAACAACTACCAAACTCGCCAGTTGGCGAAAAGCAGTGTTGCAAAGGTTAACCTTGGTTGATCCAGCGCTAGTGGTTTAACCCCTCAAAGCCCGCAGAGAAATCTGCGGGTTTTTTATAGCTTTATTTTCTGAGACCCCTTTAAAATAGCCTTTGAAATATTGGGCATTATTTCAGACAGAATCTTTTTGTTTAAAGCTTCTGTTTTGTTTTTCTCTGCTTTAAGCTGGCTGACAATCCCGCACAGATAAGCAAAATCAAACTCCAGCCCAATGTCATTGTCCTTAATTCTATTTTTAATCCTTTTTAATTTCATCCACAAGAGTCTACGTAGGCCTCTCTCGTCAAGTTCTTTGAGAGTAAACGGTTCGTCAACCAGAGACAAAATGTCGGGATGCAACATCAGATTCGCTTTGTCAGAAGCTGCCCCCTGAAACCCCATCGAGGACTGGCTGCTCGAAATAGCGCTTGTAAGAAAAATCTTACAGTTGGTGAAATCAGCCACCTCTCCATTGCTCATCTGTAATTTGCCATGCTTGAATATTTGACTGAATAGGGGGATGGCTAAATTGTCAACTTTGTGAAAATCATCTATGATTATCACGCTGTTAGGAGTAATTAAAATCTTTTCACAGATGGACGTATTGTTGCCCTGTGTCGTAGCTATTTTATGAGGAGCAAAGGCGTCAGCAAAATGAACTCCGTTGTAGGACAATACATTGACCCCATGTTTTTGAAGACTGTTCTTTAAAAGATCAGTAAAATACGATCTACCGCTAAATTCGGGGCCGCTAATGACGAAACAATCAGGGGAAGAGAAATTGTCTGACTTTCTTATCCCCATCCCAGAGAGTATTATTTTCTCTTTCAGTCTGCTTAGCATTTCTTTCTGGCCCACTAACGAAGTTAGGCTTCCGAAAACTTGAGAAACGATTTTCCTGTTATTCAAGGGATTCCTCTTCTTGTCAAAGAAATCTTTTAAGTGACTCAACTTAACTTTCGGGTGCTCGTTGTTAACCTTCTCGGTCCATTTTTCCAAACTAGTGTTTAGCTTTTCAAGCAACTCTGTGTGATCCTTTTGGGGATCTAACGCAGCCTCTACCGTTTTCATTTGGATGGTTTTAATGGAGGGGCTAAGGTGCCAAAAATTTACCTTTGCTTGAGCGCCACAATGGTCAATAACATCGATGGCTTTATCGGGATAGAATTTATTAGGAATGTATTTTTCGCAATAATCAATGACATTACTTAAGAAGCTTTTGCTGTATTCTACTACATGAAAATCTTGATAATATGAAATTATTGTGGGCAGAATTTCTTCCATCTGGAACCTAGAGGGCTCCCTGATGATTACCCTCTCAAATCTACGGTCTAGGGCCGTATCTTTTTTGATTGTATTGGTATATTCATTAATCGTTGTAGCTCCTATGCAACTAATGGTTCCTCTGGCAAGTTCTGGTTTAAGAATATTAGAGGCCTCTAAAGAATTGTTGGTGACCCCGCCTGCTCCGACCAAGGTGTGAACCTCATCAATAAATAAAATAAGATTCGTATATTTTTTTGCCTCCCTAATGAAGTCCTCCAACCTTTTTTCAAACTGCCCCCTATACTCCGTCCCAGCAACCATGCTAGATAAACTAACCGAATAAATAACCTTGTTGGCAATAAGTTCTGGAGCATCTCCAGCAACAATTTTTAAAGCCAAGCCCTCCACCAAAGAGGTCTTCCCTGTCCCCGCTGGCCCCACAAGAATCGCATTGGGCTTCTTCTTTCTGCACAGGATAGTTGCCAGCTCGTCAATTTTCCCGTCGAAATCCACAATCTTATCAAACTCTTTGTTTACTGCCTTTAGGTTTAGATTTTCTGCAAACTGAGAAAGAATCTCGTTTTTATCAAACATATCAATCCAGTCTTCTGGCGTTTTTTCAAACTCAAAAGAACTGCTCGTCGCCTCAGGTTCAACATCTTTAATTGCCAAGGAGCATTCTGTTATTAATGCCAAAACGATGGCATCCGCCTCCTCATCCCCCTTTGGATAGGCCGACTTTATGGCCTTGGGGCAGTGGGTATCATCAAAAAATGTCAGTAATATTACCTCTGGGGGAAGGTAATCGAGACCAAAAGTGTTTTCCGCTATATCTTCAGCGTCCTTTAATAGCTTCCTAATGTCTGCCTTAAGCCTTCTTGTGGGGTTTTTGTTTTCCCTTTTTTTAATTAAAACATCCCTAGATTCTACCAATAATATTTGAGGGTCTAAGCGGAGATTTTTAAAAATAGAAACACAAGAATGGGCAAGGTCATTTATAAAACAATGGAAGAATAAATCGACATCAACCCCGTTTCTCTTGACGACAAGAGAAAGGTCTTTTGCTTTCTCTAAAACCCCCTCTAGATGTGGAGTAAGAGGGAGATTAAGCACTCTTCACCTCCCTAAGCTTCATATAAATGTTTGTTTTCACAGGGTCTATCGTGTCCACAAAAAAGGCGTCCCTGCTCTTAGAGCCGTTAAGAACTACAACCTCGCTTTTTCTTACTTTATTTGTTTTTAAGAAATTAGTAAGCTTTTCTTCTCTTGAGTTATCCATAAATAAAAATTTCTTTGTAGCGGTATTATCAGACAATAATAATATCATATACTTATTACCATTTTGAGAGGTTTTAGTGAAAAAATCTTTTATTTGTCCCACCACCTGAAAGCTCTGCCTCTCACCCAAGCTTTCTATTTCCCTAAGGTCTTGCAAAGAAGAAAACTTATCTTTAAAGCAGTCCCTTAAATCATGAGAATAGCTATATCCCAACAACTTGGTTTCATACGTCCACTTGGCAAACTTTTCGTGGTCTCTGTTCTGATTGTATATTTTTTTGTATCCTTGAAACTTGTCTTTAAAAGTATTAAATCTTTTTTCAGACATAATAGGCTTATTGTCATCACCTAAAGTTTGTTTTTCTATAACCTCTGAGATGGCGCCAAGGATATCATAACCAAATCTTTCCCCTATCTTTACAAAATTTCTTTTCTCTCTATCGGTTAACAAGTTGAATGCTTGGGACTCAAGGACCAGACGAGTTCTATCGCCGCCAGCATGATCCATTGTCCCCGCTTGAATTAGGGATGCTAAAATGCCAATATTTATCCCGCATTGTTTTGCCGCTAAAAATACCTCATATTTATTATTAAATAATAGACCCCTGAACTCCACAAGGCTTTGCAAAGACTTGAGGGAGATCCCCTTAATGCTGTTTAAACCATATCTAATGTTCCCCTCCTCGACCTTGAAGTGAAAGTCCGATTTAAAAAGACAGGGGGGGAGCATCTTCATGCCAAAATCTGACAACTCTTCAGTAACGCCAGCTACCGTAAGGAGGGGTTCTGGGTCAAACTCCGCACACTCCAAAACAGACAGGAAAAACTCTTGAGGGTGCTTATGTTTTAAGTAAACAGTTTTGGCCGCCAAATCAGCATAAGCAAAACTATGTGATTTGTTAAAAGAATAGTGAGAGGCGGCGATCAATGAGTCCCAATAGAAATCACTAATCCCTTCATCTAGTCCTTTTTCTTCTCCTGCGCTATAAATTCTATCCTTCCACTTGGGCATTTCGTCAACCTTCTTCTTGCCCACAATCCTCCTTAAGATTTCAGCCTCTTCAAGAGATAGTCCAAACACTCTGTTCGCAATTTGCATTAATTGCTCTTGGTATAAAATAACATTTTTAGACCATGATAAAATCTGGTCAAGTTCTGGATGCAAATCGAGAGGGGCGGGGGCGCTCTTTTGAGTTTTGTATGTATCAACAAACTGAAGGGCCGCAGGTCTGGCAAGAGCCACCACATCAGAAAGCTCATTTATATCTTTCGGTCTTATCTCTTTGCAGACCCTAAAATTGGTTTCTGCTGATATTTGAAAAAGGCCCACTGGGTGTCTGAAGTCCTGTAAAACCTCATAAATAATCGGATCGCTAGAATCAATGTCTTCAATATCTATCCCGACCTTTTCGCAGGTTTTATGTGCGATTGTTAGGGTTCTGAGCCCCAAAATGTCAAATTTAACCATAAGATCAGCAACGTCTGACATGTCATAGCCCGTCACCAAATCACCATCCTTGGTTCTTTGAAGAGGAACCACCCCCTCTATCTTCTCACAACAAATAGCAATACCAGATGGATGAACCCCCGTGTTTTTAGGGAGGCCCTCTATTTTTAGAGCGTTTTTAAACGTTTTCTCATGTTTTTTAGCCCATGTTTTAAATTTGCCGTTCTCCTCTCGCGCTGTTTCTAGAGGGAAAACCGTGCCGTGCAGCTTGGGTATCATATCGGATACTTGATTCGCCCCATCTTCGTTAGCTTCATCAAAATATTTTGTCGCCTCTCTAATGCAAAGCTTTGAACTAAAGGTGTTGAAAGTTAGGATCTTAGCCGTCTTCCCTTCATGTTTGCGCTCAATATATTGAATAACTTTTTGTCTCTGCTCGTAAGATATGTCAGAATCCACATCGGGTAAAAGGCTCCCCACTAGGAACTCTTTACCTCGTTTGTCTGTTACTTTTTTAGCCCTTGATTTCGATACGAATCTCTCAAAGAAAAGATCGTGAGGGATGGGGTCAATATTAGTTACCCCAAGGAGAAATAAGACGAGAGAACCCGCAGCAGAACCCCTTCCAGCGCCAGTAGGTATGTCGTGCTCATGACAAAAATTTAAAACATCCCAATTTAATAAAATATAATCGGTAAATCCAAGCTCTTCGAAGGTCTCTAGCTCTTGTTTTGTTCTTTCGAAATACGCTTGTTTGTTTTCGTGTTTAGTGATTCCCTTTTCCCTTAAACCCTTCCTAGCCAGCTCATATAATATCTCCTTCGTAGAGCTATTGGGGCTAAGGCCAATCTCTTCTAGCTTTTTAGCGTCAACGACTGTTTTGGGGAGTTCTACTCCCGCAGGTTCGCAATCGTCATAAGGGGTGAAGTCGTCAAACATTACAAGTCCATGTGTTTTTTAAGCTTTAAAAAAACCTTGAAGCACATTTGAACATCGTAAAGTCCATCGTGCAATTTGCTCTCATCAAAATCTATATCAAAAAACTTTAAAAGCTGGTTTTGTGAGGCCTTGGCCTTCAAGCTGCGATCATTAATGATTTTATACTGCCAGCTCAAAAAATCTCCCTTGGGTTTTTGGAGTTCCTCTCTGTATGCCTTCCCCAAGGCCCGAGTATCGTAAATTCTAGACAAATAAGAATAGTCTGGCTGTTGGCCAAGAAGACGCTGCAAAATCGCAATCATGTAAACATCAAACCCTAATAAATTTTGACCAACAATGATGTATTGGGGGTCGAATAGGTGTTTCTCAAACTTGCTCCAGACCGCCGACAAGGATTTTGATTTGCTATTATATGAGTCCCAATCAAATCCTGTAATATTTTTAACAACGGTGGGTATGTTTAACTCTTTGTGAGCGATAAACTCGTCATGGGTTTCAAGGATCTTGTTTCCTTGGCATACTATCCAAGATAGCTGCCACGCCTTAGAGGAAAACAAATTTAATCCCTCTGTTTCTGTGTCAAAGACAATATATTTTTGATTACTTGGTAACATTTTCTAAATAAGATTCATAACAGAATTCATTTGAGCAAAAATCATTTAACCTAGGATTGCTAAAAGAAGGAACCCTTCCTTGTTGGCGGTTACATACCGCTTTATACATTTGAAACGCCTCAAAATCATCCTTGTTTTTATAATAAATACTCTTAGCCCTTTGTGTTGGAACTCCAAACCTTTTAAGGGCGCTACTTATCTGGAAATCAAAGGGGTGGTCGTTTTGCTCTTCTAAATAAAAATGATCGAAGTCGTCTAGCGATAAATCACAAAGCCCAAAATGAAAAAGATTATTAAAAATATAAGAATCGTAAAAAGGGACTCCAATGCTTATGTCGTCTAGTTCTGCCGCCCTTATCTTAGATAAATTGAGACATTCCCCCTCAGAGGTGAAACACTTTGTGTATAGGTTTCTCGCCTCCATTACTCCTTTGTTGTTTTTGGGAAAGAAAATTAATTTACTGGGAGTCTCTGATAAATTCGACTGAACAACAGGAAGTCTGACTCCATATATCATGGGAACCTCAATCTCTAAGAAGGCCTGATTAATAACCCTAAACCCATAGAAGCTATCCTCGACTAAAACCATTTTTTTGACATCGCCAGTCTGGGCAATGTCCACCAAATCTTCAACCCTCAAGAGAGAGCGCCCGATGCTGTAGGTGCTTTTGAATAAAGGTATCACTCCTATAAATTACAGGAGACCAGTCGTCTTGTCAAAGGAAAAAGCGGGGCATCCGTCATATTTTACCTTCTCTATCTTAAGACCCTTCGTCTTTTTTTCCTCAAGATCCTTCTTGTGGTCAGCAGACGCTACCCTTTCCCCCTTTTTGTCTACTAAGACATAGTATTCTCTAGCAAACTTAAACGGGCAATACCACATAGGGTTGCCATCTTTTTTAAGTTGACCAGCACGTTCTGCTCTGCCGCAAACCACCCTACCAGCAAACCCGTCGTCTCTCCCTAGGTAGCCCTTATCGTGAGCCAAGTTCTTAGAGGCGGCATCTACATTAAAATTATTAATAATTTGCTGAACTTCAGTTAAAAAATATTCAAACCCTTCAAGCTCGTCCTCGTCTAGGGGGTCCATTTCGCAACATCCATCATTATTGCAATCAAACTTCACAAATAAAAACTCCATCTTCCTTTTAAGAAATTCAGGATACAAATGTTTGACCGCCAAACAATACATTAAGTTCTGCATGTTGTCGGTATATTCTTTGCCAGAAAATACCTGCTTAGATGTTTTAAAATCTCTAATAAGGGCCGTTCTTTTCCGCTTAAATAGAAAAAGCTTATCTATAAACCCAAGAATGCGGTAGCTCTTCCCCTCTTCATTAACCGATATGTCAAAATCCTTTTCACTAATAGACTTGGTGGGTTTCCCGTCTTTATCCCCAAAGAAGTCGCAGTTAAGCCCCTCCACTGTCATTTGATTTATGAGATCTAAATTGGCAAAATCGTCTATCTTGTGTTTTTTTGCGTAGGCCTCTATCATCCTCTTCACTGGAGGGGAGGCAAAAGCGTTTTGAGTTTTGACTATCCTAGTATAGTGTTTCTTGTGCTTTGGATTCCCCAAACTTTCAAACACAGCGTGGCAGATGGTCCCCCTAAGGCTTCCCTCATTTGATGTATCGGGGAGCTTTAGGTGATACTTACACCAGTATTGCCACGAACACATCTGAAGTGTCTTTATGCGTGACGCTGATAATGGCTTGTTTTCAAAGGTCTCCATAATGAAAATTATTCTTCTTTATAAGTTTTTTGAATGAAGAAGAAAAATTCTTGTTTACTCCTCTTTGATCCATTCCTCTGGCAACATCAATTACTTGAGACATGGAGTCTTGGTGTTTTAGATTATAGCACGACTCAATATATTTGTCTATTTGTTCTTGATTCATTTCGCCAAAATCATTCTCTTTGGGGGGAGCGAAATAAATAGATTCAAAATCAATAGAATTAACAAGTTTGAATATCGATTTTATAGCTCCTTCAAACCCCCTGTTTTGCGAAGAAAAAGAGTCATTGTTAAATGATATAAATATTTTTTTAAGTGGCAACAATGCGAGACGAGAAATGAAACGCGGAGAGATGCTCAGGCCAAAGGAAACTAAAACATTTTTTACTCCATTGTCATACAACGACAAACAGTCGCCTATAGATTCTACTATATGAACAGCCTCTTTTTCTTCAATAGCTTCCTTGACTTTATCTATGTTGTAATAAGGAAAAAACCAACCCGACGCTTTGCCCATGTGAAGCCACTTGGGCCTCTCGTCTTCCGTGACCTTACGGCCTGAGAACCCATGAATGCGCCCATCTTTTCTAAACACAGGAAAAATGACTCGCTGATACATTTTGCCAGACATGGCTAACCCACATTGAAAGTCTTCAAGAGTCTCCCTGCTGACCCCTTTTTTAAGATAAAAATCATGGTGCGGCAAAAGCCTGCTTAAGGCCTTGGAGGGATATGTTTTTTCTTCTTTCAATAAATTTTTTTGTTTAATTCTACGGCCAGCGCCCGCCCCTTTGTCGTCTTTAAGGTAATGTTTTACAACGTTCGGATCTTTAGTGTTTAAAGTTTTTTGTAATAACGCTTCAAACGGCATGAACACCGAGTCTTCAACATAATCTTTCCAAACCCCAGTGTCTTTATAGATTTGCAAAGCAGTTGTATTGTCGCCAGAGCGATAAACCGCGTTTGTCCTCCAGTATGACCCGTGATCCTTGAGTCTATACCCAAGGTTTTCTAAGACCTCTTTATAATCCATAGATCAGTCATGCTCTTAAGTTAATTGGTATCTCTTCAGATTCATTGCTTATAACTGCAATGCCCTCTCCGTTAAAGGCATCAACTATATCTTGTAGATCCCCGCGCTCAGCTATTCTAAAGCTTTCAATATTTAAATTAATAAAATTCTGCTTCTTAGTGCCGTCTGGCATCTCAACTGGATGAATCGCCCGTAGCGCACTTTTCCCAAGGTGTCTTGCTTTAAGGTTTATGAGTTTATGTGTCCCAAAATTAGCTCCCTCCTCATGGATCTCTTCCGCCACCTTTCTCCTAAGCAAGAACAGGTGCGAGCAGAACTGAGTAATACCGTCAGAGAGAGATACAACGCTCTCGTCGTCCACAATTGCTCCTGCTCCTCGATTGCTCGTAATCCCGAGTCTATTAGACTGAACTGAAGTTAACATCGACACGCACGGTTTCCCGTCAAATGCTAGATCGCGATGTATGGTTTGTTTAAACTTGTGAACCATATAAGAAACCTGCTGCCAGCCGTCAATTTTACCAAGAGTCCCGAAATCGCTTTTAATATAATCAAAGCCAAATATTAAAGGGTTGCCTCGCCCAATCTTAGAGAAATAAAATCTTTTAAGCAGAGAGCACATTTCATCTGGAGACATACCAGCAACATTTTCGTAATAAAATTTTAAATTCTTTATCTTCCCCCACGCCGCCCTCACTTTTTGGACAACCTCCTCCGAAGACCAATCTTTATATGAAGTTGTTCTCCATTTTCCCGTTTGCAAAAGCCAAACAGGAATACCTGTCATCGCAGAGCACTGTCTGAATATAAGTTCTTCTTCGCTCATCTCCCCATTATCAAAATGAAGAACAGGGACATCGTATTGAGCAGAAACCTTTGTGGTGTAATCCATGCAAAAATTGGTTTTACCCACTCCCGCTCGCGCAACTATAACAGAAATGTTTCCCGCCAAAAGCAGTGAACCATACATCTCGTTGACTCTGGGGTGTGGCCCAAGCATCCCGAAGTCTTCGACGGGATTGTTCCCCCTCTCCTCTATCACCTCTTCCATTATTTCAAAGAGGTTGATAGGGCCTCCCTCTGTCATCTCAAAATCCTTTATGTTTTTATTATAAAGCTGATCCGATTTATCTATAAGCTCCCCATACTTTAAATTTGGGTCCGCATTCTTGACAAAGGAGGCCACCTTCTTGCAGCTCATATAAATCTCCCTGCGAGCGGAATATTTTTTCAATTCTCTTACCGAGGATATGGTAATCTTTTCAGGGATTTTATAAAAAGCTAAAGAGAAAATGTATTCTGAAATGTCAATGCTGTCAGGAAAGCTCGCCCTTAATTGCTGAATCCTTTGGATAAGAATTGTTTCGTCTATGCTCTCAGCATTGTCTAATGCATTTTTTAATAATTTAAAAATTGAGATATTGACCTTGGAGTCTTCAGAATAAAAGTCGCTCTCGTTAAGAAAGGGAGAAATTTCCTCCCATATGTGTTGATGTTGGAGGATTCCGCTTAGAACCTTTTTCTCTAGATCGTAGGAAAATATCATAATCCCAATTCTTCGTCTTTTTTTCTTATCGCCATTTCAATTAATCTGCTAAGGGCCATTTCCACACAAGGATTTTCTGTCTTACTCGTCATGGTGGGGCAGCCCTCTTTGTTTACATATAACAGCAAAAAGCCCCTGTTGCCACCACTAACTGAGCCAGTGGAGTCAAAAATTTTATCAAGGAGCGACTGAGGTAATCCATGTTTCTCATCATTTTCTAATTTCATTTTAAGTGTTTTAACAGACTGTGGGGGTAGTCATCTGACTCTAATATCTCTGACTCTAATACTCTGATTAATTTAATTTTATTAAGCTCACAAAAATACTCTTTTCTTTCGTCTCTTTTAAGCTGCTGCAAAAAGTTTTGTCTAGAGTTGGAGTGAAAAAATTTATTGAACTTATAGTGCTGATTGCCATCTACTTCTATGGCTATCTTTTGTGTAGCATTGTAGAAATCTAATGTCAAGCGCGTTCCTGCAACAGGGAACTCTTCAAAGACATAATCAGCAAACCAATAGCGTTTAATTTGATTTTTAACATCTTTTTGTATTCCACTTTTACACGTAGCATCCCAGTCAATTAAATACTTGCTGATGTTTTTAATTTTTTTCTCTCTACCATTTGTGCATAAGAAAATCATTTGCTTAAAATCTTATTTTTAACGAACTCTGTTAAAGAAAGAGTTACTTTTTCGTCTTCTTCTAGGAAATCATAAAGAGCTTGGCTGCCTTGGTAGGCCTCCTTTGTCTCAAGGCCGTTTTCTTTGAGGTGCTTTAGTAATTCCTCATCAAGTTTATACCAAGCTCCTGATTGTTCAATGTAGCCCCACATTAAGAGCATGTCTATCACTTCCCTCTCAATCCAAATCGATCTGCCATTAATGCGCCCATGCTTAATGGGGTAGGTCACTATTTGCCCTGTTGTTTCATTTGTAGACTTACAGATAACAACCTTCGCATTATGTCCGAAGATTTTATTGTCGTGAGTTATCTGCTGATTTGGTTTTTCTAGAATCTTATCGCCTTTATTTTGTTTTTTAAATTCTAAAATCCAATCAGGATAATGAAGAATCGCATTGCCCCCACTGCTGTTGGTCTGATTATTGGGGTCTTGTTTGGCATAAGGGTTAAGATTAATGTTGGTTCTTACTTGAGAAATCATGATGCACATATGACCAAACTTACTCATGCCCAAACTAATTCTCTTTAGGAAGTCAGAGGTCATAAGCGCTCCTCCCGCGACCTTTCTGGCTTCGCTACTGCTTTTCTCTAAATCTTCTTTAGTTATTAAGCCGTCCATGCTATCGATAACTATACAAAACTTTTCTCTGTCTGGATTGTTGCGGAGAAGCCCTCTTAAAAAATCCACCATAGTGTCCATGATGTGACACTCAAATACTAAACATGTTCCAACCGCCCACTCGGAAGGATCGTATACAAACTTTATTCCAGATCTTTCCTTGATGTCGTTGTTAAGTCTTCCTTCCGCCATAACAAACAATCCTTTTGAGTTCTTTACAGTCTTCAACATGTTAAACATTACATGAAGGGCTTCGTTCGTTTTCCCTCCTTCGTTTGCTCCAATAAACCTGTGAAGACCAGCGCCAAGGCCCCCTCCTAAAACAGAATCCAGTATCATTGATCCGCTGGACACTAAATAGTCTTCAGCCCTTTCTTCTAGATTATAATGGTATTCCTTGTTTGACTTAAAGAATGCCTCTGTGAATTCCTTAGATCCGCTTTTACTTTTTGATTTACTCATATAAAAAATCCCTCAACGTTTTTGTTTTATGCTCCAATATATCTTCGCCCGCTTTCTTCTTTGCGTCAATAAATTTATCTAGTTCTGGTGGCTTAAAGAGGAACTCCAAGTGTTTTTTGTTTAAATATTTTTTTCCTTCTTGAGTCCGAAAATATGTAAGGGAGCCTTTTAATTTAAAGGGCGGCTTAACCTTGCTAAGAAAATCTAAATCTCCTTTAAAGTTTTCGAATATCTCTGTGGCGACCGTCATCTCTAGCGCCCAATTAGACGCTTTAGATCCTTCCAGCATCCTTTCTACAAAGAGCCTCCTCTCTTCAAAATGCGGCTTAGGCGCTTTTTTAGGTGCGCGAGATTTTTTAGGTGCGCGAGATTTTTTTTTAGACGCGAACTTATGACCGCAAGCACACTTCTTTGTCGGACATCCCACTGCGGTCTTGCAAGAAGGACAGGTCTTTTTCCCCTTGGGCATAGGGCCACTATGTCCTTAAAGTTAAGCTCTGTCAAGAAATAAGGTTAAGATCGTGTCTAACCATTTTATCAACCAACCCAATAAAACTTGTTTTTGGTTTCCAGTTTAACTCTTTTCTGGCTCTGGTCGAATCTCCTAAAAGAAGATCTACTTCTGCTGGCCTATAAAATCGGGGATCTATCTCCATAAGCAAATAATCCTCATGGTAATATTTTGTGTCCTCTCCCGTTCCCTCCCATCTGCATAGTGATCTATGGAAGCCTGCAATATTAAAGGCTTCTTCGACAAACTCCTTGATGCTATGAGTTTCATTTGAAGAAAGAACGTAATCATCAGGTGAAAAAGGGGCTGGGCCATACCCACAGGAAAAGGCTGTTCTCGGAGGGGCTTGTTGATTAAGCATTCTCCAAATTCCGTCTACAAAATCTTCAGCATCGCTCCAGTCTCTTTTGGCCTCAATGTTCCCCAATCTAAGCGGCTCAAAAGATTCTTCTACAGCATACTCCTTGGTAATCCTAGCCACGTTTTGTGTGATCTTTCTGGTTACAAATTCTGAGCCGCGTCTAGTTCCTTCGTGATTAAAAAGCCACCCCTGAATAGCATATAAATCATAGGAATCTCTATAGACTTTTACCAGATGTCTAGCAGCGCACTTAGACGCCCCGTAAGGGCTTCTAGGTCTAAGGGGGTGTTCTTCTGTTTGGGGAGACGTTACTACGTCTCCGAACTCCTCTGAGCTGCCAGCATTGTAATACCTGCATTTTGGACAATGTTTTCTAATAGACTCTAGCTGGTGAAGAACCGCCATACAGTTCGTCTGCATGTGATTAACTGGCATCTCCCAACTTGTCCCCACAAAAGAATTCGCCGCAAAATTGATGAAATAGTCAGGCTTATGTTCTTTAATTGCCCTGTCTATGCTCTGGGGGTCAGTAACATCAAGGTCAATTAGTAAAAACCTCTCCTCGCCAGCAAGGTGCTCAATATTTTGATGGTTTTTTACACTTAATCTCCGCTCTCCCCCCATAATTCTATGGTCGGTATGCTTTAATAGATAGTCTGCCATGTGACTCCCGTCTTGACCAGTGACGCCAGTAATGATTATCTTCTTCATTTAGACTTAGTATAAACTTCTTCAAGGTATTTTTCCAAAACTTCTTCCTTAATATCGCCCATTGATTGGGCCTCAATAGTCTGTTGGTTTTTGTTTTTGGGAGTCCAATTTTCGCAAGAGACGGCATCCTTATAATAAGATAAATCATAAAGGCCCACCACAGGATGAGAGAAGGCCGATGCAGCCCAAATCATCCCTGTGTCAGAGGACACTAAAAACCTGCTTTGCAAGACCTTAATTACAGACTCGCTATAATTGCCTTCAAATTTTTCAAGCCCCTCTATTTGTTCTTCTTGGGGACCAGATATTTGAATAACTTTTAAATTGTTTTTAATTCCAAATTGCTTAACTAATTCAATTTGTTCTATGGTGAGAGCCTTGGAATTTTGATGATTGCCCTCATTGTCAATTCTTCTTGATGGACATATCGTTATGGTGTTTTCTTTTTTTATCTCAGGCTTGTTGAGCTTAAAGTCCATATCTTCTTCTGTAGGGCGAGGCAAACCATGTGCCACACAGGTCTCCTCTGTTTGATGCCAGTAATTATACCAATCCTCAATGGGATGGATGGCCATCGGATGAAAAAGACCGAATTCACCTTCAGGGAATTCTTCTAACAACTTTTGTATTTCAGGGACTTCTTCTAACAAATTTTGTATATCTAATGCTGAAGGCCAGTTATCCTCTTTTTCCCACACCATAAAGCCGTCTATATCTTTGCTTAATTTAAAAATCTCTATGACATCTTTATATCGTTGGTTGATAGAAAAAATCAGATTACAGTCTGGATGCATTTTTTTCAGAACCCTACAAGCAGTAAGGTTGATAAAAAGGTCTCCATATTGACCTTGGTTAAAACCAATGAACGTTTTCATCATATATTGATTGCCATGTGGGGAGGAATACTAAAGTTAAATCCTCTACTAAAAAATCAAGACGAGCAGAATGAGAACCTTCATACGTTTCTTCCGACTGCCTATCAAAAAAATCGTAAAAATTATTTTCCTTTGTATTTTTCATAAAGATTGATTATGTTTTTGGCCACAGAGAATTTAGAAAATGTAAATGCCGCCCAAGGAGACCACTCGTTTAATATTACTGATTGGAAATGTTTAAAATGATTTAT
>Ga0208920_1000204_pt1 | contig 16047 bp, 31 predicted proteins | sample 19_taG_FD_184094 | JGI IMG/M metagenome (GOLD analysis project Ga0208920, IMG submission 184094) | Marine viral communities from the Subarctic Pacific Ocean - 19_ETSP_OMZ_AT15317 metaG (SPAdes) (version 2) | ecosystem: Environmental > Aquatic > Marine > Oceanic | place: Pacific Ocean | collected...
AAAGTTTGGCAGAAAACCTGTTAAGTCAAAATCAGATGCGCCATCAAAAAGCAAACCTGCGTTGCCTATTCATCGTGATTTCAACCCTGTCTCTGTTAGTCCGCCACCGGAGGTCAATAATAGAGTAGAAGCACCAGTACCTCTTGACTTTGATCCTTCACAAACTGTTCAACCTACAGCCAATCAACCGAAACGATCTGAACCTAAACTAGGTAAAAGTCGTAAAAAACCTAAAAAGAAAAGTGGTATGAAGTTGGGTAACGTTATGAAGAATATAGGAAAATACACAAAGGATAAATTCAAAGGTGCAGGCGGGTCGAATAAAGGTGTTATGAAACTGGGTGATATTATGAAGAATGTAAAGGGTAAATTCAGATGAAACTTAACGAAGCATTAAAATCTATTTGTGAAGAATGTGGTTATGAGGAAAGTATGTGTGAATGTGGCAACGAAATGGAAGAGGTTGCGCCTCCCGGTAAGAAGTATGAGAAGATGATTAAGAGAGCAAAACAACAATATGGTGCTGATTCAGATATTCCTTTTAAAATTGCGTGGTCTGCATACAATAAAGAACGTGGCAAGTGAAATTAACACCATTACTTGAAGATAAGAAACTTCGCGTCTTTGACTTTGATGGCACAGTTGTGCATACATCTTCAGACACCAAACCAAAAGGTTTTAAAGACGGTGTACCACAATTTCCACAGTTTGATAAGGTACATGACCCCAAAATTATACCACCGATTTTCAAAGTGCTCAAAAATGTATTAAATAAAGGGAGTAGCGGAAGGAAAACTGTAATTTTGACAGCTCGAGCAAAAAGAAACCCTGTTAAGAATTATTTGAAGTCTATTGGAGTAAAGGTCCAAGTAGTTGCTAAACCAGCATCAGCAGCAGCCCCGAAGTTCAAAAAAAATTGGATTGAAAAACAAATTAAGGCTGGGTATGATGATATTGAAGTGTTTGATGACTCTGAAGCTAATATAACAGCGATTAAAGGGTTAAAAAAGAAACATCCAGACATTAAGTTGCGTACACACAAAGTTAGTTATAAGGCATAGAGAGATAATATGACCACAGAGCAGGAACTAAAAAAGATTATCAAAGAAGAGATATTAGCTCTCTTTAAAGAAGATGACGTTACATATGACGATCAACTTGTTAGTATTGAGAAAGCTCTTTTCCAAATCAAGGATTTGAATGCCCAAGGTAATGAAAAAGGCGCGACACAAATGATCAGTGTCCTTATGCCACAAATTATGTCAATGGGTTTTGATAAACCACATCTCTCTAAAATGCAACACAGCATTAAGAATATGATGACCGACAAAGACGTTTATCTGATTCTTTCGACATATAAGTTGATGGGTGAAGGCAAATACGACTCACCACCCCGTGAGGATATATACAAGTATAAAGTGATCGTTTCAATTCCATTTTCCACTAGTAAGAACAAGGATGAGAAAATAAGTCAGTTGAAGTATGATTTGGTTACCAGTGGCATAAAGATTCTTGGAATCAAAGAATTACCTGTTGCTGAATTAGCTAAAGCTGGAGAAGATTCTGTTATTCAGTTACATATCTTGATGATGTTACAAACTTATAAGAAAAGAACAGAATTGGAAACAGGATTGCAACCAACCTACAAACTTATCAAAATAAAAAATATAACTGACTCTGATGAATAAAGCCCGTGTTGTTGATGTTGTTTCAGAATGTATGGCAAACAATCAACTTATGTCTCTCACATATAAGAGAGAAAGAGACAAGAAACAGATAACAAGAATGGTTGAACCATACGAAGTAAAAGAAGTAGGTGGTTATTGGTATTTGTATGCACACGATACGACAGGTGGTTATAAAAAAGGTAAGGGTCGAACTAAAACCACAAAGAGTTTTATATTGGAAAACATTGTCTCCGTGAGAAACGTTAATAGAGAATTCATTCCTAGATATCAAACATTATGAACAAAAAACAAACTGAAGCATACATACAGTGTCGCAAAGACCCAGCATGGTTTATGAAGAACTATGGACACATTCGTCACCCACAAAGAGGAATCATTAATTTTGATCTGTGGGATTTTCAGAATGATACCGTAGATGATTTTCTAAACCATTCATATAATGTTGTACTTAAAGCTAGACAGTTAGGTCTATCTACGTTGGTAGCTGGTTATGCGGCTTGGATGGCAAACTTCTTTAAGAACAAAGAGATTTACATACTTGCTACCAAACGCGACACTGCTCAGAACATGGTTGATAAGGTTAGGGTGTTTCTTCAAGGTATTCCTGAATGGATGCAAGCCGAAATGGTTACAGACAACAAACAGAGCATTGAGTTAGCCAATGGTTCAAAAATCAAGGCATCACCGTCCACACCCGATGCTGCTCGTTCAGAATCACTTAGTTTGCTTGTGCTAGACGAGGCAGCCTTCATTAATAAGATGGATGACATTTGGGTAGCTGCACAACCGACACTAGCCACTGGTGGGGACTGCATAGCACTGTCATCTCCGAATGGGATGGGAAATTGGTTTCACAAGACATACAACGAAGCAGAAGCTGGTATGACCGATAACGTTGGCGGAAAGATTATTGGATTCAATCCTATCAAGATTCACTGGTCACAACATCCAGATAGAGATGATGAATGGGCTAGGGTTGAAAGAAGAAAAATTGGCGATCATGCTTTCGCTCAGGAACATGATTGTGACTTTATACAGTCAGGTAATAATGTTGTATCATTGAAGGCGTTAGAGTGGTATACTGAACACCCATCAGCAGATGAAAAACTTGATGACGGTAAGAGTCCATACCTAAGAGAACCTGAAGAGAAAACATGGGTTGATAAGAACCTATGGATATGGAAGTATCCAAACTACAATAGACAGTACATCATATCATGTGACGTTGCTAGAGGTGATGGTAAAGATTACTCTGCCTTCCACGTCATTGATATTGAGGGGTACGAACAGGTTGCTGAATATAAGGGTAAGATCACTACAGATGCTTATGCCCATCTAATACTTAACACAGCAGTACAATACAACAATGCCTTCGTAGTTGTAGAGAATGCTTCGATAGGTCACCACGTTGTAATGAAAATTATTGAACTAGATTACAAGAATGTGTATTGGACAGTAAAGGATCTAGCTAAGATTCACGAATCCAATTCATCATCTCAATTATACTACGATCCATACAATCCACCTAAGAATGCTGTGCCTGGATTTACCACATCGTCCAAGACAAGACCAGCAGCAATTACTCGTCTGGAAGAAGATATAAGACAACATGAAATTATATTACATTCTAATAGACTATTTAAAGAGATAGAGACATTCATTTTTTATAATGGAAAAGAACAAGCATTAGATGGTTACAACGATGATTTAATAATGGCTCTAGCATTAGGGATGTATGTTAGATTCACTACTATGAGATTTAGTAGCGCTGATGAACTTGTAACGAAACAGTTGTTGGGTGGGATGGAATTTAATCAAACTCCGTATGAGTATGGTATTGTACAAAGTGATCAACAAAAGATAGAGTCCACTTTTATAATGGATCTACCTAATGGACAGAAGGAGGATTTAAGGTGGATGTTATAAAAACTTTGGCCGGAAGAGTAGAAGATGGGGTGAAAGCTGTTGTCCATTCTGGTTATAGAAATGAAATCAGAGAACAGATAGAAACTTCTAGGAAAAATTGTGAAGAATTGGAGTCTAGAGTATCTCAACATTTTGAAAGTTTTGTAAACTTCAAAGACCGTTCAACCATGTTGGAGTATATATTAGATCACACTTCAGTGATTGTTTGTATGATGGATTTGAAAATGGTGTATCGATTTGCTAATGAAAGATGTTGCAAGTTTTTTAAGAAAGAAATGAACGATATTATTGATCACACAGTAAAAGAAGTTGTGGGTGATAAGATATGGGAAACCATTAAAGAAAAACATGAAAGAGTGATTGCTGGAGAAACAATTGTACATGAATTTGTTGGTGATGTAAATGGCAATAATGTAGATTTTGTGGTTCAATATTACCCATACTTTAATGGTGGCCCTGATCAAGTTGGTTATATTATGATTGCATCTGAACTCACCTTCTGGTGTCCATTTAAAGTGAAGTTTGAGGGCAAAACTGGGGATAGGGTATGACAGACGCTATGGGAGTCCCATCTTGGGAACGGGACCAAAAATTGGTCTTACATGAAATGGGACGATTGAGCACTTTGATAGAGTTGCTTAGAACAGACGTTGGTGATTTAAAGGTAGAAATAGCAATGTTGAAAATCAAGTCAGGTTTATGGGGATTAACAGCCGGTACAGTGCCGGTAATCATTGCTCTTGGTATAAAGAGTATGGGTTAAAAAAAGGAAAGATATATGGCTAGTAAGTTTGTAATATATGAAACATATAAGATAGATGAATCTGAAAAAAATTATATAGGCAAGAGTTCTCTGGATAAAATTATGGGTAAACGACATCATATAGGTGATATTTATGGCATTAAAAGAAAAACAGTTTCACATAGAATTAACAAGATTGGGATAGCCGATGGCAACTAAATTTGATATACTTAAGAAAATACTAACAGGTGGTTCTGCACAATATAAAATCCCAACAGAACGCCCAAGTATGAGAACGCAACGACAAGTGTTCGATTCGTTTCAACGTGCCGCTCAATCAATTTATCAGCAAACCCTACAAGGTAGTGTTGAAAGATTAGAACGTTACAAAGACTACGAAGAGATGGACCATTATCCAGAAATCTCAAGAGCATTAGATATCTATGCTGACGATTCAATGGTTTATGGTGCAGAGGGTAGTGTACTTCAGGTTGTGTCTGATGATGAAAAACTTCAGAACGAATTAGAAGAACTGTATTATGAACGATTGGACATTGAGTTTCATCTATGGACTTGGATTCGTAATATGTGTAAGTATGGTGATCACTTCAATCTACTAGACTTAGTAGAAGGTGAAGGTGTGCTTGGTGCAATTGCCCTACCAGTATACGAAGTTAACAGAGAAGAAGGTTGGAATAACGACCCGAACAGTTTGAGGTTCAGGTGGCTGGCACAAGGTAATACATCGTTTGAAAACTACCAAGTTTCTCATATGAGAATCTTAGGTGACGATAGGTTCCTTCCCTATGGTAGAAGTGCATTGGATTCTTCACGTAAAGTTTACAAACAACTGCTCATGGCCGAAGATGCTATGTTGATTTATCGCATTACACGAGCACCAGAACGTCGCGTATTCTATGTTGATGTTGGTAACATTCCCCCAAAAGATGTTGACACTTACCTGCAACAGACCAGAGACAAGCTCAGACGAACACCAATCATTAATGAGTCTACTGGTAACCAAGATTTACGTTTCAACCCTGAGTCGATCTTAGAGGACTTCTTTGTTCCTGTAAGACAAGACAGAGGTAGTAGAATCGAAACACTTCCCGGTGGAGAGAATGCCGCAGCTATCGAAGATATCCAATACTTACAGAACAAACTATTTATATCGTTAGGTGTTCCTAAGTCATACCTTACGGCAGAAGAAGATTTGGCTGGTAAGGGAACTCTGGCTCAAGAAGATATCAAATTTGCCAGAACCATTCAAAGAATTCAAAAGATTGTAATATCAGAATTAGCTAAGATTGGTTTGATTCACTTGTATCTTAAGGGATATGACGAACAAGCAATCTATAATTTCAATCTACAGTTGACTAACCCATCGACAGTAACCGAAATGATGAATCTTGACTTGGTAGATAAGAGATTCAGCACAGCACAACAGATGGCAGACTCACCATTGATATCTAGACTATATATTCAGAAGGATATCTTAAAATTAACCGACAGCGAAATTGTAGACATTAAAGAAAACTTGGTTAAGGAAGCTGAAGAAACTCGCATCGTTGAAAAAATTAAAGAGGGTGAAGATCCTATGGGTGGTATGGGTGGTATGGGTGGTATGGATGGTCTCGGTGGTGAAGAGGGTGCTGAAGAGGGTGGTGAGGAAGAAACAGAAGAACAACCTGCCGAAGAAAGCGAGGGCTATTCGTCAATGGCTAAGATGACACCTTATGATCCAATTGGAACTGATGAATTAGAAGGGTATCCGAAGTTTGATAGTTTTGAAAACAACTTTGAAGCCTCGACAGATACCATCACAGATCCAGAACTAAAGGCGTCTTTAGAGTTGATTGATACGAAGAAAAAGAAGAGAGCTAAGACCGATCCTTTCAACAAAAAGATTACTGAAATTATGAAATTTGATGTGAACGTTAAGAAAATAATGGGCACACTAAAGACACACAAAGATGAGAACGTTATTTCTGAAACTGGAAAACTATTCTTTGTGACTAAGGATTAAACATTTAAGAAATGTATACCATATTTATTATAGGTGAGAAGGCATATATCAACGGGGTTAATGAATGAAACATAACAAAAGTCGTAACGTTGGGGTGTTGTTTGAATCCCTTATACATAACGCTATGTTAAGAGTAGCAGAAAATGATGTAGATGGGGCATCCAAGATCATTTCCGTAATCAAGAATTATTTTATGGAAAACACAGAAATCTCCAAGGCTTACAAAGTTTATTCTCAGTTATTGTATACTGAGTCTAGTAATACTTTTAATGCCTCTAGATTTTACAGTAATCTTATTAAGGAGTATAACTCTTTAAACTTCACAAAAATTAATGCAGAGATTTCTAAACTTCATACTGATATTTCAAAAAACTTCTCACTGAAGGAAGTATTGAATGTGAAGATTCCTAATTACAAGTTGTTCGCGAGTTTCAAGATTATGACTGAACAGACCGATCAATATATTTCGTCTAAGGACCAAATGCATTGTGATAATATCATTTTAGATCATCTTGTAAACAATAAGGAACTCGAAAGAGTAAAAGAAGGGTCAGGTAACATTGATATAAAAGACATTGGTCAGCTTGATGCTGAACAGTTGGCTTTCGCCATTGCCTTAAAAGAATTTCATAAGAAGTATGGTAACTCACTGGTAGGTGAACAGAAAGAATGTATTGTTAAGTATTATTCTTCTCCTACGTCTACCTTTAATAATTGGGTGTTCAATAAGCTCGATGGTGTTTTAGACGAAGTATCTCACGCTTGTCTTAATATTGAGGATGAAGCTGTTAAGGAAAAATTAGTATTAGTAAATGAAAGACTTAAGAAAATCAAAGAAGAAAAAACAATCAACAGTGACTCCTTCGTAGAAATTATGATGGGTTTCGAGTTGTGTGATAAACTAAAACATATTTGATTAATATCTGCAATGGGGAATTAAAAGGAGTATTTGAATGGCAAATTTAGTGGAACGATGGCAGGCGGCCGCTGACGAGATTCATCCGTCACATGAAGGCCCTCAACGCGGGCAGATAATGCAACGATTCGTCGATGCCGGCCATTCCGGCGCGGAGGAAGTCCATCCGTCACATGAAGGCCCTCGAAACGGGCAGATAATGCAACGATGGGCCAACGCTGGCCATTCTGGTGCGGAGGAAGTTCATCCGTCACATGAAGGCCCTCGAAACGGGCAGATAATGCAACGATGGAATAAACAATTTACTGAAGATAATCCCCGTGATAACCCTATAGGTGTAGCAAATACGATAAATCCTCATTTCGCACCTACACGCGATAAATGGCAAGATGGTTCAACCCGCGAAATGAGAGACAAAAACGCGTCGATGTCGTTAAATACACCGACAAATGAAACGGAGAACAGAAATGGGACAAAGTGATGCACCGCCATCCGAACCGCCGAAGAACTTATTAGACAGATGGCAAAGACTTACTGACGGTAGCCCTCGTAGTAATCCTGCTGCTATTGCAAGAACAGCTAATATGAGTGTAAATCCGAATCGAATGAAGGCTTCTATCTGGGATGACCTGTGGACTGATCAAGTGCCAATGCCGGGAAACCCCGGTGAGGCAACAGAACTAAAGGCTCTCGGGAGGGTTATGGGTGGCGATATGACAAAGATAGGCAACTCAGATGCTATGCCAGCAACTAATAACCCAAAAGGTATGTTATTGGATAAGTTTTTTCATGTTATTGAGAGACTGTCGCCTGCAACAATTACTTCAGCAATACGACAAAACTTTCGTATGCCTTCAGCAAATAGAACATTTACAACACGTCTTGCGGATATGAAAAAAGATGCACCTAATAATTAAGAAAAATGAAAATTATATTGAAGGAGAATTTAGATGTCAAATTTATTAAATAGGTGGACTTATTACTTTGCTCGCGATGGAGGACCAGTTGCAAACCCTACTAGAAATGCAAAAACTGTTAACCTGAGTCTTAATAGCCAGCGCGGAACGAGTTGGGGGACACCTACTAGTGGCGCGGCCATTCTTCAGTCGATGAAAGGCTCAACGACCGGTGGCTTCGGTATGGACTCGGCACGTGCTCTTGCTCATTGGAACAGCCGATGACTTTCGACGGCCGCAGTTATTATTAAAAAATAAAATAACATACTAATGGAACAGAAGAAAGAAACATCTGTAGTAGGAACAGTTGCCGGCCATACGAAACCATTAATGGCTACTTTTGATGCTACTTCCAAGAGAACTCCAGCTCAAGAAAAGGAAATCAAAAAGAGAAAGAAAATTATGAATAAAACAAAGACAAAGCAATTTGCTCCATACACTATTGATGAACAATCTCATAAGATTATTAGAGATACCGTTTTTGAAGTTTTGCTTAACGAAATGGCTGGTGATAATAAATCTGCCTATGTTATGAATATGTTTGATGGTATCAACAAGCAAATCGGTCTTAGTATGGGGTATGCTAAGACCTTTATTGTTGACGCTCTGAAAATGGGTGACCTTAAGGGTGCCAAAAAATTGTCATTCCGTCGAGCACGAACAGAACTTAGCCACATGCAGAAATTGATCGATGACATGCAAGCACTGGTAAACAAGATTCACGAAATGAGTGATGAACCAGAAGTAGAAGAAACAAATGAGGTCTTACCGGCGGTTGGTGCAGCTTTAGGTGGACTTGCAAGAGGTGCTGCTGCCGCCGGCGCCGCAGGTTTAGTTGATGGTGATGACGAAGTTGATGTTGAAGGTGCAAAAAAATACCCTGGCGTCACAAAGAAAGCTAAGGGCGCTGTTGGTTTTGCCAAACATTCCAGACAAGGTACCGGAGCAGCACGTAAATTTAACAAAGGTGTCCGACAAGCTGGGAAGAAACAAATCCGAAGTGGAGAGTAATTGAAAATGACAGAAATAACGAATAACGGCCCAGATCTTCTTCATAACTTTCTTTTGTTTGAGTATGACGAAGTAAAACCATCACGGAACAGTGATGGTATCGTCAGTATGAAAGGAATTATTCAGAAGGCTGGTGCTCCTAATGCCAACAACAGAGTTTATCCTCGACCAATTTTGGAAAGAGAAGATAATAAATTTCAAGAGTTGATTGGCGAACGTAGAGCACTTGGAGAATTAGACCATCCAGACTCACCTATTGTACAACTAGAGAACGTATCACATCTAGTGACTGGTACTAGTTGGGAAGGTGATGATCTTATTGGTGAAATCGAAGTACTAGATACACCCAAGGGACAGATCCTTGGTAAACTAGTAGAAAGAAAAATCAAGTTGGGTATCTCGTCCAGAGGACTTGGTAGCACATCTAGAACAAACGAAGGACACGATGTTGTAGAGGATGACTTCAATCTTGTCACCTATGATATGGTAAGCAATCCTTCTACTAGTAATGCTTACATGCACCTGAAGGAATCGAGAGACTACAAAATTATCATGGCTCAGAATCGTATTCTAAACCTTAATGGTATCTTGGACGAAATATTAGGACTGTAATATGGAGTAGTGATGAAACTTAAAGATTGTTTGACAGAGGCTGGTTGGGCCGGGTCACCTAATTCTAATTATGCAGGCCGGGGTAACCAGTTTTCTGGTTTTGGTAACGGAAACATGTACCGCCCGAGTGGTGGAAATATTGGTGCAGATAAATTGACTTATACTCTAGATCAAGATATCGAAGCGCAGCTAATTAGCCAAGCAATTGATAAGTTGTTTTGGGAATATCCTGAATTGATCAAAGATAAAAAGATTAAGAGGATGCACGTACAAATGTTGTTAGGTAAGATTACATCTGGTGAGGTTGATAATCTTATAGATGTTGATAGGTTTATCAAGCAGTTAAAGAAAACCAAAAAGATAAAAACAGTTTGAATGAAGGTGGTGGAAGAACTTCATTTGCGATTGTCAAATACTAGAGAGAAATTATGAAACTACAGGAAGCGCTGGGTGATAAATTAGCGTGGAAGTTATCATCGACGGCGAAAGCTCTTCTCCCAAAGTCTAAAGGTCAAGCAAAGGTGGCTATGGGAAATCCTAAGAAGTCTGCACAGGAGATGAGAGTACTGATTAAGCGTTGGATTAAAGATGTTAGTGAGCGGAAGATGTTGATGAATGCGGCTGATGAATATGAATCGGCCCTTGCTCAAAAAGATGTGAAAAAGAGTGCGTATTACAATGCATTGCTCAATGACATTATTCGCAAGCGTTATGAAAATACACCGAACGATGATCAGTATGAGGTATAACTGATGATAAAATTGCAAGACCTGGCAGAGGAAATCGGGTTGGAGGAAACCAACAAGAATACCTTGGCCACTCGCAGATACAATAAGAAGAACCCTGGCAAGTTAATGATAAGAGATGGTTTTCATAGGTTTGCAGCAATGATGGCATTGGGTTGGAAGAAAGTTCCAATTCATATTATGTGAGAGTATAATGAAACTTGGTAACTTATTAACTGAAGGTAGAACTGGTAATTGGTGGATCACCCCTGCAGCAAAGCCAGTATTCCTTGGTGATTCAGGACACGAAGATTATATGGCAGACAATGGTTTGCAATATGCTTCTGCGTTTGACAAAGGTTATATTAGAGCGATAACAACGATTGCAGGAGCAGACTTTATGTTTGCACCAAAGAGAGTTTCTAAAAAAACATTAAAGGCAATGGCTCCTCTGATAGTTAATAAGAAGACCATCCACGTTGACCCTGTTAAGATGACTTCAAAAACCAAATACACTTATGACTATAAACCCAAGATGACACCACAAGAATTTGAGAAAGTGTATCTACAATGAAACTAAGTGAAGCAATTACTCTTGATGTTAAAGTTGGAGATACCATACTTACTGGTAAATTCAAAAATAAAAAGACTGTGGTTAAAAATATAGGTACGGACGAACACGGTATGCCTACAATTAATGGACGTAAGGTCGTAACGTTTAGGAAGGTGAAAGATGAAATTAAATGAAGCAGTAACACCAAAACCCAAGAAGGGTGATATCGTTAATTTGCCTGGCGAATCTACTAAAAAGATAGCTGTTGTAAGTAAGGGTTGGGCTTATCTTGAAGATGATAAGCCAGCTAAAAGAGGATGGACTGAATCACCCCCATCAAGATTTCCCATTATGATTTCAGAGTTAAGGTTTGATACTAAACGCGGTGGTAAAAATCATTGGAAAGTTGACTATTAGATGAACGATGTTAACAAAGTTTTATGTATGATAAGAAAGTTGAACGTGGTTGTGGGTAGGTTGCCTTCGTCTATCAAAAAAGATGAACAAGGTCTATCTCAAAAAGATAAGAGAGTGTTAAACACAATGGTTAACAATATTTATAAAGAAGTAGCTGTCTTAATGAAACAACAAAGAGAAGAGTTATGAAAATAAATTTTTCTGATATGACAAAGATGATTGGACAAGCTGTTGCGACAGCTCTTGTTCCTGCAATTCGTAAGATTGTAAAAGAAGAAGTTGCTCGTGGTGTTCGTAGAGTTATTAAGGAGAATAGAAACCTTATTGAATCAGCAGAATATTCTATTCCATCTACAATAACAGAGGATGCTTCTCCTGCTGCAGTTGCTAAAGAAGAGTTGGCTAAACGAGCACATTCAAGGGCAAGTGAAATTATTTCCAAGTCCTTAAAGGCAGATGACCCCTACGCTGATTTAATTATGAGCGCGGAAGATCCAGTGATAGAAGAACAAAATAAGGCAAGACAGTATGATGATTTACCAATGGTTGAGATAACAAATCCTGACTCTGGTACTGCTGGGATACAACCAGAACAAATTGACTATAGCGCTATGATTGATAAAATGGACGCTTAATGTAGAGGGAAACGATGAATATACGTAACGAAATATACAACACAATTAAAGAAGGTCTACCGATTATACTACCTAACAAAGCTCAGCAAGAGCGTAGTGGTGAAACGTATGTGTTGGTAACAGATCTTGCTCCAGACAATGTTAAAGAGTTGGCTGGTGATTCAAGACAGGCTTTCATTGTTAGTGAGGAACCTTTAAAGATTTCTTTCCCCAATAGCGAAGAAGTGATTGATGTTTCTCCAGATGCTATCGTTAAAGAGTCTGTGAGTGTTAACACTTACAAGAACAAATTCAAACCTACCAAGGATGGTAAGTATACAGTCGTTGCATTGAAACCTAGTCTTGTCGGTGGTGTTGTTAAAACTAACAGCCCAACGAAAATGAAGGTTGTGAAACAAGAGGCTGGTTTAACTGGTGCTGAAGTTGAGAAGTGGATGAAGGATGTAGCAAACAAGAATGGTGTTGGCATCTACTTTAATATTGAAGATGAAGGCAACAGAGTTGTAGGTCAGGCACTCAGTGAAGCTGTTGATACCGAAACCGAAACGGTTGTTCAAACTAAGACAGTCAGTGGACGCAAGGTTCAAATCAAGAAGATTGGTTCAGGACCAGCACACAAAGTATATGTTGAAGAAGATCCAGCACAAGAGTTTCCAAGTGCCGACGCTGCTAAATCTTGGTTGGCTGATTACGAGGCTTCCGGTGGCCACTTTACATATGAGTCTAAACAGGTTCGCAACTATGTTAAAAAATATTTGGCGTATCTCAATTCATAATGAAACTACAGAATGTTATTGGTGAGGCGACAACCGAAATAAAAAAAGTTGTCGCCCTTTACCCCGGTAGATTCCAACCCTTTGGGCAACATCATGCTAAAGCCTACGAATGGATGAGCAGACAGTTCAAACCAAAGAACACCTATGTGGTAACCAGTAACGTTCAAGATGAAAACAAAAGTCCTTTCTCGTTCGTAGAAAAGAAGAAGATCATAAACAGTCACGGCATCACCAATGTTCGTAAGGTTAAAGACCCTTACAAAGCAGTCGAGGTTGTGTCTCGTTTCAATGAGAACACCACAGCAATCGTTTTTGGTTTCTCTGCAAAGGATGCTGGTAGACTCACCGGTAAGAGGGGTGGATACTTCAAACCCTACGACAAGAACAAAAACAAACTCAAGCCATATTCAGAACAAGGTTACTATATCATCATCCCTAGGTTTGAAATCAAAGTGCCCGGGTTTGGTGAGATGAGTGGGACAACTCTACGCAAAGCATTTGGTTCAAAGAAAATGGGTAGTGAACGTAAGATGAAAATCTTCACTGCTGTCTTTGGTCACAGTAAGAAAAGTATATACAATCTTATTGTAAAGAGATTGGGAGGCTCGGTATGAAACTAAGTGAAGCCTACGAAGCCAAGATAACACGCTCAGAGATGGAAGAGTTTAGAAGTGTTACGGACAACGCTACACCTAACGACAAGGGACTATGGCGTAGAGCTAAGGAAAGAGCTAAGGAAAAGTTTAAGAAGTATCCTAGTGCTTACTCTAAGGCATGGGCTTGTAAATGGTATAAAACCAAGGGTGGGACGTGGCAATGAAACAGCTTTTTAAAGTAATGTTGTTGGTGTTACTAGGAACGTTTGCTGTTAGTTGTGATGATAATAAAATAACAAATGATAAATCAATAAATCCTTTGGCTGGATTGTGTTTTGAAAGATACTACACACAGGGTGTTATCATTAATGACAATCAATACTTGGGTGACCTACGTGTTGAGTTAACCATAAGTGATTCAATATATAATTTTGATACCTTCTTAATGAATACCTTACCAGCCACACCGACAGATACAGATGTGGTGGTATCTGTAAGTGGATTTCTATGGTTGTCGGAACAGATATCGGATCACGAATATACATACGTGATTCAACAACTTGGTGGTAGAGCCTGGAACTTTGTTAGTATGGATTGGCATAATATCGAAGGACATCATTCAGAGTGGAAGAGAGTTACTATCGGTGAGGACAACGAGCTTGAGTTCCTTGGAAATACTTATAGTAATAGTAGGTGTGAGAAGATATGAAACTCAACGAAGCCATAAAATTTAAGAACAAATCAAAACTGCTTGATAAGATTGAAGCTAGGATTGCCAATGACTTTAAGAAGGTATACAAGCCGGGACGTAAGGTAGGCATTGATATTTTCAGCACTGTCATGGATGTGATGAAGAAATGGCCGGAGTCGCTGTCGGGTGATCCAGAAGATATAGGTCGAACACAACTAAAGACATTGTTGAGAAACGCTGTGCTAAAGGTTCACACGTTTCCGTTTGACGATGACGATATGAAGAGTGTATTCAAACAGGCTTTGATTGCAGATGTAAAGAAACTAAAGAGTAGTGGGCATATGTAATGAAACTGGTTGAAGTCCTGAATAAGCCGGCTGATTGGAAATGGTTTAAGCAAAACGGTAGAGAACATACTGCTCTATTCATCATAGATGATAACAAGTATGTGTGGAAGGCTGAAACATCTGACCAAGAAAGATGGCAAGTAACGTTTGAGATAAGAGGTACTGGTGGCAAACCCCACGACATTTCCAAAACAGGAAATGAATTTCAGGTGTTTGCTACTGTTGCTGTTATACTTGATGAGTTTGTTAAGAAGGTGAAACCAGATATATTCTGGTTTAGTGCTAAAGAACCATCTAGAGCAAAGTTGTATGATAGGTTTGCAAAACTTATCACCAGAAAACATTCTGCTTATAAGAGTGACCTTGGTGTCCACTCAAATAAGAAGTATTACGAGTTTGAGAAAAAACAATGAAACTAACTACCATACTCTTAGTGAGAAAAAACAATGAAACTAACTACCATACTCAACGAAGCTAAATACCCAGCAGACATAGAAGGTATAACAATGCCTTTCTTAATCGTTGGTATCAGTAATGCTGCAGAAAAAATCCTAAAGAATATCGCTAAACGAACTGGTTCTAATACCAACCCTATTTCTCTACAGGTTATGGAAGGTGTATTATCGGTGGAAAAACAACTAGCTAAGAAAACAAAACTTACTGGTCAGGAAGCTCTTGACTTCTTTTTGAAAGTAGCTTTAAAAGAATTTAATACTGACGCTCCATTTATCAGTAGTCTCTTTAAGAGATACAAGTTGAGAGAAAGAGATTATAGATGAAGTTAGTTGAAGCCTTTGATGTTCCGAAAAGAAAATGGGTAGTGAAGAAACTATCGGAACTAGATCAAGATGTGCTTGATGAGATTTGGAATATGTTTGAACATACTTATAAATCTATCGGTCTTGTTGTTAGTAGTATGAGTCAGCTGGCCAGCAAGTATAAGATTTCATTGTTAATCGACGTAGACAAAGACCCAATGCCAGATGCTTTCACGATTTACAAACCAACAAAGTTTGGCGCTAAGATGGTATTGGCTGGCACCGATGGTAGCAAACCTGCCAAGAGCGCCCTCGTAAAACATAAACTTCAGTTACTAAAGAAACGTGGTTGGTATGTTGAAGCATCACATCGTATAGCTGATATTTTGTTGAGCAATAGTATCAATGTTGTAGACAACCAAGAAGATGTTGAAAAAGTGTTGGGTAAGAAGGTGAAGTGGTTGGATGACGATGGACAGTATGAACGTGCTGTAGGTGGAGGGTCTATTAACGCTACGAAAAGATTGTTTGGGAATCCAAAGAGATGAAACTACAAACTTTATTAGAGAGAAAAGCTCGGAAGAGAGCGGAACAGTATGACGACATAAGTAATATGCCGGCGCTGAAGAAGCTAATGAAAAAGTTGGGCGCCAAAGATAATAAAGTGCGTAC
>Ga0208920_1000208_pt1 | contig 15888 bp, 31 predicted proteins | sample 19_taG_FD_184094 | JGI IMG/M metagenome (GOLD analysis project Ga0208920, IMG submission 184094) | Marine viral communities from the Subarctic Pacific Ocean - 19_ETSP_OMZ_AT15317 metaG (SPAdes) (version 2) | ecosystem: Environmental > Aquatic > Marine > Oceanic | place: Pacific Ocean | collected...
GAATGTTGTCACTGTAGGAGCGCTGGATTCAGGTTCGATTACGTCAGGTTTTGGCGCTGTCGATGTCGGGTCGAGCGCCATTGATGGCGGGGTGATCACAGCCGCTACAAATTTTGCGGGGCCGCTAACTGGAAATGTTACAGGTAACGCATCAGGTACGGCAGCGACAGTCACAGGCGCTACACAGTCAGCTATCACCGCAGTTGGTACACTTACCTCGTTGGTGGCTACTACCGCAGACATTAATGCGGGTACAGTGGATGCTACTATCGGCGGGACTACTCCTGCTGCGGGGACATTCACCACACTTACTTCTACCAGTGAGGTAAGTACCAAGACTGCGCCAAGCATATCGACTAACGTCCTTGCGCTGGATATGTCGGCTAGCTCCTTTTTCGCCACATCCCTTGACGCTAATATAACGTCCTTCACGGTGACGAACATCCCTGCTTCTGGTAAGTTGGGCATTATTGTCCTTGAACTTACCGCAGACGGTACAGCTAGGACGATCACATGGACGTTCAACAACATCGCTGATGCTGATAAGACAGTTGATTGGCCGGGAGCTACCGCGCCTACCCTGTCCGAAGCCAACGGTGATCGGGACACATTTGTATTCTTTACCTACGACGGTGGGGAGACTTGGAGTGGTAGCACCTTTGGACAGGCTGTGTAATGAGGTCTGCTTGGGATGATATAGGCAAGGCGTATTTTGAGCAGAAGAAATATGGCGTTGCTGAAAAATATGTCAAGCGTCACCTTAACGAGTACCCGCGTGACGCACAGGGTTGGATTAAGTATGGGAAAATCCTAACTAATACGGAGCAATTCTCTTGTGCTGAAAAGGCTTTCTTGACGGCTATAAGCCTTAATGACCGCCCTGATTACTATCTGGATTTACAGTTGCTGTACACGCTAACGGCAAACGAGGAAAAACACAGTGCCGTAGTAAAGAAGTTGCAAGCCACTATTCCAGACGACAAGAGGTTTATTTTCAATTACGCATGGGACAAAATTAAGGCTGGGGATACCTACGGTGGCTGGGCTGACTTGGAGGCTGGGCGTGATCTCGGATACTTCGGCAACTGTTATGACGATACAACAGAGCAGAGGCTGACGGACGTATCTCAAGTTCAGGGCAGCACCGTAGCAATCATAGGCGAAGGAGGTCTTGGTGACGAGATAATCGGGGCCAGATATGCTGACGTTATCCGCAAGCATGGCGGTACGCCAATCCTCATTTGTTGTGAAGCTCTGCACTCTATTCTCGGTCATTTGGGGGAGTGCAGGACAATGAAGGATAGAGGCGAGTTTGATTATTACACTCCGACGCTTGGATCAGTGCCGGTGTTCAAGGAAATTCCTAACGAGGTCTATTTGTGTCCGAAGGATGAGTATGTTGCCAAGCATCGTATATATTCTGACAAATTGAAAGTGGGTATCTGCTGGCATGGCAATACTGAGTATGAGTGGGAGCAGTACAGGTCTGTGTCTAAGGACGCGCTCTTTAACCTTGCTTCCGACGAGGTTGATGTTTACTCGCTTCAGCAGGACGATACAGACCAAAACCTAGATAGTTGGGACGATACACTAGGAGTAATAGCAAACCTCGATATGGTAGTTAGCTCATGCACTTCAGTAGTTCATGCTGCGGGAGCGATGGGTAAGCGGGTTCTAGTGTTAGTACCGCTTGCACCGTACTACCTCTGGACGACTAAAGAGGATTGGTATCCAGAAGTTACAACGATGCCGCGCACGACAGGCAATAAAGAAATTACGGAGTGGATATGTCAGTAGTTGCAAAGTACCTTCTTGGCGTTGGTGGCGCTCCTACTAGCGGCGGGGAACTATGGTCTTGGGGTGATAACACCCACGGGGGTTTAGGTCTGGGGGATGTAACGCACAGATCATCACCTGTTCAAGTTGGCTCAGATACGGATTGGCTGACTACTGCCGGTGGTCGGTATCACCAGATCTTCTTAAAAACTGACGGTACTATCTGGACAGTGGGACGGAATGATGAAGGACAGCTAGGGGTGGGGGACACCACTGATAGAAGTTCCCCTGTTCAAGTTGGCACAGATACAGACTGGGCGATTGCGGAAGCTAACGGGTTTGGCTGTTTCGGCACAAAGACGGATGGCACACTATGGAGTTGGGGTCTGGGGTCTTATGGCGCGCATGGTCAAGGCCATACATCTAATATTTCATCACCTGCACAAATAGGAGCGTTGACGGACTGGGATCCCGACGATGTAGAAGCAAACTGGAACACAGGGCAATCTTCCGGCGATGTTCGCATTAAGTCTGACGGGACAGCATGGGGTTGGGGATACAATAGGTGGGGCAAGAATGGGACGGGTGACATAACGCATTATTCGTCACCTATCCAGTTAGGTAGTGGGGATACTGACTGGGCTAAGGTGCGGAATGGAAACAACTCCACCGCTATCATAAAGTCAGATAATACGCTATGGAGATGTGGCTATAACAACTGGGGTGAAATGGGCCACGGTGACCAAACTCACAAAAGCTCGCCCGTACAAGTTGCAGGAGCGTATGACGATGTGGCTATAGGCGATAGTCATATGGTCGCGTTAAAAACAGATGGAACCCTATGGGCTTGTGGTTGGAACTACGCTGGCACGATAGGGCAGGGCAACACCACTAACTATTCGACGTTACAGCAGATAGGTAGCGATACTGATTGGGATAGAATATCAGTAATAGGGTATAGCGGGACTATAGCCGTAAAAACTAATGGGCAAGTCTACTATGCAGGGAAGAATGAAGAAGGACAGGCAGGAAATGGAGCAGCAACGAACCTTTCAACCCTAATTGCTGTAGGCGTGGCGGACGAGTGGGAAGTCACCAACCAGAGGTATCGAACTTTTTCCAGGGGTAGGTCGTGGATAAAAGCATGAAGCTGAATCTGGGCTGCGGGTTTAATAAGCGAGAGGACTACATTAACGTAGACTGTAACGAGTATTGTATGCCTGATATTGAGGTTGATCTGGACAAAACCGAATGGCCTTGGGGTGACGACTCTGTTGATGCCGTTGACCTAACCCACACACTTGAGCATTTGGGTGAGACAACAGCAGAGTTTTTCCATGTGATGAAAGAACTCTACAGGGTGTGCAAGTCAGGCACAGTCATCGACATAGCTGTTCCTCACCCAATGCACCATGCTTTTATGGACGATCCGACGCATGTACGACCTATCACACCTGACTGTCTGGATATGTTTAATAAGAAGCACAATTCTGATGATATAAAGGCAGGAGGTTACGAGTCAAAACTAGGGATAATGCTGGGTATTGATCTGAGGATAGCTGGCGTAAAATATCTTTTAGAGCCGAAGTGGGAACTCTTGGTGCAGAATAACCTAATGTCGGATGTTGAAATGGTGCAGAAAATGACGACTGAGAATAACGTATGTATGGAAATGTTGATAAAGCTTGAGGTGGTGAAATGAACAGTTTTTGGTATGTAGAAGACGGGGTTCCTATAAAAAACATAGGTAGACCAAGATCATTCAAAGGGACGAGTTTTGCCCCAACGGCTACTGATGATAATTTTAGCGGTGCAGGACTGTACCGCAACGTCGAATGGGCAGGGACGTATGATCAGCGAATTGAAACGCTATCAGAGCCAAGGTTTATTGTTGATGAACCTACCAAAGAGGTTCGGGTTGAGTACGATATAGTAGCCAAGTCTCAAGCTGAAATTGATGATTATGATGCTGCTTTCACCAAAGGAGTGCAGGATGCTGCCGACGCAGTAGCACTACAGGCCGAAAAGGATACAGAGTTCGCCAGTACAATCCCAAGCTGGGCGCAGGTTGATACAGCCATTACGAATATCAGTAACCTTGCGGAAGCTAAGGCTTTTCTGCGTAAGTTAGCGCGAGTGGTGTATTTAACAAATAGAAACAAGATTGACTAAGGAGCAATATGCGAACCTATACACCACCGCTGATATTCAGCATTCCGGCAGGGAGTAGGACAGATCACCTAAACGCAGAATAATGACTTATTACGCAAACGAAAGCTACGGCCCAGATCCTTGGCACACATATGATTTGTCTGCCCGATATGGCAGCTCAGACATATTGCTTGTTCTTGTTCACGGAGGTGGATGGACGCAAGGTGATAAACGGGCAGGGAATTTTGACAGCGGAGAGTGTCTAAAGTACATACCAGAGCGGTATGGAATGAGTGTTGCATCAATAAATTATACGCTGGCCACACCAGCGACACCAACGGCACCAATCGCTGTAGACAATCCTGCAAGCGGCAGACCTTTTGCTAATGTGCTTCATGCTAGTCAGTTACTTCGTAGAAAAACGAAAGCAAGAAGGGTAATTCTGCTGGGGTCATCCGCGGGGGCAAATATAGCAGCGTTGGCGTACCAATTCTGGCCCACAGAATTTGAGGGCTTTGTAGGGTTCTACGGAGCCTATGATTTGCTGGCCAATGATTTTAGTTCAATTGTGAAAGAAAGAATTGACATTTACACGGGCAAGCATTTTGACAAACTGCAAGGCGGCTCCCCCATGTACAGATCATTCCCAGAATCCTTTTTGTTGTTCCACGGGGCAGAAGATGAACACGTACAGCTGTCACAGTCATCCAAGATGCATCAAAAACATGGTGGAGAGCTGCATGTAGTAAACGGTCACGGACATAGTTTCAACGTGTTTGGAGATGAAGACAATCCGGCTCCTTGGATGGAACGTATTGTGAGGTATTGTTATGTGGGATAAAGTAATAATTCTAGGGCAGAGCACCTAAACGTGGAGTAATAATGCCAAACGGACAAACAAACAATATCACGATTACACTTTTACAGGCTACCGAGACATATCCAGCGCTAACTCAGTTAGCGGATAGGTTTGTATAATCCCCGCCAATATACCGGCGGGGATTCAGAACGGGATTCGTCAGAAGGGAATCGAGTCCCCAAAGTCGTCCTTCTGCGCTCCCTCCCGCTTTTTCTCACCGGCTGGCTTTTGATAGTCCGGTGATTTGCCCCCGATAAACTCAAAGCTACGGACATGAACTTCAGTGAAGTATTTTGTCTGCCCGTCCTTTTCATACGTCCTGGTTCTGATCTTGCCCTCTACAGCCAGTTGTTGTCCTTTCTTGACCCACTCAGCTATTACCTCTGCCTGACGCCGGAAGGCTACGCAGTTGAACCACTCAGTCTTTTCCACCTTCTCGCCTGACTTATCTGTATAACGCTCAGTATCGGCTATAGAAAAGTTGGTTACAGCGTCACCGTTATTGGTGTGCCGTAGTTCAGGGTCTTTGCCCAGATTGCCCACTAGAAAAAAGTTCTGCATTATTGCTCCTCTGTATCTAAAAATCGTACTTTGTGGTTTGGAATGGTAACAACATAGCCGTCAGGCTGCTCTATGATAGCCGCAGCATACAGTTCGTCATTGATTTGCCCCTCAGTGATCCAGCCGTGGAATACCCCACGTTTGGTTTCGTACTCATTACGCGCCTTCTGCCCATTTTTAGCTGGGACAAAGTGTCGCTCGTCATATTCAATCGGCCTCATGACGCCTCCTTTGGGTGCGTGATCCTGAGATACTGGCTTGATTTACCCCTAAATTGATCGAGGTCAATTCCCTCCAATTCAGGGACTTTCTTGTACTGGACATTACCCTTACGCTCGACAACGGTTACTTTAGTGCCGAATCCTTCCGTATTACGCATGTCACAGCTTTCTTTGATCGACCCCTCAATAGCCTTCAGGTTCGTGTCAATCGCCTTACGCTGCTCTGTGAGCGCCCTATGGGTGTTGACCATAGCCTCAAACTCGCTATCAGTACGCTGGATATAGTCAGGCTCCGGCGGATTGGCCTCGAAATCTTCCCATGCGGCTTTCAGGGCTGCTATATCCTCGTCAGTCGGGGTAAACATGGTGAAATCCCATGTATCCTCGTCTACAAAGACGAAAAAGTACGTGAAGTCAGTCGGACAGACAATGGATTGGTGGACAATCTGCCACTTATAATGATCCTCGATACGGGGATTTTCTTCCTGTAACGCGCCCCACGTTGACCCTTCCTTACCTGAGAACGGGCATTTAATCTCAACCTTCCAGCTTTTGCCGTCTTTCTCGGCATAGCCGTCCAGTGACGCAGACCAATCGCCGTCATGAAATACCGCTGGCTCAAGGTCTACACCAAGGATTTCAGACATTTTCTGCCTTGCCGCTTCTTCCAGGTTATTGCCATGTTGCATAGCCCAATTAGCTTTCTCGATAACCCCTTTCTGCTTCTGCTCAAACAACTGCCACTTTGTCTGCCACGGATTACAACCCATGACTGTACCTGCTTCAGACGCATTACGGTGGGCAAAGCGCCATTCGTGCCAGCCCAGTGAGCCTTGTTCTAATTCAATCCTGTTCATATCGTCACCTCAAAGTCTGTTGTATGCTCCCAATCGTCGGGGTATCCCACCTCATCCCAAGGAACGAAAGGCTTATTTGCCTCCATAATCATGCAAGTCCTACGCGAATTTCTATAAACCCTGAAGTAAGTAACTACAGGCTTTGGCTTAGTGTCGAGAATGGTAAGGCTTGCGCCACGATAAGCTAATTCGTCCATAATTTTCCGCATTGTTATTTTGCCAACGTCAGGATAGCGGAGGATTTGTATATGTCTCAGTTTTGCAAGATCAGCAAATGTCTCTATCCCGTCATTTCGTAAGTGCTTGTACGCCCTACCCACCGATTCTTTAGAGATTTTGTCGCTCAACTTTTCGTCAAACAACTTCCCGTCAGACTTGCTCATAACTTACCCCTCAAATGAGCAATAGCGCCTTCCAACGTGCCTTCACCGGCCACCCATGTCTTGACTGTTTCAAGGTTGCTGCCGGTCATTTCGCACAGTTCCTCGATCTGCTTCCAGTTAGCAACAGCGGGCGCATTGTCGGAAGGCGCAGACTCAATAGGAGCCTCATTACGCATTTCATTGGCTATAACCTCGCCCAGATCAGCTTCCGGCAAGTCCTCACCAGCAAAGATATAGAACCCTAACCCGTGCATGGCGATAACTTTGGCTAAACAACGCTGGAGCGCGGTATTAACGTCAAAACTGTTGGGATTGGTAATAGACTTGTTCTGGTGATTCAGCACCGGATACACCTCAGAGAGCGTAATACCCTCGACTGTAACGGATACCTGCACATATGTCTGCCCCTCAGAATCCCGCATGTAAGGAACGTCAACCGCCGAATCACTGGCAAACGTATGCTTCTCAAAGGTCGAGGAAGGATAGCAAGCCTTCAGCGTACCCCATGCCCACGCCCAGCTTAGATAGCTGAACTTGCCCTTTTTCTTAACATGATCATTAACGTCGATAGCTGAAAGTGTTTCCCAGACTGTTTTAACTTGTGAGTTCATTGATCACCTCCGGTGCTGGCTTGTCTATGCCACTGTAAACGGTAAACACGATTTCCTCATGCTTAACGTCGGAGTCGTCAGAAACCAAAAGAATTTCGATAATCGTATCATCCAATTTGTGCTTACGGACGACGACTTCTCTGATCGGGATAAATGTTTGGCGGTGCAGAACTGTACTCATATTCAATCCTATAGTTCGTTAGTGGAGTGATAAATCTACTCCTTGGGAGTTGTAATGTCAACTATATTTGTAATAGAATCGACACTTTAGAGTGGAGCGTATTATGAAAATGCACTTGGACAGATATATTACCCGTGGCGGCACTAAAACGGCGCTGGCAAAGGCATGTAAAATCAGCGATACACAGATTACAAGGATTGGGCAATCAGATCGTGGTTTAATGGTAGAATTTAATCCAATGAATCCCAAGCATATTCTGAAAGTCTGGGTTCCAGAAGCTAAAATCGTACACCCTGAGAGGATACTGTATGACTGCAATACCGAAAGTTAAACGTGAAGCGCGGGAAAAGGTTGCTAAGGATACTGCGGAATTTCTAGCTCGTGGTGGAAAGGTCACTGTCTACCAGCAAGGTGAGACAGGGGTAAAAACTGGTGGACTTGGCTTTAGAATGCCGGTTAAGGGGGGAAAGTAGATATAAAAAAAGGGGCCGAAGCCCCTTGTTGGTTAAAAATACATTGTCCCAAGTCTCTCAACTTTTGCGAACATTATCCCATCGGGTGTTGGGTATATCGACATAAACCGATCTCGCTGCTTGAGGGTTTTGAACCACCATTCTGTGCAGCTTTGGGTTTTTACCCACCGCTTCAAGATACCAATTTCATCTGCGGTACATTTCCTTCCATCTATGTGTGGGGCTGGAGGAACCATAACCCTGCAACCATGTTTCTTTTTTGCTGCTACGAGTTTCATATCATTCCCTCCCTAACCATTCCAGGTTGAACCACTCACCGTTATCCTCCAAGACATGATAGTTACCTGCCGCGCTTTGATTCCCGCAGAAGCTACCTTCTTTCTCATGCCACCAGAAAACATCGTAATCAAATCCTAGTCTACGCATCATTCGGTTAGCGGCTTCAGCGGTTTTTTCCGGCGAATCGTCTACCTCTAGTTCTATCCATACTTTCATTTCTATCTCCTAGTTAGTTGTTAAAGATCAATCAATCGGGCTGCGACTGATATGGGTATTATACCAAATGGACTTTGGTCAACTTGACGAAACCCCCGTATTCAGGGCTTTTCAGGGCTACAGGTCAGTGTTTGCGGGGCGAGGAAAATGCTTGACACCTATAAAGATAGGCTCAATCGGTGAGAAAACAGGGGTTTCGTTGCGTGTAGCCCTTTGGGAATCAGGGGCAAATTATTTTTTCGGCGCGATAGATTCCGCCAACCCCCCGCCAAAATAAAAGCCCACGATAGTCAGCATAATCCAGCTAATCTTGAACTGCTCCAATACGGTGAATACAGCTTCAGTATCGCCTATGCTTCCAAGCGTCATAACCAGGACGGTGAAGAAACTAACCAGATATGTGCCGCCAAAGAGTAAGGCCAGATACCTCTGAGCCACCTTAAACGGTGCGTATGCAGTCATTAGGTCAATCTTAGCCTTGGTCTTTGACTCACGCTTTTCAGCGTCCGTTTCCCACATGTCGTCGATGAGGTTCATGCCCCCTTTGATAATAGCGTCTGATCCTAATAGCTTGCCTAGAATACCCATTACACGATTGCTCCTGATCTGATTGTCAGTCGCAGGTGATTATAGTCCTTTGTCTGCTGATAAAACTTGTTTATTGCGTCCCGTGACTTGGCTACCCCTTCCAGATTGGCAAATATCTCGCTGCCAAAACCGATACAGCCGCGCACATCCTTGGCAAAGTTCGCAACGTGAATGAGTATGTGGGTTCTGTCCTCGACGTTGGAAATCTCCCACATATTCGCCCCGTATTTCGGACTATCCACCCTGATCATGGTGTAATCCCCTTCCGGTATGCAGGAGATATTGGGCTGATTATTAAGCCACGGGTTTTCTATGGTGTAGTATTCCTCATCCTCATAGAACAGCTTGCCCAGTGTACGATCATGAAATAGTGCGAATCGTGTCAATATCATTTCAACTCCTTTGCCTTGGCCCTGTAAATATCTCTGATTTCTCGTAATTCCTCAATCGTGTACTTGTACGGCTCATTCTGGTTTTCCAGCCATTCAACCTGCTCTAACCCGATTTTCCTGATCAACCTGATCCTGTACTCCCCGATATTCCCTGACTTGAAAGTGTTGCACTGAGCGCAACTGGAGTGAACATTATCTTCATGGTATGCCAGATTTTGCGGTGCAGCGCCCCTGCTCCTGTAGTGAGAGGCATGGCGTTGTCCGGTGGTAATCCCGCAGGATATACAGGGCAAATCCTTATCTCGCTCACGAATATACTTGTTAAACGCTTCCTGTGCTTTTTTCCTGACCCATGATTTGTCATTTTCTCGGTGCTTTGCGAGGGCTTTTCGTGTCTCTTTCCCCCGCAGCTTTCGGCCCCACTCTACCGCGCACTCGGTCTTGCCGCATGTTGGCTGCATTTTTTTGAACGTCGGCGTGAACTTCTCTTTGCACACTTTGCAACTTTTCACCACGTTCCTCCGGCGGTTTAGTCATATCCTGCCAACCAGGTCTGCGGGGGACAGATATTATTATCGGTATTTTAGGCTGTCTCGCCATATTCAGCCTCAGACAATATCAACGATCTGTAATCTTTCATTGCCCTTCCCCTATTAAATTGAGTGACAATGCCCGTTTTCTTGTGTTTCCGCCATAAAGTTGCGTCAGCCTTGCCTACTGCTGGCTCAACCACCTCCGCATAAAATAAATCTGGTTGCAGCCACTTCCTCCAAACATTGATTTTACGCATTCTGCGAACGCCACCGTCAGTAACGCCTATGCAGGAATACCCCATGTCAGACCAAAATTTATTTGCGTCTAAATCAAACCCGCACCGTAATGTTATGGAATTACTACCCTCTGCATACATTTCCATTTCGGCCACCATAGCCGCCCCGTATAGCCGCCGCCTTGCGTCATATTGGATACAAACTTGGTGCAGCTTAACGTCCCCACCTTGCGCTCCAGCATATAAATACCCGCAAGGCTCCCCGTTCAACATTCCAAGGAATATCCGCCCATTCTCTGATTCCCTCTCAAATACCTGCAATGGGTAGAATGATAGTGCCTCGGCGTTTTTTCGCTGCAAACTATCCACATAATCAGTGAGTTTGGGGTGGGCCTTGACGATAACAAATTCAATCATTGGTAAACTCAAACCCCTCTATCTCACTCGCTACCCGATACAGCGCCTCAATCAAGGCTGATTCTTCCTCAGCACTGAAATCAGCCTCACTCTTTGGTTTAACCACTACTGACCCATCATGACGAGATTTCATGACTTCCGGCCAGAACGTGAATGTTTTTAATGTACCCTTCATGTCCTCGTCCCCGCAGAACTCACCCAGTTCCCGTATCATGACATGCAGCTTACGGCTCTGTCTGAGCGTTCTGGGGGGTTTATAGGGCTTATACTCCACCAGCATAGCTGTAGTGTCTAAAGCCTTGATAATAGCCCTATCAACGGCTGAGAGGTCTTTAACGGTCTTGACTACCCTAATCATGTCCGGGTGTTGCTCACACATTTCGTTACCTCGCAAAAAAATAGAACCTCTCTATCCCTGTAATCAGAATTCAACCTCTCCGCAGCCGCATGGCATTCATCCGGCGGCAGACAGGCTAGGGCATAGATCAGGATTCCGTTGGTTATTAGCAGGGTCACAGTGCCACCCCTGAATACAATGTTATGACCGGAATTTGATCACGCGGTACAGTGAAATCAGTACGCTTGGGTTTCAGTTTGAGTTTACGGCGGATAGCAACGATATTTTTAATGCCCTTCACCCTTACCCACTCAGACCAGGTTGTCTTAGTCCCATGTACAGCCTTGTATTCAAGGTGTCGATCCTCATTGATCTGGTATTCCACCCCATTAACCTCGCCGGTAATGATAGGTGGCTTGTAATTGGCACGTTTTCTTTCTGAGTTCATAGTTTTACCCCTGATAATTTTGCGACATGGTGCGCTGATCTGATTGCAGCGTACAATTCTAAGCGGTGTGATTCCGATAGTTCGCCGGTTTTCATCTGTTCGGCACATATCAGCATGACGTACATGGCATCTGTCATCATCCTGAGCGCGTCAACTGGCGATATGCCGCGTTGTTTGGTGGGCTTACGGTCTGCCTTTGAAGGCATTATATCTGTATAGCTGTACCCCATAGCGCCAATAATGTCATGATACCCACACCCCATTGAACAATAGAGCAATGGGGGTTTATCGTAATCAGTGACTTTCATAAATGCGCTGGGAGACTTGTCCCCCCGCTTATGCGCTGGCGTTGGGCAGGAAAAAGACCATTTATTATGGCCTACATCCTTCACATTCGGTAATGTTGCTAAAAATAAGTCTATTGGTCTATCCGCCATTATTCATCCTTATCAGGTCGTTTAATTGTTCTTCCAGCCGCTTCTTTCCCACCAATTCGTCACGATATGACTGTTGCTGGTGCAGTAGTAACTCGACTTCCCTTTGCTGCTTGCCACTGGCTGCGAGTAAAGCCTTATTCTCTTTTTCCAGCGTCAGTACCCGATCATTTAGCTTGGTTATTTCGTCGTCCTTTTTGTCGGACAGAATATCGCCTACCTTTTTCATGGATTCAGCATCTTATTCAGTTCTCGAAAGACGGCCTTTTTCTTATTGATTTCGTCAGGCGTGGGGTCAAATGGAACTCGCATCTTCTTACTCAGGTCTTGAACAAATAGCGGTGCTGATTGGTGATTTTGTTTAGGTTCCATATTTGGTGGAATGAATAATCCCCGCCACTGTTTCTCAATCGCATGATCAAGGATTGCATCACAGTTGTAGCCGGTCTTTTCCCAATCAGCCAGTTTATTCCGCAATCGTTTAACACTGGTGGGTGTGTTGACCTTAACCAGCTTGGCTTCTATCCGCATCTGTAGGAATTCAGAGAATAGTTCTTCATTCATGATCTATCCCCAATGAGTCAAGCACTTCGCTATCAGGCACGTTGCCTTCCTTTGGCGTTCCGTATTGCGGGTTATTGTACTCTGTAGGTAATGCCCTGATTAACGCGCCCTCGATCATATCAAGGTCATATTTAGGTATCGGCAGTAAAAAGGCGTGAGTGAATTGTTTTACCCCTTCATGTACATGAGTCGATATTCTAGCCAACGGGGACACACTTTGTCCGATATAGACCAGCCTATCTCCGTCGATAAGGAAATAAACGCCAGATGGCATCCCTTCTTTTTCCAGTTCCTGCAAACCCTGTAGATTCACCAATTCTTTAGGAACAGGGAACTGTAATTCATTGGAGGTGACATTGTAATTTATTACCCTATGCCGAATTTGAACAGGATTGACTTTTACCGCTAACCCGCTATCCATAATCCATTCTTTGACTTCTTTTGTACGGAACTTTGGAGGGCCATTATCAAACCGATAATGCGGGATTTGCCTAGCGTCTGCGTATTTATTCAACCTTTCAACCGATACGCCCACCATTTCCGACAATTCTTCCGCTGTTTTTAGTGCAGTAGGCCATTCTGACAGTTTTTCATATTGCAACCCATGTACCTCGATCAAATCAGGGAAATCGCTTTCGTGAAAATGATTCATGCTGACATTAACTCCCTGTAATTAAATTCAGGCCAAAAGTCATGGATAACCTTATTATCAGGAAACACGCCTATCATTTCATCATGATACAAAATTATTCCCTCTGGTATAGTGGATATTCCTCGACAAAAAGACCGTCCCTTGTTTGTGATTTTCCATCTGGCAGAGGTTTTCTTATTGGTATCGTCGTTTACAGCCTCTCTAATTAAATCCAGGTGCTTAAACTTTGACCATTCATGAGAATTTATCTCGCTGAACTTTGAGGTATGGAAGTATTCAATTTGTGGTCGCTGGTGCGATAGTCGATAGATTCTAAACAGGATACGAACAGAGGCATTAGAGAACCTGCGCCGGTACACCTTATCGTATCGCTGGCAACAAGGGCATATCGAGCCTTTAGGCTGTTGAACAGCGTTAGAATGCCATTCTCTAGCCTGATCTAGCGTGGTGAATAGGTCGCTATTCATTGTTTCTGCCATTATTCAATCCTCGGTTAGTTTATTTTACTCACATTTCACCTTTTTCCCCTGTAACAACGCCAGTGATAGCGCGGGTAATCATCACTTTCCTCCTGCCCTGTATATGGGGGATTATCATTCGACAAGGTGGCAGTCGTGTTGCTGATAATCTCTATTGCTTTCTGCATTGGACGCGCAATTAATCGCCAACTTTGCAGCCAATAAAGGAATTGATTTGATTTAATCTGATTTGATTAGGTATAATCATTTCGTCTATCAGCAATGGACAATCTTGCGCCAAAATCAATCCTTGGTCAAGTGTAAAATAAAGGCCGGCATACTCCCAAGGTGCTGGCCTTTTTTATGGCTGGCGCGGGTACAGTTCTTTGTGCTTTAGTACGCCAACGGACTCTAATTGCTCTGTGACAACATTCGAACAGTAGTCTTTAACGTCCTGACGCACTGCCGTCCTATCTGTTCCGTAGTTATCAATCCATTTTTTAACGTCCACATTAACCGTTATCCCCACTTTAATTTTCATTTTATCACCTCAGTTCGTTAAGTTATTCGAGCGCCACGCTGTAACGCTTTTTCCAGATCACGTATCGCTGACTTATGCTCTGGCGGAACCCAGACTGTCATTTGACACAAGCCGCTATCACGCCGCCGTTGTTTCCATGCCTGTACAGCCCTTGCCACGGTTGCGCGTTTTTGCCGCTTTGTCGCTCGTTTAGGAGCCATAATGGAGCCTTATCAGTGAAGCCAGGTTGTAGTATCGTCCCTTGTAAAGATAGCGATTCATGCCGCGTTCGAGCGAGAACTGGGTGTCTAGGTCCGGCTTCTTCTTCGGCTTGGCGCGGCTCTTTAATGCAGTGTCACCGCCCCAATTCCTCAAGAAATTATCAGAATCCAGCCTTATCCTGTCTATATTTTCATCTAACGCTGCATCATAATCTTCTATAGCGCTATCAATCTCAGCCGCTCTTTTATCAAGAGTGGGTTTTTCTTTATCCAATTTAGCGGATAATTCTGATAACGCTTGCGCTACACCTTTTGTGCCATATTGACCATTTATCCGCTCAAGCACAGTAGATTCTATATCTATGCGTCCATCTGTGGGGTGCCTGTCGTCATGTGACGAAAATCTAACCTCTACGCCGTAATCTTTTAACGACGGTATATCCATGTATGAGCTTTCACTCATACCAGAACGAATTAAGAAAACCCCTGTGTCAGTCTGCTTATTCACATCAGCAGCAAAATCGTCCCATGTATAAACCAAATCAACAGGTTGGCGGTATTCCTCGCCCTCTTCGAGTATCTCGCTAGGGCAAGGATTTAACCTTCTCCTAATTTCAGTCATTTTATTAGCCAACATTTTGAGCATTACCTGCTCATTCTTTGCTGTAAATGTGAGTTTCATATCAATCACTCCATGAAAATACTTTGTTTAGTCCCTCTCGAATTGCCAGTTACTGGGCTACACGATCAACTAAGTTAAACCGCGCTCAGTTCAGATATTGGCATTCGCTCGTCTGCAAATAGCTTTACAAGCATGTTCTGAGTGTATGCGTTGGTTTTTTCCCTACTGGAAACTTCCCTTCCACTTTTTAATGTAATGGTGATTAAGTACATATTCACTCCAAATAGTTAGTTAATCCCTGATCAATTATCAGGCAATAGCACACTTGCACTATGCTATGGTCTAATAGTTAAATCCAAGTAGCATTAAGCGATTCAAGCCGCAAAATATCAGCTAATGGTATCCTGTTACTAAATGAATCAACGTATACATGAGGAATATCAGCTAAAGAATAGAAATACCGGTCAAGTAATAAACCTGATCCTGTATTGTTATCACTATCACGCCAAGTAACTTTCATTTTAGTATCTGGCAAATACTTATCGTTAAAGTCTGCAATATTCATGGATTAACCCTCATACTGCTAACAGTCTGGAAACCAGCCTCAAAAGCAGCATTAAAATCAGGATATTGTGCTGTATGCTCAAACCAGACCATTTTACCGGCCTCGCTATAGGGGAATAGTCTACTCAATTCGCTAATAGACTTTGATTCTAGGTCGTCACTATCAATCATAATCGCGGCGGTCTTTTCATAATCGCACAATTCAGCGATATAGGCTGATCCATTAGCTATCTTTTGAATACTGCTAGTAGTGGTAAATCTAATTCTTGTTACACTCATAATTATCTCTCTAGTTAGTTGATCGGATAAAACACGATAGCCTACTCAATGAATA
>Ga0208920_1000209_pt1 | contig 15878 bp, 26 predicted proteins | sample 19_taG_FD_184094 | JGI IMG/M metagenome (GOLD analysis project Ga0208920, IMG submission 184094) | Marine viral communities from the Subarctic Pacific Ocean - 19_ETSP_OMZ_AT15317 metaG (SPAdes) (version 2) | ecosystem: Environmental > Aquatic > Marine > Oceanic | place: Pacific Ocean | collected...
TCTTCCCATTTTCGTAATTCTCGTTCCCATACATCGTTAAGCGATATAGAGTTCCACATATCTCTTGCAAGACGGGCTGTTTGAACTGCTATAGAATGAAGTGTATTTGTTAAAGATAACATTATACATTACCTACATATGCTATCACAGCACCGCTTACTAATTTAAAACTATCCCATCTGCCAAATATTGTCATACCCTGTGGGAATACTTGACTTCCAACAGCAGCTGTATTACTACCTGAAATATCTACAGCTGCATCTGTATCATCAGGCCATCTTCCCGAATCTGTTGCTACTAATCCATCAGTACCATTAAAAACAGTATCTTCTAAAAATTGTATTGCGACAAATTTGCCAATAGCTGCAGTTACAGCAGATGTACCACTAACAAAACAAGAACCAGCTTGCCCTAAATGTTCTCTAACATATAATGCACCAGTTGGGTCTAATGCTAATGCTCCAACATCATTGTCATCAAGGCTTCTAACGGTAGAATTATCATTGCTTGGGGCATCATATCTTCCACCAGCTAATAAAGGATTACCAGCAGCGGCAGCATCTTCAGCTGCATCACCTACTACTTCAAGAGTATTAGTAGAAGCAGGTAAGCTTGTTACATCTACATCTCCAATGTCTACACCGCTATTAGCTGCTAATTTACCGATAGCCGCACTACCAGCTGGTAAAGAAGCAACAACATCTACTTGCATTTGAGTAGAAACAGCACCTGCAATTGTAGCAAGATGAGCTACTCCATCATCATCAGTAGCGATTGTAACTCTTTGAGTTGTCGCAGAAATTGCACCTTCAGCCGCTTGATTAACAGCTTCTACCGCAGTTTTTATTGCATCAGTATCTGAATCTATAGTACCTGTATCTGTTTTAATTGTATCAAGAACTGCATCTATAGTATCTAAAACTGCATTATCAGTTGCTGAAAGATTAGCCGTTACAGTTCCATCAACTGTTATTGTATTACCGCCATCGTGAATATGAACAGAACCATCAGTTTCCATAGCGATTGCACCTGCATCATTGGCATCTACGGATTGAGTTCCCGCAAATCCCATCATCATCATACCGCTATGTGTTCCCAATGTAAACCCAGCGTCATCAACATGGGCTGCATCAGCACTACCGCCAGATACTATATCTATCTGTACGTTACCACTTGCATCTGTTGAAATTTTTTGGTTGGAACTGCCGTCGTAGCCGTAGACCAGTACCGAATCGTCACTGTGGGCGATACCCACGTCCAATTCACCAGCAGTGATTGTTGCATTGTCAAGGTCAACTTTAAGGGCATCTTCGCCCGAGTTCATCATTAGGTTCAGGGATTCCTGAACTGAATATTTATGTAAATCGCTTGCCATTTTTCTTCCTCTCTAAGATTGGCTCACCGTGAATGAGACCGTTTATAATTATTTATTTCTTTTTGCTTTTTTTAGCTTTCTTTTTTTCTTTAAATGGTGAGAAATCATCTCTTCCATTAATCCTAAACCATCCTTGTCTTTCTAAAAACTCTTTCTTTTCAGGATGCTTGTCATCATCAAAAGACTCTACCTTGCCTTGCGATGGATGTTTATAGTATTGCATAAATTCTCCTACATATTGGGGGCAGGGCGAACCATACCCCCAATTTTATGACTCATTAGCTTACGTTAGTAAATCTCACGCCTTTAATGTTGTCAGAATCGTCAATTAACTTCACTCCGTAGAGCAAATCTGAAACCAGTTTAGTTCCTAATGCATCTATCGAATATTCGCTCTGCACTCTAACTTCTTGTTGTGCAGCAAAAACTGCGGCACTTTTGTGGAAAACTGCACCCGGATTTGTGGATGAAGTTCCGCCAGTATCTACAGTATTACTCATGTAAACGTCAATTCCGTAAAGTGAGCCAATCATTCCGCTTCTTAAACCACGGTTGCCTTCGCCTACTGCATCATTTCTGATAAAGTATTGAGCGATACCGCCTGAAGGATTCAAGATGTCTGCGAATAGAGTAGGGTTCACAACCATTGCACACTCGCCATCCATGTAAGGAACGTCATTTTCACCTAGTGTAGCCAAAACCGCTTCAAACACAGCCGCTGTGAGCGTATCATCAGCAGATAGTGCTTGCGTTTGGTTCAAACCATCTAGTTCTCCCCAAATATCAGTATCAACCTGACGAGCAAGTGCTTCGCCCATCATGCGACTGTATTTAGATACTAAATCAGCTTCGCTTTGAATTAAAGCTATGTCCTCAAAGAGCTTTGCGACATACTTATGGTTATTGAGAGTCAATTGAGTAGTTGTGGTTGCTGTTGCGTCATAAGCTACGTCAGCACCAGCAGATTTTGCTGAAGCACTAATAATGCTCATTTCTGGGACATTAATAGCATCCCCGTAACCTTTGCCTTTAACAAGAGCTGAATAATCATCAACTAAACCACGAAAAACCGTTTTTCTCTCGAAGTATTTATAAATTCCATCAGCCCAAATTTCGGGGATGAAATGTTGTTCGGTGGTAACCGTTGAGGCACTACCATCATAATGTGTTGCCATTATATTCTCCTAAATTTATTTTCTCATATAAGTCTGCAAAATTCTATTCCAATTCGCCCTTCGCTTATCATCGGGCATATTAACCCAATCCTTTGGGATTTCTTCCTCGTTGAGTGCTCCGGGGGCATCGGGAACGTTCTTACGTTGTTCTTTTGAAAATTTTGCGACCAACATTTCTAATTGTATAAGAGGAAGGTTTCCGAATGCCTTTTTATCCTCTTCGGATAATTCAGAGAGCAGCATATCTCTACGCAACCCTTGGTATTCGCTCTTATCTTTATTATCTTGAGAAAGCTCTTCGATGGTTTTGTCTTTTTCAACAATCAACTCCTGATACCTACCTTCTTCTTGGAGTTTTTTCTGTCTTGCAGATTCTTGTTCTTTTACAAGTCCATCAAACTTATTCTCAAGCTCCCTGTATTTCCCTACTTGCTCGCTAAACCTGCTATAGGGGACAGGGTTGTTTGGTACATTTTCTGTAGCTTCAGTGCTATTACTTTTTACGTCATTACCGACTTCAGAATTTTTTACATCGCTCTGTCCGATGGACGTTGTTTTAACCTCTTTTATTGAGTTGGACATTTTTACCTCTTTTGTTGAGTCAGAATATCATTATTGTATTTTACAATTTGTGATTGCAAAATAGTCATAACGGATTTTAAATTAAATAGTCTATATTCTGCAACCGCAATTTTGAAAAAAAATTAATTAATGCAAAATGGAACTGATGAAGACTTCGGCTTTAAAAAGAAATGGTTCGAGTATATTGGATACGAGCCACACAACGGTCAAAGGTTACTTCATTTTCCAGATAAAAAAACAGCTTCATTCTTTGTTTGCATCTGCGGACGGCGTTATGGCAAAACTACTGCCGCTTATAGAGAGGCAGAGTTTTATGCAGCACAGCCAAACAAAAAGATATGGCTTGTAGGTCTTTCCTACAAAAAATCTCGGCTTATGTTCCGAGAAATATGGAAGGACATGGTCATTGGACACGATGAAGATATTAAGTCTGCATCGGAAAAGGAGCAACACATAGAATTTAAATGGGGTAGCACAGTTTCGGGAATGTCAGCAGACAATCCAAGTTCTTTGGTCGGCGAAGGCTTGGATTTACTGATTGTGGACGAGGCGGCTAAAATGTCAAGAAAGATATGGGATATGTATTTATCCCCAACACTGTCAGACAGGAAAGGTAAGGCTATTTTTATATCAACCCCGGAAGGTTATAATTGGTTATACGACCTGTACCTTCTTGGAAAAACAGACCCACATTGGCATTCAATGAGGTTTCCCTCTTGGGTAAATAATTACGCTTTTCCAGATGGCAAGGGCGATACTTTTATAATGGAAAGAAAAAGAAACCTTGCAAGAGAAGTTTTTGAACAGGAATATGGTGGAGAATTTTCAACATTTGAGGGTAAGGTATATCCATTCAACCGTGAGATTGATTCTGGAGACCATCCTTTCAATTCCTACCTCCCAACTTATTGCTCTATTGACTTTGGCTATAGAATGCCCTCGGCATTATTTTTTCAAACTTATACACAGGGCGGGATTACCCATATCAATATTATTGATGAAATAGTACATCAAAGAAACATTCCTACAGAAAAATTAGCAAGAAAGGTACTCGACAAAGGGTATCCTGTATATACTTATTATGGCGACCCGAGCGGCGTTTCGGTGCAGGGTCAAAGCGGGCTCGGAGACATAGAGGTATTTCGCAGAGAAGGAGTATATGTCCGCTTTTTAAAAGATAGATTAAGTCGTAATATAGCATCTGGGGTCACACACGCCAGAGGGTTCTTCGAGAGCGCCGATGGATTGAGAAGAATACATGTTGACAATAAGTGCACTGGAATTATGGAGGATTTTGAAAATTATCGCTATCCAGCAGAAGTTGAAGGAAAGAACTTGTCTCTCGACCCTATAAAAGACGGATACCACGACCATGGCGCTGATGCATTTAGATATTTTATAGTAAACAAGTTTCCAATAAAACAGAGAGGTTTTAATAAAATTAAAAGGTAGATAATATGGCTAATACAGCAGAAGAAATTATAAAAAATTCAATAAAAGAGTTAAAACAGGTACAATCGAAGGCAAGAAGAGACGAGGTTCGCAAGATGCTTGATTATTACACTGGTACATCAACATCAGAGTATATAAGGAGGTATTTTAATGCAGATTCCTTCAGGGAGATTCCGCATTACGAATCTAACTTCACAAAAAAGTTTATAAATAAAATTTCCAGAATCTATACAGTAGGTGCTAACAGAAATGTAAACAAAAGTTATGATTCGCTGACCGATGTTAAGGATGTCAGGATGAAGCACGTCGAGAGGATGACCCGGCTTATTGGCTCTATTGCCTTGAGGGTTATGTGGGTAACGGATGAAAACGGTGAAAATCCAATGTTTGATTATCGCCCAATATATTATTTTGACCCTTACTTCCATTCAGACCCCTTTGAGCCAACAGCAATTGTATATCCAATGAATGCTCCGGTAAATGACCCCGGAGCTACAGAAAAGCTCAAGTATTGTTATTGGGATTCAGAGATTTTTCGCATCGTTGATGAAAACGGGCACATTTTACAGGACACGAAACACGGATACGGTGTTTTGCCGTTTGTATTCCTTCATCGTGAAAATCAGATTGATTCTTTCTATGTTGAGGGCAGTCAGGATATTGTAAGCGCAAATGAGCACGTTAATATTGCAATGACGGAAATGCAACTCGGATTACGCTTCCAGATGTTCGGTCAGCCTTGGACAAATTTAGATTCAGACAAACCAGTTGCAAGAACGGGTTCGGATGAGATTCTGATGTTAGGTGACGGGGGTCAGTTCAATATTGCCTCTCCGCAGGGCAGTATTAACGCTGTAATAGAAAATATAAAATTCCAGATAGAGATGGTAGCTCAAAATCATCATCTCTGGGTTACTTGGGCAGAGCAGGGCGGGGAAGTCCCTTCTGGAATCAGCCTGATGATTAAAGACCTCGAAAGGCATGAGGATTTTATAGACGATATTGAATTATGGCGCTTATATGAAAAACAGATATACAAAAAAGAACAGGCAATTGCCGAGTTTAACTTTACGAGCCTGCCGGATAAATTTGCAGTAGACTTTAATGAAGTTGAATACCCGACGACAGCACAGGACAAGATTATGCTTGACGAGTTTAGCCTGAAGCACAATCTTATAACAGAGGCAAAGATGATGGTCAGGGACAATAAAGACCTGTCCATAGAACAGGCACAGAAAATAATAGGTGATAACAAGGAAGTAAATGAGCAATCAGTTAATAGAGGACTCTTTTCTACGCTACGTCAAGAAACTTAACGAACTTAACGATATTGAAGTGTCTCTAGATGGTAATATCGAAGATATTATGGATAACCCGGAAGAGTGGGCGGAGCAACAAGCCGAAATACTCATATCGGATAATTTAGGCGTTCTTTTAGAAGCCAAAGAAATGGGAAAGGAGTTTGCAGATGTCTTACAGGGTGAGCGGTAAAATAACATTTTTGCCAGAAAAGCTGACAAAGGGTATGATTCGTGAAATGAAAAGACACACAAAAGAAGCCGCATTAGAAAATGCAGAAATGTGTAGATTAAGTATTAATAGGGGAAAACATATTGTAACTGGGGGAAACTTTGCACACCTAAAGAGCTCAACAACGGATATTAGGCGGTCAAGGGGAGTTTCGGGCAATAAACCGCTTGTGGCAACTGGAAATCTGTATAATAGCATACAGGTTATTCCTGATGGCAATGGATATTCCGTTGTTGTTGATGAATATGGGGAATATCAAAACGAAGGGTTTATTCCTGACAAGATTCCAGTAAAGTCTAATTCAGCAAAAAAAAGATATGCTTTTGTTCCGAATGTTAATGCAATAGAAGTCCCCGCAAGGAATTTTTTTGATACCCCAAAAGCGTTTTTTAGAAGAAAAGAATATAAAAATCTATTAAAGGGTTTTAATAAAAGAATGGGAAATGAAATTAGTAAAGGAAAAGTTGTAAGGATTAGGTAATGCCAGATGAAAAAAGAAGAAAAGTTGATATTGGTGAATTTGATGCGAAAGATAGAGAAGTTATTAGATGGGTTGCTCAAGTCCTCGGATATGATATACAAATCTTCGGACAAAGAATTAGACAGCAAATTGAAGGACTTGCAAGCGCTGGAGTTTCAAAACAATCAATTGCTCGGCTTCTTGATTCAGACCTCAAATCCAACGGCAGAATCTTTGGAGAATATGCCAATTCCATTAAGCGAGGAGTTGTGGGCGGAATTATGCAAATATCACGTAGAGAACTCCACGTGGGGGATGACGTAAGGTACAGGTGGGTGGTTGCACAAGGTGTAAAGAATTGCCCTGATTGTTTAGCTAGGGCTGGGGAGGTTGATACTTGGTCTGGATGGATTTCGAGAGGAATGCCAGCGACAGGATGGTCAGTCTGTAAACAAAACTGTTATTGTCAGGTAGTCCCGGTGGATACCGATATTGATGACATTGTTAAGGTTAAATAATCCTATAATTCCTTATTTTCCAGTCGCTCCCTCTTCTTAAGTTCCTCAATCCAAGCAACCCGAACGCTTTTATTAACCCTTCCCTGCGGAAGCTGGTCAAGACTGACGGCTTCTGCTCTTTTTCTTAAGGCATACCGCTCTCTTTTTTTCTTCAGGTAGTTTAATTTCTTCTGCTCGGCGCTAATAGATTGTTTTAATTCTTTTTTCTCTTTTTCATCTCTTGAGTGCGGGTAATCATTCGACTTGTCCCGCTCGGTCATTTCCATGTTCATTTCCATAACCTCAAAATCAGCCTCAATGGCATCAATCTTATCTTTCTCGATTATTTTTCCATCTAAATCGCTCGATTTAAGAAATTTATCAAAAGGGGAGTCTATTGTTACATTAACATTCTTAACTAATTTCCCAGAATGCTCTAATACCAGTCTGCCTGCCTGAACGTTCCCAGCACAGGCTTCCCGAACCATTGCATTAAGAACCGAGGGAAGTTCAGCCCCAAACTGAACCATGTATCTATCATAAATTGCCTCAATAAACAGCGGGTCTTTACGCCATTTTGTTATTGTATCCTCATGAACCCCGACTGTTTCGGCAACATCCACACATTTCATGGACGGATTACTTGCAAAGCACTCCGCTGCAATCATCTTTTTCGGATTCAGTTTTAATAGTTTATTGCTCATTATAATTCTCCATTTAGGATTAGAAACTCACCCTGAAATACCGTTTATTCTATAAACCCCCAAAATAGCTATCTCTAACAATAACTACATTTAGGGGAAATAAAAAAGCGGTTGATGAAACATGGTTTGCTATAGTAAACTCAAGTATACTGTAGATACGGTTTTATCGTATAACATAGGTTTTAAACCTGCCGTTTTTATATCATTTATCTGTTTTTTAATCATCAAGCCCCTCTAATTTATTGTCCCAACGGACATTCTTTCAAGTATTTTTCCAAAATTGTTATTATAGACATTATATTTCGGATTTTGTGGGGCGTGTGGATACACAACCACAGGATGAAAAAAATACGCCCTCACCCGCCCGTAATAGGGAGGTAAGGGCGTTACGTTTCGGCTGTAGGCGGGGCGTGGGAGCTACCAAGGACAGCCTGCATTAATCCTCCTTTTATGTTAGTGCGCTAACCTCCCCGTATTTCTTAAGTAAGTAGTCCCCTGTTCTGCCTTGTCTTTCTCTTGCTCAAAGCCGTTGCAATCTACACAACGACAGTCGGTAACCTTGTACGTTTCAATAGGAACATCAGCAGAACATTCAACACACTGTTCAAAGTCAACTCCAAGGATTAAGCCGTCCTTGTTTGTGTATGTGTCGGTGGTGGGGTTGTAAGTGTAATCTTGCCATGTGTTGCCCTCATTGCTACCATAATCAACAGTAGAGTAATTACTACCATAATCAACAGTAGAGTAATTGCTACCATAAGTCCAAGCCTTGCTGTAGTGGTGCTTATGGAAGCTCGAATTTGAAAACCAGCAACCCCACTTCTTGACACCGCTTGATTGATTAACTATTTTAACCTTGCCCTCGTTAGAAAGGAATATCATTTTGTCAGAGTCGATATATTCTCTAATTAGTTCAATGATTGAATCGTTGTTCATGAAGTCAAGCGGAAGGTTGCCAAGTAGTTTAGTGAACTTCACGGTGTCGGAAAGCCTCGCATTTACAAAAGACTTCTGCGAGATTATGCCGTTGTGAACTAGCCAAGTTAGCTCGTTAACTTTATGCGGGTGTGTGTTTCTGATGTCAATCTTGCCATGTGTCGCAATCCTGAAATGTATAACAAAATTGGTATTATGTTTCTCTCTATGCTTACGGAATTGACTATAGAAAACATCAAAAGATTCTAGCTCCTTTACTGTTACTACTTCAGAGTCGCAAGCATACATAAAGCCCGCCCCGTCAGGGTTGTTATTCCAGCAATTTTGAAGAGTCTTCTTCTTCAACATTTTGTCTTTCGGTTGTAGTATTGCAATGCACATTAGACAACCCCTATCATTTCATTGAGTGGCGTGTAATCGTGAAATTGAGTAAGCGTCTTACCTCGTCTTGCCTCTGTCTCATTCAATGTATTATTTGCATACATTAAGTCAAGTAGAACCCATTCTCGGTAATTTATCGACTTGTCCAACCACGTAGAAAGATTTCTGAAACGGTTGGATTTGTCAACCCATTTCTTGAACAGGAACGGCTTAAGGTTTTCGGCGCTTGTTTCTTGTGTAAACTCAAAAAGAGACTGCGCAAACTCAATATTTGCGTAAAACGTTTCCTTTTTTAGCGTCCCTCTAGGTGAGCGAAATTCTACCCTATTTTGAGGTAAATTTAAAGCCGTCCCTCTATCGTTTCTATGGTTCAAGGCTAACGAGCGTGTCGTGTAGAGAGCGTTTCCAATACAATTAACAAAATAGTGTTTCTTGTAATCACTCCCATCGATGCTACCCCTCACGTCTGTGGGGTTCTCGCCTATTGCATAACTGTAAAACGGATTACCCCATTGCAACAGCCTGCTTAATTTTCGGCGGGAAAATTTTCCTACAAAGTGAGGGTTAAAATAGACGAACCGAGAAAACCTGTATAGATGTCCTCTGTCAAACGCTCCTCGACTCAAGGACAGATGCAATCCACAAGTTCCCGTTTCATGACTTCGCAAACCGTGCTTTGTCATTTCAAAAATTTCGTCGATTATACCCGTTTTCCAGACGTTGAAGGCTATGGGGTGCGAAACTATTTCAAAGCCGTCATTCAGGCTCCCGTCCTCCTTTAGATATATAACATCGTCACCTTCGAATTGATTCATTAGCATTTCGGCAAGTTCGTTCGTTTGCAATCGTGCGCCGTTGTTCTCAGTTTCGTTTTCTATACCAATGAATAGCTTTTTAGACTTTCCCTTTGCTCTAACTCCATGAGCGGAATATTTAACTAGTTTCTTGCTTTCTTTTGTGTTCTTTCCTTTTGAATAGTCGTGCATACCAAATACGCAATCCGGCGTATATGAGTAAGGTTTTATATGATTAGAACCATGAGGGTAGCATTGAGGGCAAGAGTCGCCCGCAATACCATCGAGGTAATACCATTCATCACAATTTTGACAATAACAGCATTCACTTTCCAAGCATCTACTACAGAAATAATCGTCGATACCTTCAACGTATACGCTGTCCGTGCGACGCACCCAATCACCGCATTCACAACACAACCTATAATAGCAGGCGCAATCATTGCAAAACGACTCACCGTTTACTGATTCTCCACAGTGTTCGTTAAATAGACGGTATTTGTGACATCGGTCGCAAAAGAAGTAATCATTATCTAAGCATTCATGACAGATTCTTTCACCTTGATTTTCTTCGGTGTGTTCATGCTTTACAGTCTCTCCGCAATGGTCGCAGACAGCGAAATGGGGTTGCTCATGGGGGTTGTTTAGTAAGACTTCGTAGTTAACTGACATCTTTTTTCCCCTCGTCTTCTTGTTTCTCTTGTCTCTTTCTTGTTATGTATTTTTTGTTTATCAAGTCCCAATCTGGATAGTGTACCGTGGACGACCTGCGCATGTTGTCGTCCCGGCGCTCTTGTTTCTCTTGTTGCTCCCTATTATATAGAATAAGCCCGTAAGCTGGATTTTCAGCCATTTTCTCGACTTCTTTCGAAAGTGAGGTAAGGCTCTTCATGGTTTTCTTCATTCTTTTCATGGTTTTTTTTCCTTTTTTTTCGTTGTCAAAAGTGCGTGAATTGTATTTCATAAGCCCTTAAATATAGTTGTTTTGTAGGTAATTTACAAGCTATTTATTCATTGTCTGTAATTTAGTTTTACTTGCAAAATTTAGGCTAAGTTCTTAAGTTGTGGGGAGAAATACGGGCTTTTTACCCACTTTTTGCAAAAATCCCGCTGATGAATTTACAGCAGTCACTTTAACAATCACTTTAAGGCGGTTTTGGCAAAAATCCCCCTAGGCTTATAAATTAGGCTTATAAATTAGGCTTATAAATTAGGCTTATAAATTGGGCTTATAAATTAGGCTTATAAATTAGGCTTATAAATTGGGCTTATAAATTTGACTTATAAATTTGACTTATAAATTTGACTTATAAATTTGACTTATAAATGGAAATTATAAAATATTTTCTGATGACAAATAAAAAAAAATAAAAAACCGTTGCTCATTACCTATAAATAGTTTATATTCTTTGTGTAATTAGACAATAAAAAGGAGAAAACAATGAAAAACACAAAAGGTAAATGGGAAATAGAAAATCGTTCTGATAAGATAACACAAGTAATCAGCTATGACATTAATACAGCTGAAGCAAAAGATATATGTGTCGTATCTGATGATTGGAATGAACAAGTAGCCAACGCAAACCTAATCGCATCAGCCCCTGAAATGTTCAAGGCGTTAAAAGCGATGACTAAACTGTTTGAGGAAAGTGTTCCATATCCTAACAACACTCAAAGGTACAAACAGGCTATAAAAGCAATCGCCAAAGCGGAGGGGAAGTGATGACTGAAGAATATAAATGGAAGTGTGAAATTTGCCGAAAGCATAAGGTCGAATACAAGGATTACAGGTTCATAGATTCCTGTGGATTACAGGGTAAAACCTTTGTCTGTAAATGGTGTAGAGGTTTGGATAATGTGGCGATTAGTGATATAATACGAGATGAATTAAATCCAAAGGTATTTTATGAAGAAAGTGAGGTGGAGTGATGACCAAAAAAGATTATATTGAATTTGCAAAGCTGGTCAAGGTAATTGACCGAGGCGGTTCTATTAATACAAGCGACCTTATAAATGGGCTTATTGGAACATTCGGGGATGACAATAAAAATTTCAACCCAGATAGGTTCAGAAAAGCGTGTTCGGAGAAGGAAATATGAATATAAACCAAATAACAAAAAACGAATTTCTGAACTATGAACAGGTCAGAAGATTTGGGGGCTATGCCATGTATGATTTCCGGGCTTTCGAGCTTACTGGAATGTCAAGGGTAAGGTTTCTGCTTATATTAGAAAACTATGAGTTGCTGTGCGAAAAATACGCAAGCGAACTTAAAAAGGAGGTATGGATAAAGTGAATATAGAAATAACCTGTTGCGTATGTTTCGACAAGTTTAATGAAATGACAGGTGATATTGAAGAAAGAATGTGTATGGAGTGCATTCTTATAAATGAAGACCCCGACGCTATAAATCCGTCAGGGAAAAAAGAAAACAAAAAAGAAACCGAGGCAGAATGATGGATATTGTTATAAATGAGCAACTAACAAAACGGCTTGGGCATAAATGCCTGAAAGATAAATGTAGCGATTCGCCCTTGCCCTGTGAGTTTATTCAGATAGAATACCATTGTGGCGACCAAACTGAATTTGGTCTTGAATGTGTGCTTTGCGGTTATGAGGTAACGCCCGATAACATAATGGATGCATACGATGACATAAATCTTGACCAGTACGGTGACTGATTGTGCGCCTTTGGTCGAGTTTCGGGCGTGGCGGGGCAAGAGTGAAATCATTTGCACATAAAAACATATATACTTATATTCTTATTATAAATAGAGGAACAAAACGAAAAATGGACTTAGTACTAAAAGAACTGAAAGCTCAAGAACGGAGCATGGCTTGGCTTGGGCGACAACTTGGAGTTTCTGGAACGGCTGTTTATAATTGGGCGTGGGGCAAAATAGAACCCAGCCGTGCTTATAAACTGGCTATTGCTTACGTTTTAGAAAAGCAATACGAAGAACTCTTTGATTAACAAACAACAAAAAGGAGACTCTATGAAAGTAGATAAAAACATACCCCTTCCACCTGTACGAAATAGAAAATATCTATTTCTTGACAAAATGGAGGTTGGCGATTCTTTTTTCCTAGATGGAGGCAGAGAGGATAACGTCCCCATTCTCTCTACGGTGTTTGGCAGGTCAAGGGCGGATGCAAAGAAATTCGCCACTAGAAAGCTCGGCTCTGGAATAAGAGTGTGGAGGATAGGATAGTGCCTGTAACAATACACGGAAAAGAATATAAGACGGTAGCAGAACGAGTCTTGGAATTACACGGTCTACGGGATGATGTTTCCATTTCAACAGAAATATTAGAATGGGAAATGTTTCTTGAAGACCCGAAAAATGACCAAATAATCGTTCGTGCCACAATCGAATATTCAGACGGTCGGAAGTTCACGGGTATTGCTCATGAACTTCGTGGCGGTAACTTCATAAACAAAACATCCTATGTTGAGGTTTGTGAAACATCCGCCATTGGTCGAGCCTGTGCGTCGGCTGGGTTAGCTGGTACAGAATATGCCTCTGCGGATGAGGTTGCTAACGCAATGCGAAACCAGCGGTAATCGCAGGCAATCACGAGATATATGGGGGCGATGGCTTTCTTTTTTGTGCCCGTTGGGTTTTTTGGTTTTGCCCGACTAATCGCCCCCTCCGCATTTGAGCCGTGTTTGAGTATTGCCACATTATAAATAAAAGCTGTGCATTTTGTGCTAAATGGAAAAGCGAACTTTATTGCGGTCTGGCAACACATCCAAATAAAATTGTTAAACTAAAAAAATGTCCGAAGAAGAAACTAAAACGCAAAAAATAACGATAGTAAAATATCAGAATGTCGACCAGTGTAGGCGGGTGGATGCTACCCTGTTTCTCTTTGGATGTAAGTTATAATATGCCTATATATTGGATAACAATAAAATCTGAATCAAAACATGAAAAAAGTTTTGATAGTTTTTGTGAGGCTCAAAATTTAGTAGAGGCTATTGAATATTTTTACAGCTATCTGAAATTCGCACACTTTAGCAAACGCAAAATATCAAGCAAAATAAAAAAGGAGAAAAAGGATGTTGTACCCCAAAACGGCAGAAAAAAACATTTATAGAAACGTTGATGAGAATATTGACGAACTTATAAATGAGAACATGAAACTAAAATCGCTTTTGAGTTATATTTATAGCGTGGTTCAGTCTGTAAAATCCAACAACCCTAATAATGCTATGATGGGTTTAGACATCATAGACGATAAGATTGACAGGGACTATAATGTTGTTATGACCAATAAAAAGAAAAACATTCATGGTGGCGCATGAAGATTGGGAGGATTACATTTAACCCGGTTGTAAACGAAATGATTAAAAGGGAAAAAATACAATTCAGAAAACTAACGGTGAGTTTTGTCTACGGAGTTTTTGTGGGCATTCTAATCTCTGTTATAATTGGAATAATTAAATGAAAGAAAAAAATATAAAAGACTGGAGCGATAAACGGGTTGAGGATATGACCACAAAAGACAAGGTTGATATGGTTGAAAGTTTTGCTGGTGCGTTATGTGAGTTTTCTTTCGCCTCAAAGTCAGGCGATGAAAAGGTTTGTGAAGAAATATTTCAAGTGTTGCTTTACACATTTGCTCTTTTTGCTCTCGAAAATGCAGACCAGAAAAACATTGAAGAGCTACTTAAGACAAAGAATCTAGAGTTTTTTAAAAAGTTTGGAGCAAGTGCTTAAGAGGCTAACAGGCAAAGCCCCGATGGATTGGCTTTATGCCTATGAAGTCGGGGCGGTTGGCTAATCGGGCTGAAATTTATGAATAACATACTTCAGGGCGATGTAATAGAAAAACTAAAGGAGATTGAAACTGGTACGGTGCAGTGTGTCGTTACATCACCGCCGTACTGGGGATTAAGAGATTATGGAACAGCCGAATGGGAGGGTGGCGATGAGGACTGTAAACATAAAGAAAAAGAATTAAGAAACGATACATCTGAAAAATGGAAAAGCATGGAAGAAACAAAAGGGTTTCAATATAAAAAAGAATGTCCTGAATGCGGTGCAAAAAGGGTAGATAAACAACTCGGACTTGAAGAAACTCCTGAAGAATATGTTGAGAAGATGGTGGAAGTATTTAGACAGATAAAGCGAGTTCTGAAACACGATGGAACTGTTTGGCTGAATTTGGGGGATAGCTACGGAGGTGCTAAAGGGGATATTTTTTCAGGGCTTGGACAGGATGTAAGCAAAAGAGTTGGTGGGATTAAAGGCGGTTTAATTACAAAGAGTATTGGAGCAAAACAATTATGCGGCATCCCGTGGCGTGTAGCGTTCGCATTACAGGATGATGGATGGTGGTTAAGGCAGGACATTATCTGGCATAAGCCCAACCCCATGCCTGAATCAGTTACCGACAGATGCACGAAGTCCCACGAATATATCTTTCTGTTAACCAAGTCAGCCAAGTATTTCTATGATAATGATGCGATAAGGGAATCATACACAGAACCCATGAACAGATGGGGTGGCAATATACTGAAAGCAGAAGGACAATCCACTTGGGATGAAGGAACAGGACAAGAATGGTATCGACACAGGAATATGCGTCCTAATGATGATGGTCGCAACAAACGCTCTGTCTGGAAAATAGACCAAAAACCCTACGCAGTAATAGAGCCTCAATTTAGAAAAGAGGTAATTGAATACAGGGATTTGCCGAATCAAGAAGAAATAAGAGAATACTTATCAAATGCAAGAAAGTCAAAAGGATTAACTATTCAGCAAATAGAAGAACACTATGGCAACCAAGCAGGTCATCATTGGTTTGAAAAAAACGGCAGTTATCCATCTGCTGAAGACTGGAAAGAATTGAAGTCATTACTTGAATTTGACGATGAATACGATGAATGTATGACTACAATATTCTACAAAAGCGGATTAAAGCAAGACAATCCTAAAGGTGCTAACAAAAAATCTGTATGGAAAATCAACACCAAACCTTACAA
>Ga0208920_1000211_pt1 | contig 15745 bp, 26 predicted proteins | sample 19_taG_FD_184094 | JGI IMG/M metagenome (GOLD analysis project Ga0208920, IMG submission 184094) | Marine viral communities from the Subarctic Pacific Ocean - 19_ETSP_OMZ_AT15317 metaG (SPAdes) (version 2) | ecosystem: Environmental > Aquatic > Marine > Oceanic | place: Pacific Ocean | collected...
AAGAAGGGGTCTAAAAATAAGACAGCGCCTGTTAAAACCGTTGAAGATTTAGCAGATAATAAAGGTATGAAGACTTTGACCAAGCACCAAAAAGGATTACTTGATGCGGAAGGAAAAGCTCTAATAGAGGCAAAAAAGCCGGGCAATCAGAAATACCAGAATTATTTGCGTATGAGGTGGCTTCCATCAAGGTTGAAATTAGCAGGAATGCTTGGTTTGGCTATTGGTGGCGGTGCAATGTTATGGAAGGATATACATGAACAATCACGAGATTAAATTACATAGTAAAACTAAATTCCCCTCTTATATGGGAGGATGGATGATACCTACCGATATATGTGATGGGTTAAGGGAATTATTTGACAGTACTCACCCTATGCACATACAGTATGATAAATTTAGACAATATCATAGACTTACAAGCCGTAAAATTCCTACACTACTTCATGTAGACTATGTAGGAGAACTTAATAAAGTTTTCGATTCATATAGGAAAAAGTACCCTTGGTCTGCGAATTCAAATATCTCAAGATGGTATTTGTCTTTACCTTTTAACCTGCAAAAGTATGACCCTAATCATGGCTATGTACATGAGCATATTGAAGATGGTGGACCAAGAGTTGGTAAATATCAACGCTATCTTACCTTCGTGACGTATTTAAATGATATTGAGGAAGAAGGACAAACTCATTTTATGTTACATGGTTTAAAGGTGCAACCAAAGCGGGGATTAACAGTCATATTCCCCGCAGGATGGATGCATCCACACAGGGGAATACCAGCGCCTAATGAAACAAAATATATAGCAACCGGGTGGGCTGGCTTTCCTATTAGGGCTGGAGAGAAAGATTCCAAAACTCCGGGGTCTTTTGAACCATAATAAAAAAAAACAAAAGTAGAGCATACCCATGTTGCGATATGCTCTACTTCTTCATTAATCCATTTGCATAGGAGATTATGAAGTATTGTAAGCCGGTAAAACTATGTATTCAAAATAATGGCATCCATCCTTCTGTATTATTTTAGCGCATAACTTTCCAGCCTTTTCCTTGTCCCTCCATTGTTTTGCCTCAGTAATGTGACCAGTTTTTACTCTTACATTCATCATAACACCAAGGCAAACCCCTGAAGTATAGTTCGCGCAGTACGACCTCGCTATTTTTTCTTCTTTAATCATTGTGCAGTCCCTTGAGGTTTGATTTTAATGTTACCATCTCTTTAAAAAAGTTTACTGGTAAAATATCCTTGATAATTCGTTCAACTTTAGCAGCACTAACATTTTTATGGACACTTTTGAGATAGTTTCTGATATGTGTAAGGGGTTCTATCTTGTCTATAGCTAAATATAAGCCAAAAGACGTTGCAGTATATTCATCATCCGTAAGATTTAGATGTCGTGTTTGATATACGTAGTACTTTGTTAGGTAAGATACTTTCCTACGGATGATGAATTCCTTATTCAGGAGAATACCACTCTTTAACTTCATCAGGTTGATATTCCGGTTGTTTTGAACATTCTTCTTTGTAACAGCATAATCCTAATTCAGATACTGCTGAAGAAGCATCACCAAACTCTGTCCATTCAAGTTTAGTTCCACAAAATTCACATTCCCAGCAAGATTTATCTCCTGCTGATTCATTTTTTTGCATCGGATATGGCATCTTCAGCCTCCTTTGCTTTGCATTCCAGACATTTTTTCTTCTTTAATCCATAAGCTGGAAAGTCTTCGTATTTACTTTGACCATATACTGTAGGCACTGCATCTTGTTCTCTTTGCCAACAGCATCCGCAATATGTACAATGAAATACATGTTTTGATACATGGTGTTCTCCTTGTTTTCCGTAAGAGGCATACCCAGAATTCACCCTCTTTGGAAACAACCAGTCCCAATCGTCTAAATAATCCATAAAATTATGGGGCGAGGTTACCAACCGCTAACTTATCCATAGAAAGCCTCCCAGCCACTACTTCTGTTTAGTCATCGCCCCAATAATTTATGCAGTTCTCCAAATACGCATACCCTTGATACCATTTTCTGTACGTACACGAGTAGTGAATACTCGCGGAGGATTGACAGCTTTACGACATTTTGTAAGAGCAGCATTAGCACTGCCATATGGAAATACGTCGAATGGCATGAAAACTGAATTACCTACAAGTAGGTGACTCATGAAAGCATATTTCGAAATACGCTTTTTGCGTGGTTTCCTATTTATCTGGGGTATAGGATATTGTTCTACACTTTGAATTACTACAGTGTAACTTTGTTTTCTGTTAGTCATCATGACTCCTTTTGTATATTATCTGAAGACCAAACAGACCCAAGAGCTTTCTTAACTTTAGTATCAAGAGAATCTCGCTCTTCATGGAATCTGCTTGGTATCATTTTACCGTCTTTTCTAAGTTTTTCACTTAAAACAAGGGCTCGGTCACCATTTTCCCTTGTAGCTCCTGTCACTTTACCAACGACATAAAGCAGTTCTAAACCTGTTACAAGTAATTCTACTTCTTTAGGTGTTATCTTCATATTTTAACTTTGCAAGTGGTTAGTGATACTAACCTCTTTAGTATCGACCTCCTTTTGCTAATTTTCTCATTAAATAGTTCTTTACTTCTTCTTCTTGTCCATCAACCCATTTCATTATATATTGAAAATTCTCTTCATCGAGTGGACCTTTACGTGTATTACAAGTTCTACAAATAAGTTGTAAATTTTCCTTTATACTTGGACCACCTTTTGATAACGGTATTATATGGTCGCATGCAATAGTTCTAATATTTAATTGCTTATTGCAATATTTACAATCAGAACCATAGATATCATAAAACATTTGTTGAATTTGATGAGATGTTATCTTGAATTCTACATCTGAATCTTCACTTCTTTTTTTAAGTGAAGAACGTAAAGCACTAATTTTTCTTCTTAATTTTTGTTCAGCTTTTTTCCAGTATGTTTTGTGTACTGGGTATAAAACTGTTTTAAAGTTTGCGGAGCTAATCATATGCAGGGGTAGGAACATATGATTACCCAAAAACTATAGCTCCGCAAATTCATCTTATTTACCCGCTAACGAATATTGGGCAAATGTGGCACCGTTTTTGTTGCTGACTTCTTTAGTAATAATATCATGTTCTTTTCTTAATTCATGTATTACCGCTGCAAGTCGAAAACACCCAAAGCTATTTAAAGCTGTTATTGGGGTTATCTTAGCACCAGATTTTAACGCATCTAAGATATAAGCCTTTTGCGTCTTTTTTCTTCTACTATTGGGTCTGAATCTCACGACGACTCCTTATCTCAAGTTGTAGGGTTGCAATCGCTCTCCAGATACCAAATGTCATATTAATTCTGCTTCCCCTATCATCGATTGGAAATGCTATTCCCATTCGAAGAAATCTGAACAGATTAATCAAAATTCCATTTGGCACCAGAGAGACATCTAAAAGTATCCCTGACTTCACTATGACCTCCTTACTCGGTCTATTAATTTAATTTGTACTCCAGTGGGTAGTTCTTTACCGTTTTTATGGCACTTCATAGCATCGGCTCTGGCTGTTTTCTTATCAATGACTTCAGTAAACTTCATATTTTTGTATTTTTTATCAAGTTTTTCTGAATCAATTTCTGCTGGACCATAAGTTTGATATAACTTATACCTCGCTGTATCAGTTTCGAAAACACCCTTTGTTCCCACTTCTTTTATTACCATCGGTAATAGGATTTTATTGAAGAAGTCTTTTGTAGCAATGATATGCTTTCTCCTATTTTTCAGTCTCTCAATTTCGTCTTTAAGAGCTTCTGTTTCAGCGTCAACGAGATGTACTCGTTTGTCTACTTCCACAAGGAAATGGTCTACATTGTCTATCTTTTTACGTAGAGAGTTTTTTATTACTGTAAGGTCTGTACATGCTTCGTCATACAGTTCTGGTTCTTCTGTTGCCTCGTAATATTCTCTACGTCCTTCTGCATCAATATAATCCCCTATTAAGTCCTTAGTTGTTGGCATATTGCCTCCTTTCAAACTCTGTTGGATATTCTACAAAATGTCGTCCTCTTAATCTAAATGATGGTGTCCATGTCATTTCATAATCGAATAAATCACCATCACTATTCTTAAGTAAGTCGACTCTTTTATCAGGAGAATCTGCGGTACCTGTGATACCAAGAACTTTTCTACTTGCATTCTCAATAGCACCACTGCCTTTACCAGCATATAAATCTAATGCTTGGCTCCGCGAGTATTCACGTGATATTTGAGAAACTTGTATTATAATAAGGTCCATTTGTATAGCAATACTTGATAATTTATGAGAAATGTAACGAACTGTCTCATATTCACCTCGTATTGAACTTGGTGCCTCAATTAAATCTATGTAGTCCACTACAACACAAGCGGGATTGATTTCTTTTATCTTGTCTTGTATTTGGTCTACAGTTGGACTTACAGTTTGTACTAAAACATGGGCTAATTCATCTTTATGGAATTCCCATAGCTTATAATAGTGTTGATTGACGTGCTCTTTACTTTGACCAGATATAATCTGTAAAGCTCTTCGCTGCATATACCAGCCACTTAACTCTAAACTAAGGTACAGAGTCGGTATCTGCCATTCTTTACGAATGCAGTCATTGGCATGGTCGTATCCATAAACCAGATTCTGGGCGAGGGTCGTTTTATTTGCACCAGTTGGTCCAAATATTGTCATTAACTCCCCCGGATAGACACATGCATCTATACTATTTAAGCCAAACCTATGACCAAGGTCGATGATTCTGCCCTGAAAATCAGTGGTCAATCTATGTTCTAATTCATTCTGCAAATCCTGCGCACTATACACTTCGACAGTATAATCTTTACGTCTAAAATGACTACAACGTGGATTGCATTTTGACGCCAGTATTGGGTCATTGCAACCATATTGATAGCCAGCATTATAAACTGCTTCAACTTTTTCCAGAATCACATTTTCTTCTAATTGACCTTGATTCCAGTGAATAACTGCAGCTTTACACGCATCTGATGGTATACCATTACGTCTGAAGTGTGATGCTATTCGTAGAATTACATTGTTTCTGTTACCTGCTTTAGGACCATCTTTATAGATATCCTGAATACAACTAACGACATTCCGAGGTTCTACGACATTTTGTAGTGCACGTATATTGGGTACTTCTGTGACAATATAATTACTTAACTCTTTTTCTGCCCATAATATATGATATGGGAATGTGAGCCTACGCTCTTTAGAAAGTTTTATAATGTCTGCAGCATCCAACTTTTGTACTTCATCTACTGTTAGAGGTATCTTAAATCGATTTTCCTTGGTATTTAAAGTATGTGGTAACCTTATAATAGAATTTCGACTATAGACACTTAAATCGATGTCATCAAACATACTTTTCATAGTTTGTTTTACGACAAAGGGTAAATCTTTTGATTTCTTAAAATCAAATAATTCATTGGTGAGCATTATATGATAACCTGTACCAGAGAAATAAAGTTGTAAAGCATCATTACTTACTTCATATTCTTCCCTTAGGTTGAATAATACTCCTCTTAATACATCAAGGGTCCATTCATCAGTGTTTTGACCTTTATCAATGTCAATGGGAATTTTATCGATACTCCGTGGACCAAAATAGTCCTTAAGAGTACCATTAAGCTTCACATATTCTAAGCCTTCATCATCGTAAAGATAAACACTTCTATAAATGGCTTGCTTCTTACCCTCATCAAAGACGAAGGTAGACAAATCTTCTTGCTTAACCAGTAGCCCTCGTCTCCGAGGGCTACCGACAGCTATTTCACTCCACACCTAAAATGGCGTAGAAGTATTACCGAAAGAAGACTGTTTCGGAGAAACCGATTTAGTTTGTGTTGCTTTGCTCGCATCATATTCCTTGATAAATCCTTTGCTCTTCATAAATTGAACATAAGATTCAAGGTCTACTTTGCCATCAGAATCATTTTTTACTAATTTAGGGCATACACGTGTCCATGCTTTTTGGTCTTGTTCTGACCATTCTTTATAGACAAATGCATAATACACCTTTTTTGGTTCTGAAGTTAATGGATTTCCTTGGTGTGCATATACGTTATTTAGGTGTTCTACTAATTTATCAGTATCACCTATTTGTTTATCATCACCATCTTCGTAACTACCATCAAGTGTTGGACCGCCAGTGAAACCAATAGCATCAAAAAGATAATACTGTTTTCTTAACAGAGAACAGTCCTTAATGTTACCATTGGGTTCTTTTTCATATGAACCGGATAATCTCATAACAACAGGAAAACTCCCATTGCCTTGTAAATTAACATCGATACATACATCTGCCCAGTCATACTTTGAGGTATGGTCAACAAAATCAATTATACCAACTTCTTGAAAGCCAAGAAATGATTTTCCTTGAGTTGTTTCGGGTCTGAATTTAGCCATACTTATTCCTCTCTATACGTTAGGATTTCGTTTTGTACTGACTCATAATTAAACGGTAATCTCTTGTGGGCTAAAGGTTTTAATCTACTGCCAACAGTCCTTTCATCGTAATTGATGAAGGATATCATATGTTCAGTATCATCTCCATCTCCTTGACGCTGAACTGTAGCATAGCCAATTACATCAGCTTTTGCAGTTAGTGCATAGCCAAGACCACGAGGTAATTCGGGTGCTAATTGCACCTTACCGTCTTGTATTTGAGTACTTTTTGCATGGCTAATCATAATTAAATAACCGCCATGCTTTTTGATGAGTGCTTGGAATCTCTTGATTAAATCAAGGTTTTTACGCTTTGCTTGACCCCAATCAGCACCCCATTGTCCTTCACCCATTGCATTGATGTTCAATTCATCACATACTATTTCTTCTATCCATTTATTACAGACATCAATAGTATCTATCGCAATGGTATCGTAGGGTAATTCCTGCCATTTTTCTTCCAGCCACATGTAAATTTCAGCTAAAGAATGTGTTTCTGCAGGTTTACCTTTGTTAGGTCCAGACCTTTGGAAATAACCACGTTCTGAAGGTGGTACTAATTCATACTGTTCTTTACCATCTTTTACCACCTTTTTCCCATCTTTTTCAATGGGTCTCATAGGTGGATTCAAGCTTGTAACAGTAACATAATTAGCACCATCAACGAAGTCAGCTCCGAGGTCTGTATCTATTAACAGGACACCACTTTGTCCTTTAGGGCTCCACGATGCTGCAGCAGTAGTTTTGCCAGATTTAGGTTGACCTATTATGTAATAAGTCAACCCTCCCGGCATATCACTCCAGTCCGTAGATACCTTCTGTACTTTGATTTCCATCCGGTATTACTCCTATTGTTAATTTGTGTTCACTTGGTATTTTCAAGCCTTCTTTCTTAACCGATAAAGGAAGAAGCCCTACCCAAATATACGAATAATATGGTTTCCGTTCAAGTAAATTAAACACTTGAGACAGACCCAAACCAGCCACAATAGCAGATGTGAAGATAGTATGTTTCATTGTACATTCTTCTTCTGTCATTTTATGGTCTGGTAACCATGAGTTCATAAACTCGTCATTTTCAGGTGTAACAGTGATAATTTCCATAGCCAGTGCTCCCATACGTAAATCTATTAAAAATTCACGATTAGGGTTCATTGACCATTGTTTGTAAATGTCTTTACGGGTACCCATGTTATCCGGGCACATTATCACTTTGGTACTCATTTCCTTGCCCATTATGAATGCATTATCTTCAAAATCAGCATTACCTTGAAAAGATTCTACTGTATGAGACGCTGCTTCAGCTTTAGACATACCAAGGTACTTATGTTCATATACACAAGTACTTAAATTGTGTTCTTCAAGAATATCGTAATCATATCCAAGTAATTTATCAAAACCCATGATACTGGCATAGGTGACAACGGAAGAACCGATGCCACCTAATCCAATAATCATTAATTCATCAAGTTTAGATTGATTAATGAGACCCTTGTTACGAAGAAATCTATTAGTATCCGCCATACAAATCGTATCCTCCGCCGTTAATAACATCCATAGGATTTACACTGTACTTTGCACATTCATCTTTAAACTCTACATAAGTCATCTTCCTTGATGAATATTTTTCAGCAACTTCTTCCAGATGTTCTACTTCTTTATCTTTAAGCTGTGTAATTGGCTTATATGCAGAATAAGCCCCATGAATAGCCATTTGATTAGGATTGTATAAGACACCGTGGGGACTTACGTAACCATTTTTCTGCCATTTTGGTTTTGGCTTTTCGTTAGATTTAGCCATCTGTTCACACTGTGCTTTCCATTCAGGTTTGACCTTAACAGCAGGAATATGAATTTCTTCAGTTTCTATCCATTGTGGAAATCCATATTGGTCTCTATAGGAAACTGCAAAAGCATATTCAGTTTTGCTTGTTGCAACTACAAGACTTGGATAAAATCCTGTTTCCGGTCCCATTTTACATAGGGTTTCTTCATCACTACTACTAAAATATGCACCCATATTATGATGCGAATGTATCAGTCCCATATAACACGTTTTCAAGCTTGGGAAAGCTTTATATGTATCTGGGAGAATTTTCGCAACATCTTCAGCTTCAAATTCTGTAGCAGCGGTACTTCCTAAGTCCAGCGGATGGAAATGTTTCAATTCAAATACTTCTGGGAATGTATTCTTTTTACCTGTTGCTTTAAACCAAGCAGGTCCAGACCATTCTTTAGAACTGAAGTATTTGCTGAAATATTCTATCTTCTGTACTATCTGTTTCGAGAGTTCTAATCTCATTTATTATCTCCTTTCTTCGAGATTTGTTATCTGCCAATGCCATATAGCAACATTGTTGTTGGGCTGCTTTTAATACATTTATAACTCGTTTATGTCCCCAACTATCACCATACATTTTTCTTGGATTTAACTTCGTTAAAACTTCACTATATGTCATGTCAAAGCTTATGCTCCAATAATCAACAAAGGCTGTTCTTAAGTTTTGACGACTTCTGTCAGGGTCAGACCCTTTACAGTATTCTCCCCAGCCACCAGTAGACATCCAATAATCATACGCGAATTTGGCAAAATCTTCTAATTTGTCTTCATCTATAACATCTTCTGGTACCATTGACTTAGTCCCAATATAATGAGGAAACAAATCAAATAATATTTCTTGATAATTATAGTATAAAGAACGAAGATTTCTACGCAGACTATCGTTAACTTTATGTCTACGATGAGACCAACCATTGTTATACCATCTACTGAGGTCTGTCCAATCATGCCATTCTACTGTATTACGTACTAATTTGTCAGCTATAGTCCGGGAATTAACCTGTGCCATAGCTCTGTTTAAACCAGTTATAATAGCACAAACTTCTTTCTTATGAGCACCTTTACTTTGTTCCATTAGTAACAAATACAACTTTGGTACTGTAGAACCATAGTAAGTATTTTGTGCATCATGCCTTGGGTTATACCTACCTTCATATGACCCTCCAGTATTATGATGTAAATATGCTACATCCCACGCAGGTAGAATAACTTTACGAGCAAATTTACCCGTATAATGATTATAGCTATTCAAATTCCAAAAGCGTGAACGATTATTCCAACTTGATAAGAAATTTCTTATAGCTGACATAAATCCTACAATACTACCATCTTGAGCAGTTCTGGCTAAATACGTACTATGAGCTCCATTGCAAGGTTCTGAACTTGTAATATGTGGATGCCATGCATCTTCATATAGATAAGTTCCTTTAAGAGTTGGGTCTTTTTCCCATCTCTCTTTGGGACACATTTGATTATAAAATAATACAAGAGGTGTACCTTCGCCCCTTTGCATAACTAAAACATAAATAGGCGGTAATTTATGTACTAATCGAGCTCTAAACTTGGTATTGATAAATTTAATAATCAACCAAGAATGTCCATCCCAGTTTAAACGCTGGAAAGGATATGCTCTCTTTCGTCTTTTAGGAGAATTCGTACCATCAAACCAATCAATAATGTCAAATTTGTCATTAAGGACTTTTACTTGTAATGTACGACTTTCCTTTGGCTGACGAGCAAAAGCAGGAAAAATCTTAAGCAATACTGATTGCTGTTCTTGTAAATTCATACTATCTCCTGTTAGTTTAATACAAGGGCTATTATAAAAACAGCCCCCGTATTAAGTTGTGGACCCGGTGTTAAGAGCCCGAATGAACTTTGTCCTTTTGAAAAGAGACAATGTCGTTGTCGCGAAGTGTCTGCGTTACCGCAGCTTCTCCGTCATTAACAAAGACTTTGACCTCTTTTAAGGACAGGTCCCACTCAGATGCAATCTGAGCAGGGGTTTGAGCTTCCAACTCATGGAGTAAACCTCCTGAGTGAAATGAAAGTGCATAGACTTTTGCCATGGCTATTCTACTCCTTCAGTTTGGGGTTAATTTCTTGAATATGTGCTACATCAGTCACCAAATGGCTCGAGCGAAACTGATTTACTTCAAGATTCAATTTGCATTCATCGCAAATTTTATCATTCCTCTTTAAAATGATTTCAAAATATTTTACTTCACCTGTTTCGGTGTCTACTTGACCTAATATTGCTTTCCTTTGCATTTATTCGCTCCAAATAACTTAATATCCGAGGATTTTTCGATGGATATGTTTCTGTATTAGATGTCTTTGACAACACGAAAGTTGGCTTGTAAGGATACATGCCTTTTTTGAAACGTGCTATATTTTCTCTTGATATCTGAAAAAGACGTCCTTTTACCGATACAAGACATTCGACTATTGTCTTATATTGGCAAATTAAGCTACACCAATCATCTTTCTTATTTGACTCTGTAACCATGTACATTGACGCTTTATTAGCGTCATGTCTTACTTTAATTATACCATTAGGCATAATTACTTCTATTTCAGCCCCAAGGTCCCGAACCCCACGAATTAAACCGGGGTTGGCTTTGCGGAGTTCAGTGACCTTGGAAATTATAGAAACTAATTCATCTTCATCCGTTCGTTGTTTTGTTCTCTCCATATCTTCCTCTTCTCATTAATAGCTTCCAGTGCTTTACTTCTCCAATAATCAATGGTTTGATTCATATCTTCACGTTGTTTATACAACATCGCAAAGTTTACCATTGTAAGAAATAAAGAACATACGAGTACTGCTGTGATAACTAACCATTCATTTGTTATTATCATCTCATTACTTATTCCCTTCTTTGGCTGTGTTATTGACATTTTCAACCAAATATTACTCTAAAAAGGACAAATCATAACCATTTAAAGAATTGGGGACAGATTCTTGATGATATACTACTGTCGAACTGCGTACTGACAGCATTTTCACTGTCCCCAATATCATCAAGACAAGTGATGATTATTTCTTTGTGGGTCTTCCCCGTTTATTTGCCTTATTCGCTTCAAGACCTTCAATGCAAAGATAAATCTCTTTAATATCGTGTTCTATTGCACGAATTTTCCAAAAGATAGTATTTTGCGTTTTAGCCCTTTTTAAACGATTGGCACGTTTCCGCGGGAAAATAAGGTTAAAAACCCTACTTGATGTTCTATAAATGAAGGATTTCATTTACGTCTCCTTTTCAGGGTGGGTTATGTCAGAGTTTATCGTATTTCTCGACCCACAATAATACGCCCAGTACTATTGCCAAGACTCCAACGGTGATTTTTATGCCAAATATTAAGAAAACTCCTAACATTGTAAGCAAAGGACTTGCTAATTTGTATACATTGTTCATATGTATACCTCCTTAATAATAAATGGGCATGATATGCCCTATCTTCCTTCCATGGAAGAGGTGAAAGGAAATAACTCCTCTTCCCAACCATGCCCAAGTACAGGGAGTAGATAACATCGCTCTGTTAGAGGTTATTCTGTCTAAGTAACTTAAGTAGCATTTACTTACCTACTCCCAAATATTTATCGGTGTGTGTTTGTTTTCCCATTGAAGTCGACGTTTCGTTGGTGCCTCGGTTCACTCCGAGAGCCCGTGTGCCAGCTTGCTCACTGTATCCAGTCGAGACATCACTTGCTTCAACACCGATAAAGATGAATTTAAGACTAATATTTCATAATAGTCCTCCTTATTTAATTAAATCTTTGAGCAGAGCACGTAAACGCAAACCGTGCTCTTTTAAGGACCTTTACCGTTTATGCCACTCAAATAAACCCTGCTTTTATGTGGTTACAGGGAAGGCGATGAAAAATAACCATAGATAATAATACTACGCCACAATACCATGCTTTGGGGCTGTCGGTAGACAACAGCCCCCCGGACACCAACTAACGCTTTACAACGTATATTTATTTAGTTTTAAGTCGGCGTCTATTACTTCGCATTGTTTCATACCATATCTTGTACAACTGATGTTTCAACAAACCGTTATACATGGATTTTGGTCTTTTAAAATACGTAGATGCCCATTCAACCAATTCATACTTATACTTGAATGGACATCTACAATAATAGGCGCTCATTCGAGCACCAGTCTTCGAAACTGTCTAACTGCGTCTACCTTGTTAGAAGACCTGACACTTACCAATCTACCTTGGTGCAAGAAATGCCAATAACTCTTTTTCGATGCTTGTTTCACCGTTTTCTTCTTATTCTTCATAACGTCTACCTTGTTAAAGAAGTGACTACTGATTACTACCATTCATCAGTAACAAATTAAGTACCTGAACAGCAGGGGCACACTGCCGTGTACCCCTATGCGGTACGTACAAATACCCGAGCTCCTGTTCAATTATTAGTGTTCCGTATATGATTACACTATACACGATATCTATTCACACATAATACAATAAACAGTACCTGTAAGGTAGAGGCACACTCTCGTGTGCCCCTACAGGTACTGTACAACCAGTCTACGAAGTAGCCAAGGCTTTAATCTTCGCCGAGATGTCATCAGCATTACACCCACTTGTCTCAATGAAGGACGCTGTGTTAACGCGACGCTGTTTTACCACGGGCATACCTTGAGGATTGAACGTCTCATATGTACTACCAGCACGTTTAACTGATACATAGAACGATTTACCATTGTCCTCAAATTCCATATCCAGATTAGCCTCTAATATATCCATCTGCTTATCATCTGGGCGTTTCAGCACAATCTTGATAAGCTTGGCTTTGCTTGTGAGAACAGGCTCCATTAGCTGGTTAGCACGCAAGGCGAGAGTTTCGAGGAATACGGTTAGTTTAGTCATGATAGACTCCTAATTAAGCCTGTTACTCACAGGCATGAGCTCATGCAGGTTTTAGCATGAGTGAATAGAGGAGGAAGAGTGGACCACCACCGTTAATTTCGATGTGATATTAAACACAACTCAATACTGAATTCAACGAAGTTTAATACCCATGCACGTGAAATTAACGGGGGTGGGCTACACTGTATATCCCGTACTCCCATTCTGAAATAATTTTTAGAAAGTTGAAAATAATACTTGCATTAGGTCTAATTATGCCTTATTTTCAATCAGGCGACAGCCACTGTTAATACACTCTTAACCTTTACCAAGGATTTGGCACTGAATATGGATGCGTTTGAAGAATACTTATTAGGGGATGGTAAGCTGGACTATCAGAAGGTCTGGAAAGATATTGCTAATATAACTGGCTGGGATGCCCAGAGACGCAGAGAGATACAATACAGGCATATCGAGGACTGGTTTCAGTCTCGAGAGCAAAGTGATTCCGCTAAAGGAAAGGTGTCTGAGCGTGAAAGTATCCCATTTTAGCCCCCGGGGGCAACTATTGTCCAATGGCTAAAGGTGAAAGCAGTAAGGAAATACAGGGTAGCAATTTTTTTGAAGGCTATCTGGATGAAGATTTTATTAACGATGAGCAGGGACGCCGATGGAACAAACAGAAAAATAGAGTAAGGAAATACCATGGCAAAAAGAAAAATAGCGGAGCTCACGCACACACTCCCCGAAAACGGGCAGTACGATATCGAGGAAACAGGAATAAGTGGTAAAAAGTATGTGGGACTTCCTGCATATGATTATAATTCATTAGCTGAGAGTTTAGCCTCTGGCTATGACCCAGTGAAGTATGAGCCGATAATCGTAGAGACCGGTACAAACAGGGTGTTGGGTGGCAGTCACAGAGTATTCTGCTGGACAAAAGAAATGAACTTAGACATTAATGATGCTTATCCGGAGAATGAACAGACCGAGATATTAGTCATTGAGATGTCAGAGCACGAATATAGCAAGAAATTGAGAGAAGAAAGTCTTGAACCGGGTGATATTGCATTAATCCCTAATAGACAGCCGGGTTGGTATCCAACAAAGTGGATGGACGACCATGCCAAAGCCCAAGTTTAGATTTAAGACTCTAATCCCTCTTATATTAGAGCATGAGGGTGGAAGTAAGTATACCCAAGACCCGACAGACCCCGGTGGTGGTACTAAATATGGTATATCTCATAGGGCTTATCCCGATGAGAACATAGAAAAGCTCACACTCAAGCGGGCTAAAGAGATATACCTGAAAGATTACTGGGAAGCAGGGAAGGTAGAAGAGTTACCCCATCATTTACGCTATATTTACTTTGATATGTGTGTAAATCAGGGAATATTCCGTGCAGTGAAGATTTTACAGCAAGCCTTGAACCGAAAAGGGGCTAAATTGAAGGTAGATGGTGGTATCGGACCGAAAACTATTGCGGCTGCTCATCAGAAATACATGGGGAAGCACGTAGAAGTAGAGAGAGTGCGTAGTTACAGGGTAAAGCACTATGCACACCTTGTAGAACGGAGACCTGCTCTTGAAAAGTATTGGTACGGGTGGTATAAGCGGGCACTGTGTGTATAAAGTACCTGTAAATCATAAAACGGGTAAGAAATGGTACAGCATTTACTCGAAAATAGAAGCTCAGGAGAAAGACCTGAGTTTTTCGCATTGGAAAGAGGCTCAAGAGGGGGAGTATGCTCTGTCAGATGATGATATAGTCGCCCTTGTTATTAAAAAGACTACCTATCCTCACGCTAAGACAGGGAAGGATACAGTCTATCTGAGGTTTCCATGGGGCTACTTTATGTACCAACCATTCTATAAAACTAAGAAATTGCTTGCCGAGGGACGAAAATCCCCGCATACCTTTACTGGGAAGACTGGATTAGAGGTTGAGGCAGGACAGAGTAAAATGAAGAACTTAGCAATGTTCTACGCAAGATTATGGGATGATAACCTCGCAATAGACACTGTATTAGGCTCGGTTACTCCGTCACAACGCTTTCGGTGGCAAAAGAAAATGAAAACGGAGGTTTTTAAAGACATGGTAAGAGATGAACTCGAGGGTTTACTCGAAAAACACGGCAAGACTAAAGGTTATACTCTTGAGTTACTTGACGAAGTTATCCAAATGGCAAAAGAGAAGAAGGATGTCACTAATTTAATGCGCGCTATCGAGAATCTTCAGGATATGCACGGAATGAAGGACAAAAAGCAGGTTAGACAGACTGTACAGCTTGAAGCAGTCCAAACTAAGAGATTGTTGGCTGATGTCGAGGAAGAAGAGCAGAGGATGAGTAAAATAGAAACCAATATCAAGGATGAGTAAAATGGCTATAAATAAAAATATGGCTGCTATTATAGTAGCATTTATAACTGGTCTATCACCTATGGGAGTAATCTTAACTCAAAGTTTGATGGAACAAAGAAAAATGGAGGCAGGTATCATTGATACATCTGTTCTCATGAATCATTCATTATTTACCCACGCTGATACATGG
>Ga0208920_1000213_pt1 | contig 15612 bp, 19 predicted proteins | sample 19_taG_FD_184094 | JGI IMG/M metagenome (GOLD analysis project Ga0208920, IMG submission 184094) | Marine viral communities from the Subarctic Pacific Ocean - 19_ETSP_OMZ_AT15317 metaG (SPAdes) (version 2) | ecosystem: Environmental > Aquatic > Marine > Oceanic | place: Pacific Ocean | collected...
GCGTCTAAATCTTCTTCTACAGCCATTTCATCTTCTAATTCTTTGATGATAGCTTCTAGTTCAAGATCTTCTTCTTCTTCTACCGGAGCTTCTGGTTCTGGTTCTGGAGCTGGTTCTTCAACTGGAGCTTCTTCGCCTTCTTCAACATACTCATCACCTTCTTCTTTTAAAGTGTCAAGTGTTTGAGATTCTCCTTCCATACCATCTTCAGATTCAGCTACTGGTTCTTCTGCTGCTACTTCTTCACCTTCTTCTTCAGAAAGTTTTGCAGATAACATTGATTGAATTCTAGGTGTGAATGCTTCTTCTAATGCAATTTTTGCGTTAGCTAATGCTGTTTCTCGTACCGCTTTCGCGTCAGCAATCGCTTCTTTTAGCAAATCATTTTTTGCCATAATTTTTCTCCTCTTATTTAATTTGGAAATAAGGTTATTAGAAACCTTAATGGAAGTACGTTAAGTACTTAAATAGATAATTGTCGAGTGACCATATATTAGAATACGGTATCATTTCAAAAATAAATATGAGGTAAAAATTGAAAACACTCTATATAAATGTAAAAAAGTGCCTTTTGGCACTAATTTTACTTAAACTTGGTCTTCTCTTGAGTCTAAATATTGCTGAAACACAGCCTTTTCTTTCTGTTTACGAAGTTTTTCAGATTTTGGTACAAAATGTCTTCGGTCTCTCAATTCGAATAACTTGCCAGATTCTTTTACTTCTCTTTTGAATTTTTTTAATGCGAGGTCAATTAGTCCTTTTTGTCTTCCATCATTACCCTTAACGTATGGTACTTTTACGCCTATTCCTATTCCTGGCAGAATACTCTGTTCATGTATTGATTTTTTCATGTAACTATTTTTAATTATAATATAATATAAAGAAAATTTTTCAAAGAACCTAATTTATCTTCTAAAAGCTTTTCCTGGGTGTCTAGCTGTAACTGAACTTTTTTCATCAATATTAATATCTGTCTTTTTAGCTATTCTAGATATTTTATTTGGATTCATCTTTTTGAATGCTTTTGCCGAAATATTAAGATCTTCACCTTTAATAGCTTTATCTGTTGCAGCTCTTCTATTTGCTAGATATTTATCTGATTTATCAACGTCTCCATCATTATCAATATCACTATCTTCGGAACCAACTGAATCTAAAGCTTCGTTTACTTTATAATATTTATTCAATACAGTACCCATATCTTCATATGCTGATTCTAATCTTTGTTGTAATCCATTCATCTCGCCTGCAGTCTTTTCAAATATTTTCATTGCTTCATTTATCTGTTTCATATGACGTGATACGGTAACATTGTCAAACCAATGTTCTGATTCTGTGACAGTTAATTTTTCTGCATTTTCAACTACATTTTTTAATGTTGCTGTCACTTCTTTAAGTTTAGAACTTGAATAAATCATTTCTCCTAACTTATGAAAATTAGCAACCGCTTCTAAAAAAGACGTTCTATCTTCAGATGTCATTTTTGGCTCTTCTTCTTCTCCAAGATATTTTTCGTTAAGAATAGTTGAAGATGTTTTAAGAATTGCTTCTAATAATTGATTTTGTGAGTTGTTTTTTGTCATTTTATACTCCTGGTGTTCTATAGGTTCCTGGGGCTATTCTACTTTCGCCTGTTTGTAATTTTTTTAATAAACCTTCTAATTGTTTATGAGCTCCCATAATATATCTAGATGTTTGGTTTTCTGTTTGTTTCCAATATGATTCACCAGTTTCATCTGACTTCATCTCTAATTGAGTTCCTATCTCTTGTTCATATTCTTCTAATGTTTCAATTAATGATTCTGTTTGTTCAATAAAGTATTTATAATCAAATCCAGATGGATGGCCTTCTTCTTCATTAACTTTATGTTTTCTAGCAACATCTGCTAATGTAGGTAATGGCTGCCCGGGCTTTCTTTCCCATGCAATTCCTTCTAATAATTTTTTTAATTTCATATTAATGTCCTGCAAGTTTTTCTGGTGGTCTATTGCCCATTGGGTCTGGTCCGGTTGGTTTTGTTCCAGGTTTTTCAATCCCTTGAAATTTACTTCCTCCGGCTGCTACTCCAATCGTTCCTTCATTTGCTAATGTATCTTTAAATTCTCCGGTTCCTTTTTGACCCTTTTTATTAAAAGGTCCTAGGACTGATTGTAAATCTTCTAATGCCATAATTAAAACTCCGTTATTATATCTGTTATTATACGTTCAATATTTCCGTACTTATTTTGTTTTACTTTACCTTTTGATTCATTAACTGGTGATAAAAATGCTCCATGGGTTGATGGATTAGAAACAAAGTCAAAAGCAATTAATTCAAAATCAGGCTGCACTTCCAATGTTTCTCCTTCTCCCATAACTTCTTTAACTGATCCCATGCCTCTAGATGATATACCTAATTTAATACCTGATTTAAACAATTCTTTTAGTATATTTCCTGCTGGTGTACTTAATACTTCTACTGTACCAATTAAATCATCATTTTGCCAACCCATATCTAAAACATTATGAGACACATTATTTAAATTAACTACTGATGAATCCGGATGGTCTAGTTCTCCTAATGCTCTTTTTTCTTTAACATATGTGCCAGCATACTTTTTTGCTTCACGCATTAAAGTTTCTTTTGGATATATTCTGCCGTTTTGATTTTTAGCTTCAGCTCTTTGAAGAACGCCTTTAACAATTAAACGTCCATTATTTTGTGTTAATGATTCACTAATTTGTTGAGGTGATACTTCAAATACTGTATAATCTACTAAAAGTTGTTTATTCATAATCGTCTACCTATTTCCCTATTATTATATTTGGTTGGTTCCACATCATTCTGTTCTGCATTTGTTTAAATTTCGTAACGCAAGCAGCCATGCCTTTAGATTCCAAAAGTTTTTTATTTTCTGGTTGTATCATAAAATTTTTCCATGTTAATGTATAATTCATCTTATTTCCTCTATTGTTATTGTGATAATTCTTTTAATCGATTTGCTACACGCAACATACGTTCATTTATTTTAGCAAATCTTTTTCCGGTTGTTTTCCAAAAATGGCCTGACTGAACTCCTGTTTCTGTTTTCAACCTTAAATTGTTTGTTACAATCTTTTCTATCTCTCCTAACATTTTATTAACTTCCATAATACCTCTGTTAACTTTTTGTTGAGGTGTTGATGTTGGATCTTTCTTATACTCTCTATATGATATTTCATTAAGACCTAACATCTTTTTTATTATTTTTTTATATGAACTTTCTAATTTAACAGAATGTTTATTAGATTTAGCTGTTAATTCAAAATCTGTAGATGTGGTTGCATTATCTTTTTGTTTTTTCTTTCCCTCTTTATCATCATCTCCATCAATAAACGCAAATGGTGTTTTAGGTGATCCTTCTCCTCCATCTAAATTAGCAGTTGCATTTGCTTCTTCTAATTCTTCATATTCTTTAAGGTATTGTTTAAATTTATCTAAGTACTCCATATCTTAATTCCTATTCATCTCTTTTGAATACATGGGCTTTTGTTGCTAATGCTACTGAGCCTGATAATTGACTTACTGCAAAATCATATACCGTTCCTGTAGATAAACTATTAAATGGAATAGTTCCACCATCTTGCAAACTAGCTGTTCCTTGTGCAGCTGTTACTATTAATAATGCGTTATATCCAGCATTTGAACCTGTTAAGTCTAACTGTCCTCCTGAAAATGTTAAAGTCTTACCATATTTGCCTGGGCTGCCTATTCTTTCTAAATTAGCTCTGCTGCCGGTTCTCCATCCTGCATCACTTGACCAATAATCCATTATTTACTCCCTATTTTTTTAAGTTCATTAACAAGTTCATAATATCGAAGCATTGTTAATACATCTTTGTCTTCAACAACATGGTTCTTATTTAATGTATTTAATAAATTTGCAACTTCTTTTAATTTAATACGAACTACTTTGCTAGGTACTTTTGTTTGAAATGATGAAATAATTTTTTGAAGTTTAGATGTTTCAGTTATTACATATTTTTTAAGATTAACAGAATTAGTTACGTTATTAATATATTCACGTAATATACGTTTTTGTTCAGCACTTAATTTAGAATACTTTTCATTAAATTTATCTACAAGTATTTTAGATGCTAAAATTCGAACATCTTTATGTTCTGATGTCAATTTTGGTTCATCTAGCTTTCTAGCTGGCTCTTCTTGAATATAATCTGAAACTGTAAATTTACTTGATACATATTCTTTCGGATCATCTGCTTCAGAGTGTTCAAATAATTTATAAGTAGAAGCATGTAATTTGTAATTATTAACACGAGATTTAAAAAACTCGTCTACATTATAATTTGATTTAAGATCTTTAATAAGATTATATTTATCTCGTCTTAATTGAGATTCATTAATTGTTTTTCGTGACCTAACAACTGCATCTATAAATTTTTCTGCTTTTGATTCAGTGTTAAATTTTGTTTCAGAAACAGTTCTGTATAATTTTAATTCTTTTGATAATTCTGACTTAGGTCTGAAATGTCTTTTGATAACACGGAGCGCCTTTGACGGCGTATTGTTCATCGTATCGGATGCTACTTGTCTTACAAGTAATTCAAATATAAGTCCTGTGTTTTTAACTTTTGAATGTTTTATTCTTCTCATGAAATCGCGCCTTGTATATTCATACTTTTTTATAAATATGCTGTTGTTTTAGAAATCAATATCTAATTATTCTCCAATCAGTTGAGACTCATCCAACATTGTTCCATTGTCATTATTTTTTTGTTCAGTTGACATAGATTCTTGTATTATTTTGGATGATTTTTTTATTGATTTAAGAGAATTTATTAATGAACTTATCTCTTTACTTTCTGTACTTAATGGACTTCCACCTTTATATTTGTGCTGTAGTGGAGATTTATCAGAAGAAAATGATTTTCCTATCTGTTTTATTGCCAATGGATCTCTACCATGTGGTGAATCATGTGTACCCCAAGTGCCTGGCTCTTCTGGTCTGCCCGTTCCTGGTGCATGTTCTTGTTCCATTCCGGGTAATAATCCATTTCCTGCTGTATGCATGGAAGCTATATCATGTGGTGTTCCAAATGATTGGTTTGTCTTTTTCGGGTCATTACCTTCTGATTTAATTTGTTCGTGTCTGAATTGTTGTTTTAGGTCTTCTATTACTTGTAGTTGTTCTGTAGTCCACTCATCATGACTCATTCCAAATATATTTTCAAAAATCCATTTTTGAGAAAACATATTACTTTCTTTCATTGTATTTGCAAGTCCAATCTTTTCATTAAGTATTTCTACTTTTTGTTTTTCATATACAATAGATGGATTAGTTAATGATAGTTCGAAGTTAACAAGATCGGCATCTGTATAACCTTGAGAATACAAATGTACAATTGCAATCTTAGTTAATTCTGAAACAAATATTTTTTGTATTCTTTCAATTGTTCTTGCAAATCTAACATCTTCTGCTGCTAATGTTGCTTTTCCTTCAACACCTTCATCATATCCTAAAAATGCTTTTGGTATCTTTAATGCCGAAAATAATTTATTTTTTAAATAATCTATATCTTCTATCTGACCATCATTAGCAAGTCCTGGTAAAGCTTCAATTGATGTTCCGGTATCTCCACCACGTACTGGCATGAAATAATCTTCGATCATATTTTGCATGTTAAACTTAAGATTATAATCTCCTGTCTTCTCATCAATATATGGGACCTTTTTCATTTTATTAACGATTGTCTGAATATGATTATCAACTTCGGCTGGTGGTATATTACCTACATCAATTTTGAAAATTCTTCTTTCTGGTGCTCTCATAATACGATGTATTAACATCGCATCTTCCATTAACATTAATTGTTTGAATATTTTTCTTGCACCTTCTACCATCGATTTACCATATGGTAAAAAGTTTGTATCTGATAATAATCTAAAGTGAGCGATTTCAAAAGGTTGGAATTCTGAACTTGGTCCGGCCATTGGAGCTGTAAAATGACTTCCTCCTCCATGTGTTTGTTCTAGAACAAATTTGTATGCATATGGATTCTTTTCATCAAATCCTTCATCACGTCTAATTTCATATGCCGACATTGGTACAACATTAACGATTCCTATTTCTTCTTCAATATCTAACCATAAATAAAAATCACCATACTTACATGCATTCCTAATCCATGGCCATAAATTATAATCAATATTTAACACATCATAAAATAAATTTCTTAATATTTTTCTTACTTCATCATTTGAACTAGTAATTGTTAGTGTATCTCCATCTGCATCTTTAACGGTTGATTCGTCTGCATATATATCTAAAGCTGATGATATGATTGGGTCCATATCCATTGCTTCATAGTCTGTAAATAACTCTATTTTTGATGTATGAAAGGTTTGATTTTGATTATAACTTCCATATCCTGGCATTCCTCTATGAATGCCTGAAAATCTATCAACATATCGTTTATTAGATAAATTACCTGTTGATTGTAATTTATTTGTGTCTACCGCCTTTAATCGGTTTTTCGAAATTCTTCTTACAACTACATTAGTTGCAAAAAGTCTTCCTAATCGTGCTCTTAATGATGTATTTGCCATAATTTACCTATTATATAATAAATATCAGATTAGCCAAGTTAAATCATCGTTTTCGGCATCTCCTGATTTCCATTGCCATTCTTTTGGTAATTGTTCTGTACTTGTATATACTCCTTGAGATTTTCCGAAATGTCCTAATGATTTTCTTGATAAATCTATTCCTTGTTGATGTAATCTTAATGCTGTGTCACGTACCCATAATGCAATTCCAAAAGCCATTACTAGATCGTCGTTATACCCTCTTTGAGCTTCTGCTTTATGTCCATTCCATATAAAGACATATAATTCATCTATCAATCGTTTTGACTTTACAATTGGGGTTTTTTCTCTGAAATATGTTTCTATTTTAGATATCACTAATGGACGAGTTTTAGATGTGGTTGAAAATCCAGGAACTTTTTGTGATTTGTTTTTTAAATCATACCCTTTGCTCAAATGCACATCTTCATCTACATACGCATCTTGTTTATATGAATAATATAAGTTTTCATAATTTTTATCTATAGCAACTTGAATTGCTGCCCAACCTATATTTGCATTCTCTATTACCAATAGTGCATTATTCCATTCTGTAGCTACGGATACTAACATATTGCCATATTCTGTTGTACTTATTTTACCTTTATATTCTGCAACTTGTGTCATACTTTCAATTTCAATAACATGAAATGCAGAATAATCTCCTCCATCGCCTCGTGCAACATCAGCCACGACCGCATATGCTTTTGAATAATTAGGATAATCCCATAACCAATAATTTGAATCAAATCCTCGTTTTTCTTTAGGTTCTTCGACATATGTTTGTTCATACCACTGAATGATAGGTCCATCTACAATTGTATGGCCTGAAGTTATGAAATCACAATCACATTCTTGTGCTGCCATTTTCTCGCCTAACAATTCTGTTTGTAATTGTCTCCAAGATTCATCTCGTTCTGGATGCATTGTCCAATGTAATTTAATTGGTAAAAATTGTCCGCCTGCTTCTGCATCACACCATGTTTTATGAAATAAATTACCTGTGCCGTTTGGTGTTGATAACATAATTGCGCCACCACCAGTAGCTAATGTTTGTTGTGCTGCAGTCCATATTTCATCTATTCTATCAATAAATGCTGCTTCATCTAATACTAATAATGATAAGGCCTCTGATCTACCTGCATCTGCTTTTGATGATATTGCTTTAATTTGTGACCCATTTTTAAATCTTAAACTCAATTTATTATCTTCCAACGTCTTTCCACTTAACCATTTAGGTAAATTATCATGCATTACTCTTACCTTAGTCACAAGGTTTTTTGCTACATCTTGTTTTGTAGCAATTACTAAAACATTAAAATCTGATTGGAATATCATTTTCCATAGTGCATATCCGGCAGTTAAAGTTGAAATACCTAACTGTCTAGATTTTAATATTACAGTATATCTATTATCTTTTATTTTGGTTAATGAATCTTCTTGAAATGGATATAAATTAAAATATACTTTACCTTTAGTAGGATGTTGAATTATACAGTATTTACGCATAAAATGTACCGGGTCTTGTGAACATTTTTTATATTCATCACGTATAATTTCTTTTAATGATTTTTGCACGGCCATGATTTATAGTATAATATAATGAATTATCTTCAGAAAAACAAATAATTGTAAAACTATTTTTTAATTTTTTCGAAGCTTCTACCGCCAAAATATGCACCAATAACCGTAATAAGAACTAATTGTAATAAATCAGTCCATTTTTCTTCGACTGTAAATGAAATTGTTCCTGCGTCTATAAATATCATTAGAACTGTACATACGACTAAAAATATAAGAACTAAAGGCCTAACATTTTTTGACAGCCATGAATCAGACTTCATATCAGCTGACCATCTGTCAGTTATATTTTGTTCCATTTTAGCTTGGTGATCTGATATCAATTGTTGTATTTTTTGTTCTGCGGCTAGTTTTTCTTCTTTAGATGTATGTAAATTATCTATAACTCCACCAACACCTTTTACTAACTCTGCTGCTCCACCCGAAAATAGGTTTGTTAATATACTCATAACTATTCTTCTTTTATTTTAATCTTTTTTTGTATTTCTGATAATATAATTGTTCTTATCTGTTTGCGTAATGTTTGTTCATCTAGTTCCAATTCAGCATCTGCATGTAGTCCGCTTATTTTTGCATCTAACTCTTTTGCAAGTTTTTTCTTTTTATCTTGTAATTTATATGCAATTTTAGCGTACTTCTTTTTTTCTGCATCATCTTTAGCTTTTTTAAACTTTTCGATGTTCTTTTTCATTGCATCAATTGTTTTAACTAAATTACGTTTTATTATATCTACATTTGCCATTTACTTAAATTGGTTTCTAATACCATCTTTTAATTTTTTATAATCTTTCTCTACTTTCTCTAAAAACTCGGACATATCAGCTTCGCCATATTCTCCTTGTGCATTTTGCCATGTCTTTACAACTTGATTTTTTACAATTTCTACTTCTCTATCAGCATCTTTAAACCAGCCTTCTGCATTTGATTTCATTATTTTATTTTGATATGCTTTCCAAACTTCTGGTCCTTCTTGTTTTAATTTTCGTTCTTCTTGTAACACACAACTAAAACATTTTTTACGTGTGAAATAAAACTTAAAGTTTAATCGTTGTTCATCATTACGCATTTCTGTGCCACATTTGGGACATTCATTTGGTACTTCTAATGCTTCTTGAATTGATTTTAATATACTATTTTCTGGTTCACGTGATCGAAATCCATCATGTTGTGTAACACGTGTTCCAAAGCCGGCTGCATCACGTTCTATCCAAATTTTAGCTTTGCCGTCTTTATCTCTTTCTACTACTTCATGGTCTTCAGGCTGTCCTTTTACTTTTAATTTACCTGTATATATTTGTGTCTTCTTTTGTGACTTATGTTCTCCAGCTAGTAATTGTTTTACTGCTTTAATATTCTGTAACTTTTTTCCCATATTAATTTATTTGTCTAATTTTTTTAATTAAAAGAGTTATATTTCCTTTCAAATCTAAATTCTTCACTAAGTCTGCTACAAATTCTGCTTGTTGAGAAGCTGGCTTTGTTCTCAGTGCAGCTCTCATCATTTTCATTGCTTGTGTTTTATCAAGCTTACCCATTCTAGACGTCAGAGATGCGCTAACTTTTTCATTTACTTCTGGAGTTGGAGCAGGAGCAGGATCTGGAGCATCACTACCTTTCTTCATTAATGCTCTAGCTAAAAGCTTAGCTGTTTGTGGATTATCTCCTGATATAGATTTTACTACAGCATGTAACCCTGCAGCTTGTTGTGCTGGACCGCCGGCTCCTAATGCCTTTTTTAACATTTTAACGCCGGCCATTTTTTCTACTCTTCCTAAAGTAGTTGCTACTCTTCCTGATGCTGATGGTTGTTCAGTTAATGTGTTTTTAATTTGGTGTCGAATCATATTCCTTAATATTGTTTCATTCATGACTTGTGCCTTTTTCATTACTTTAATATAAATATACTATTTGTCGCTAAGTCCACCTATTCCTAACAACTGATTGATTGGTGCAAATAGACCTGTTAATTTATATGTTTTACCTTTGTATGTGAATACTATTCCTTCACTTGGAACTAATTTTTCAAATCCTCCTAAATCTTCAATTCTTTTTAATTCGAACTTTAATTTTTCAAGTGACGCTAAATCTTTAGATTTTTGGATAACTTTAATTTTTGTAGCAATTCTTTTTCTGATGTCTTTAGTTGCTTCTATTGGTGCAGCTGATAAATAATCTTGAATGTTATGTAATATCTCAACTCCTAATTCTAAAAATATTTTTTCGAAGTTATATACATTTTGTTTATTTTGATTCTTAAAATCTGTTTTATCAAATTCTTTAACTATCTTTAATGTTCCTGGGTCTGGTATAGTTTTTGAATTCATTCTAAATGATTTATCAAAATATGCCCATCTTTTTAATAGTCCAAGTTTTACATCTTCTGTTGCATATGGAATTGTTTGATCAATTTTTCCGTTCCACCAAGCTTCGTGCCACATTATTAATTCATCTGAATCTTTAAGTTTAAATACTTTTTGTAATTGAGTTACTTTATCAATAAAATATTTTTCCTTCTTTTCAAAATCAGGTAGTTTACCAACTGTTAATATCTTTGGTGGAATTATTTCAAATTGTTTTTGTACATGAGCATTTACATCTGTAATCATTTTTTGTAACATAGGAGCATATTTTGGATATGACTTTATTTTAGTTGCTGATACTAAATCATATTCTTCTACTCCATGGAATTGTAAATAAGCTTTTGGACCGTACATTATAACATTTTTAGTTCCTGGATAGATTATTTCTATATTTAAGAATCTAGTTCCATTCATAAAAATTATATCTAATTCATCGTCTGGTACTTGTAATAATGACTTTTCTAAATCATCCATTGCGAATGTAAAGGCCTTTTCTATTTCTCCGCGGCCTTTAAATTTCATTCTAACTGCATCAATATCCATTGGTTCTCTAATAGTTGATTTATTCCTTGCTGCTTTTACTTTACCATCCTTAAAAGTAATTGCTAAATTTTGTCCATCTGTTTTTTCTTGAATACCACTTTCTAAATCCAATTTCCCTTCTAATGATAATCGTATCATTTGCTTCATATCGCCAAACGTAATATCTCTATCATCAAATGGATGATTCATATGTCCGGCGGCTCCACCTTCAGTTAATAATTGTTTGAATGTGTTAGTCCACCATTCTTTTGTTAATACCTGTTCTTCTTTTGGTTCTTGTGGAATAATTCTCATTCTCATGGCAGACCTTCCATTAATTAATAAGTCTCCTTTTTCATTCCATGATACAGTTTTTACAACTACCTTTTTATTTTTAAATCTACCCATTAATACTGTGTCGCCTATATTGACTGGTAAATTAATATCTTCTCTTAATGTGGTTGGTTTTAATACTTCACCTTTACTTGAATCAATTGAATCTTGTGCGTCTAGATAATCTAAAAATTTATATCCAACTTGTTGTGCAACTTTTGTAATATAAGATTTCCATTTACTATATGCAGGATTTCCTTTTAAGTCTTTCATATAATCAGTACCTGATGCAGCTCCTCCTTTAACTCCTGTTGGGAAATATGATACTGTTAATGGAGGTCCTTCTGGGAAATCTGTATTATGTACTTCGAATGGAGTATCTTTAACAAGATAATTAACGACTTCAAATCCTAATCGTTTTGCCATATCTGCAGATTGTTTTCTATATGTCTTTTGATTACCATAAAAATATCTAGGACCGTCATCTACATCTTGTTTAGTTCCATGTGCTATACTAATTTCATTAAGTGTTCTAGTCATATTAATAGTGGTCAAAAATTCTTCAATTTGTTCAGTTAATTTTTTTTTAACCATATCAAATATTTTTGGGTCATACCAACCAAATATTGCTTTAAATGTATTTTGATCTGCTGTTGCTAATGCTGATCTTAATGTTGTTCCTGACATCTCACCAAATCCTGGTATGTCTAATTTAATATGCGGTGATATAACATAATATCCGTGTTTATCATAACCAACTAGATTATTTTTAGACTTTTCATAATCTTGAAAATAACCTGGAGAGCCATCTTTTTTAGTTGTTCGTAATCTTCCTGCATCTTTCTTACCATACACAAATACTACTGCAGTTGTTGATGGGTCATAATCTTGAATAATTTCTGTTGATTGATATGGGTTCTTCACTTGTTCAATATTTCGAATTCCATGCTTAAGCATGATACTTCTTTTTTCTCTAAAATTAAATGGAGATTTTGGTAGTTGAACTATATCTGATGTTGCAACATATGTATGTTGTTTTCCAAATTTCTTTTGTAACCATTTGAATACTTCTGCGTGATGTTTACCCATAGGTTGAAATCTGCCTGGGTAAATTGCTACTATTGTTTTAATAGGAGAATCTGCTTCTACTATTATATCTTTTACTATTTGTTGTCCTAAATTCATTTATTATAAATATCTTTATATAGTTTCAATTATTATGAATTAGTCTGGAATTTCGTTATCAGTCCATGCAGACCCAGTTAAAATAGTAAGTATCTCACTATGACTGTATTGTGTTTTACCATCTAAAAAACTTGGGGTATCTCCATCAAATTTTACAAAGGTTTGTGAGCCAGAAATATTAAACCTCAAAGTATCTGCAGATGTTTGATTTACTTGTGAGAAGTCAATCGAACCAGTTTCTGAAGTATTTATTATTACGTATTTTCTATTTTCGTATGCCATTTTTATTTCTTTTTATTAAGAAGGCGGTCCTGTTTCTGGTTCATCTGGGTCTTCTGGTATTTCAAACCCTAAAGATGTAACTTTATTATCTAATTCAGTTCGCGTATCACACTCGTAAGTATTTTTACTTGTTTCTGTTTGTGTATCAAGATCAAACTGTCCGTAAACAAGTATTTCGCTATCCCAAATTAATCTATATTCTTTTGTTAATATCATATCTTATTAATCTCCTCCTTCTCCTCCTCCTTCTCCTTCTGATGCTCCACCATCAGTAATTGACCACCCATCCACATCTATTAAATCCTGTCTTGCTATTCCTCCTGCACCTTCCTCACCTCCGGTATATTGACTACTTCCGAAATGTAGTGTAAGTTCATCTTGAGCATTTTGATCGGCCCACCCTGTTAATAAAGCATCATAATTAGCAGTAGATAATGTATCACCTTGCATAAAATTACCAAAAGCCGTTACAGCTTCAATATCCCAAGCGCCTATATTTTGGTTAAAAGCTGTTGTATATCTAAACATATTTGTCATATTAGTCACCGCTCCAGTGTCCCAACGACTCATATCTTGATTATATGATGTGTTCCAATAAAACATATATGACGTATTTTCAACTTTAGATGTGTCCCAACCACTAATGTCTTGGTTAAAAGTACTAGGGCTTCTGAACACACTAGACATATCGGTAACTTCCCCTGTGTCCCAATTACTAATGTTTCCATTGAAAGCGGTGCAACTAAACATATATGACATATTTTCAAGTTTAGATACATCCCAATCTGCTAAGCTATCATTATTAAAAGCATTTGCAGATTGAAACATTTGATACATATTAGTGACTTCACCAACATCCCAAGAACTTAAATCAGCATCAAGAACTGTGCATCCATAAAACATTGAGTACATGTTAGTGACACTAGATACATCCCAACCACGAAGGCCTCCATTTAAGGCTGCGCATTGATTGAATGTTTGAGTTAAATCGGTAGTACTTATGATTGGTGCATCAGTTGCATTAGATGTTAAATTAGCACAACCCATAAATATCCCTTGTTGTGTAATGTTGAAATCTCCCCATTGCTCAATATTGATAATTTTTAATTTATCTCCACCATTTGCAAAATCCCAACCTCTTATAGTGCCTATCATTTTTATTGTATAAGTTCCTGTTGAACTATACACATGGGTTGTCTCTGAATCATTATAAGATGTTATTGTATCACTACTACTATCTCCCCAATCAACCGTAAAGTTTATAGTTCCATCATTAACTAATGGTAGTACAAATGTTTTTGTTGCTGAGCCTGCGTTTTCAGTATTCACAGTAAATCTGAACGCTGAATCAGGAGCATCGGTTACTATATCTCCACTTGTCATATTTGTCATAGTACCATCATTCCCATTGCCCGAACGATCTGTTACAGTAGGATATGTATCTGAATCGCCAAATAACCAGTACCCTGTTAAGTTGCTACTAGCATTATAATTACCTGCATCTTCTGTTAAATCGGTTGGGTCACCCCTATTCCACATTGCCTTTACGTTAGCTGCTGTTAGTACAGTATTAAAGAAAGCCAAATCATTAATTGTCCCAAGCCAATTTGTACCGCTTCCCCCTTTTTTCATTCCAACACGTAATTTAATCGCTACAGCTGAACCTATAATACTAGCACTTTCTGAAATACTTGCCGCTTGCGTGAAGACGGGATATCCATCCATGTATAATACCATAGGAGGGCCTTTATATGGCGTTGTTGGCCCCTCTCCAATTGTGAAAACAAAATGATGCCAACCGCTGTACTTAGGTGCACCTACACTAGTAAATCCTATATCTCCTGTGTTAGTACCCCAATAATTACCTCCTGCCTGTTCACCAAAATACCATTTCCATCCTACGTTTTGCTGTGTCTGTATTATAAGTCCTTTATAATAATCATCTGAAGTAAAATTATTAAGAGCTTGTAATATAGTTTTGTTATGTGAGAGGGCATCTCTTGTACACCACCAAGATATTGAAATATTCTCATTTGTAAATTCAAAATCTTCTATAGCTACATAATCATCTGAACCATCAAATTCTAATGATTTAGTGTCTGACCAAGTAAAACTAGCTGGTGCTGAAATCCCCATGAATTTACCCATACTAGATTTTGCTATACCAAATATTTTACCTATACTTCCTATAGCTACTGAATTTATTTTACTAATTTCTGGCATTATCCTCCGGAGACTTCTATGTAGCTATTATCTGGATTAAACCAAATTTGGCCATAGGTATCATCTAGACAATATCCTATTATACGAACAATATTTAGATTTCCACTTGGTGCTGTTGAAGTAGCTTCTGCTGCTGTTGTTGATACAAATAATGTATCGGCTAATACACCAGGCTGATGATTCAAAGTTACCATACCTCTTAGAAGCATTCCTTCAGAAGGGTCCAATCCTAAGGAGACTGCTAATAATCCACCACAAGTAGCTTCTGCGTCTGCATCTGCTGCAGTCCATGTTCCAGTTTCGTCTAAACCTCGAACATAATGCCATATGCCTCCTGCTGTCATATCTTCTGCACTTCCAAAATATACAACATCTCCTTCATAATCACCATCTGTGTTGGATGTTACTGCAAATTTACGAGTATCTGCTGTTAATATGCCAGGAATAGTTACATCATCAGCAATACCAATTGTTACAGCTCCTGTTGCTCCACTTACAGTTGTTTCATTAGCAGTAGCAAC
>Ga0208920_1000217_pt1 | contig 15464 bp, 18 predicted proteins | sample 19_taG_FD_184094 | JGI IMG/M metagenome (GOLD analysis project Ga0208920, IMG submission 184094) | Marine viral communities from the Subarctic Pacific Ocean - 19_ETSP_OMZ_AT15317 metaG (SPAdes) (version 2) | ecosystem: Environmental > Aquatic > Marine > Oceanic | place: Pacific Ocean | collected...
GTGGTAGTATAGGACTCCTGCTGACCATGTAGTCGTGCCGTAAAACAGTATGATACTCTGCGAGTTGTACATCTTCCGAGTCTGATTCAACCACGTACAGTTTTTGAACAAGATCACCGGACCCCCGTAAGCTCTAAATCCATAAGTCCCAGCATCGCAATTATCAAAGGTGCATGTATCGAAGATCAGCATGGGCTGCTGGTTTCCTCCGGTTCCAAACTGCTTCGTAGACGCAGGCCAGTAATGGCTAGTCTGCAAAGCCCCGTTGCCCTGAGTTCGTGGATAACTCACTATGTCCTTAAACGTGGAGTTGGTAAACTTAGCCGTGCAGCGTGCCCACGCGAGGATGTTGATCCCCTCTACGTGCCAATTATCAAAGGTTGCATTCGCTAACTGTTCATAGAAGTACAGGTACCCGTTGCCACTCGTGTCTGTCACTGTGACATTAGTAAAGCTGTGCTCCATGAAGTCACCACCATACGAAGACAATGCTGTCGTCAAAAAGTTAAGTGCGTAGCCAGTAGCGAATCCGAACTCTCTGAGAATCACCCAATCCAAAGTCCAAGGAGTCGTGGAATAGGCGTAGGACACCGCGTAGCGGTAATTTTCGATGATGCACTCGTTGCCTTCAGTCCCAACCCACTGGCAATCGCCGTCCAATCGCAGGTATCCATACGAGTACAGCGACCCATTGGCATTCATATCAATGTGCGAGTTGTCGGTCATCTGGAACGTGGCTGACGTGTCTGTGTAGATGCCGTACCATGTGCCATTCCATGTGGCGTGCACTTGGAAGTTGAGTCGGCATGACTCCATTGCAAACGTATTCCCCACCCACCGTAACTGCACATAATTTTCTCCCGGTTGCAGGATGAACGTGTACACGTAGCTCCCCGGACTTCCGGTGCGTGTCATATACGTTTCAGCACCACCCGCATCGGCGTATAACTGAGCGTAGATGTCAGCCACCGTGAACGTCCCTGAGCCTGTGCAGTAACATCTATGGTATGTGCCTCGGTCAGCATATGTGATCGTAACAGCCATTATATTCCATCCAATTCAACAAGTATGTCGTGCCTATACCGTGCCTCTTTTAGCATCTCCTCTTCGGCTGGTCCAAAAGTATCATCATCAATATTATATTCCTCAATTTTCTCTTTCTCTATTTTAATATTGTCGCTTATAAACTTATTCTTTTTGTCCAATTTATCTGCTTTTTCTTTATCTGATGCCATTATCTACCTACCTTATGTATACACGGGAATATATCTTACTGCCCCAGCTATTTCTATCTGTATCCAATCAGTGGGTGCGTCACTCGTGGGGTCATCGCTACCAGTACCCATTGCCCATTGGTAATTCTCAACAACATTGAGATTTATTTGGTCATCGCTTGCATCTACTTGGAAAGCATTAGCTTTACTTGTTGTTTTTGCTACAAAGTCATCAGCTAATGCCCCATCGCCATCATTATTGACAACCAATCCGCTTGCTATTATAGACTGTCCAGCGGTAGCAGATGTAGAATTTAATGTACCAGAAGTAGTTATATTGCTATTAATAAAATCAGCAGCACCAGCGGTACTCCAATCAAGAACGACATCTGCTCCATCAGAAGCAACGAGTTGTCTATCATCCCAATCAACAGATGTTACAGCTCCTGCTCCAGACGCAAGTATTCTGTCATCATATTTAACTGATATCGCTTCATCGTCAGCTTGGAGAAATCTAGCATCAACAGCTATAGATATATTCCCGCTTGTATCATATATCTCATCTACTTTAATAGCATCGCCAGAAGTTGTTGGTGTTAGTATCGCTCCTGTTCTACTCCAATATCCTATAACTCCACTTGTAGGAGCAGTTGAGGTTAATTGTTTACTTCCATCTGTATATACTGCAAGACTAACAGTTAGTCCATTGTCGGTTATACCATTTCCGGTGATATTCCCGGTAGTTGTTATATTAGTGTTGTCAAAAGCGGCGGTTCCAGCAGTTGTCCAATTGAGGATAACATCTGTTCCGTCATTAGCAATTAATTTTCTTTCATTCCAATTAAGGCTTAACGTTCCGATAAGATCATATAGATATCGGATATTCCAGCCTAGTGACGTGCCTCCAGCACTATCATACATTAAAGAACTATTCCAATCTATTGATTTGTCTGTTCCAGTTGAGTAATATAGTCCTCTACCTACCGGATCGATAGAATAAATATCTAAATTATCGACTAACCCAGCAGCAAAGTATCCTGTTCCTGTAGTCGTAAAGTCGAAGGCTCCAAGATCTAGATTTGCTGTAGCTCCTGTATATGGGACAAACCCGATAGAGGCAAAAGCTGTATTGTTCCATTTGCTTGTTACTGAATCATATTGAAGGATATCATTATCTGCTAATCCTGCAAGAGTTACGTCAGCAAGTTCGGCAAGTTGGTCTATTACTCTGATTGCGCTTGGCATATTTCACCTATAAAAAACAATAAATACTCAATATATAATTCGACCAATAAGTACAATTATCCTTTAGAATATTTTTTAAAGGATTTTCATTTTAATACCGATAATATATTATAGAGATTGAGAAAAATCTACAACGCTATGTTAAAAGCTTATAAATATAGAATATCCCAAGATTAATCAAAAAGTTTTATTTAATAAACATTTTGGTTGCACTAGATTTATATACAATTGGGCGTTAGAGTCAAAACGAAATATTATCATAAGAATAAAAAAGGAATATCCTGTTTTGAACTAATAAACCAATTAGTACAACTAAAAAAAGAAAAAGAAACAAGTTGGCTTTCTGAAGTTTACTCTCAGTCACTGCAACAATCTATTATTAATTTAGATAAAGCTTTCACTAGCTTTTTTAATAAGAACACACAATTTCCTAAATTCAAATCCAAGCACAATAATCAGTCTTTTCAATACCCTCAAAATGTTAAAGTCGATTTTAACAACTCAACAGTTAAGTTGCATAAAATAGGTGAAGTAAAAGCTGTTTTTTCAAGAAAATTTAAGGTAAAATTAAGACTTGTACTATTTCAAAAACTAGAACGAATAAATATTTTATTTCGATTCTTGTTGAAACGAAAGACAAGCCTAAGAAAAAATTTAAAGTGGTTAAATCCAAAGCGGTAGGAGTTGATTTAGGAATTAAAGATTTTCTCATTACTTCTAATGGCGAAAAAGTAGATAGTCCCAAATATTTAAGAAGTTCTGAAAAAAGATTAAAAGTGCTTCAGAGAAGAGCAAGTAAGAAGAAAAAAGGATCTAATAATAGGAAAAAAGCGAATTTGAGTGTTGCCAAGAAACACGAGAAAATTAGAAATAGAAGAGAAGATTTTTTACATAAAATATCAACTAGACTTATACGTGAGAACAAAACAATATGTTTAGAAGACTTGAATGTTGCTGGGATGATTAAAAATCACAAATTGGCAAAAAGTATTGCTGACGCTAGTTGGAGTAAGTTCGTTAACATGTTAACCTATAAAGCTGAGTGGTATGGAGTTAATTTATTGTTTATTGGTAGATTTGATCCAAGTAGTAAGATGTGTAGTAAGTGTGGCAGTATTAATGAAGATCTTACATTAAAAGATAGAAAATGGAAATGTAAGGAATGTAATATTATTCACGACAGGGATATTAATGCTGCGATGAACATAAAGAATTTTGCTTTTAACAAGCAAAACACGAATTCAGGGTCGGGCAGACCCGGTGATCTTCTGGAGATGTTAGTGCGTAAACCTAAATCTATGAAAGAAGAATCTGTATAAGTTTACAGAATGTCAACCTTTAGAAAGGTCAATTAATTGATTGCGAACAAAATTGGGTGTATATTTAGATTTTTTATTCTTGTTCTTTTGGATTAGAATTAAAGCTAAACCCGCTGCAATGCTCAAAGATGTTGTTTTCTCATCAGCAATAATATATTTATTATTCAAATATGTCGTATAATTATTATTTGTTGCTATGACTAGTTTATTGTTTTTATTTTTTATAGAAGTGGTTTCATCTTGTTCTGAGTCTATTACAGTGATGTGTGGATTGTCTTCCCATTCTTTTGAGACATTAGATCTATGAACAAGTACACAAAGATTCATCATATATGCTTTTCTTAGAACTTGTTCTATGTGTGATGATTTTTTTTTAGGTAGAGCCGTTAATATAGCAACATCTACTTTTTGGATTATTGACCATAATATTGAGCTTCCTATCGCACTAACTGAGCTATGTTTTTTCTCATTTACAGCTTTGACATAGAACGCTTTAGATTTTGGGACTAATCCTTTTATCCCTTTTGGGTTATCGGATGACAGTATTCCGGCGTACATTGTTGCTATACCAAGATCATCTTCTACTACGTTTGTTTGTTCTATAAAAACTTCTGTTCCTGATGGTTCTATTAGATCTTTATGTGATGGTAACCCGCTACTAATCAAAGAGAACGATGTTCTATATCCTGTACATTTTCCTTCTATGCCAAAGGGTAGTGCCGAGTAGGATGTTGGCTGTTTGATTCTTGAGACTTTTTTTTGGGGCTTTATATATTCTATTTTTATATGATTCAATAGGATATTCCTTTCAGTGAAGACGAATTGTCATTTTTCCATATTAACGTTTTATTATGAAAAATCCAATCTATTTTTTTAACAGATTTATTAACAATTTTGTCTAATTTATTAAATAAACTTACCCATTTTCCATAATTAAATATGGACCTAACTATGAAAAGTTTTTTATCTATTTTTGACCAAATCTTTAGGTTGAATAGCATATTTTTGCTTTCTAAAATTGGTTTACTACAAAGCTGACACTTGTAATTTTCTCTTGCAAAAATGTAAGATTTTTTATTATAACCTAATAAATCACCTTCTTGATATTTTTTGCCAGAAATATTAGGATTCTTAATTTTTTGTATATCAAAATTACCTACTTCAACTATAACTTTAGTAATAGGAAGAAGATGCTTGATTTTATCAATAAGAGTTAAATGAGTAAAATATTTTCTTAGAATAGACGGTGGCAACCATCCTTTTTTCTTAGTAGAAACTCTATTTTTCCATCTAGGTTTTCTATACCAAAGTCTATTTCTTTTTATTCTGCGATACATTTTCCTGGTGTCAATTCTTGACTTCATTTTATTATCTAGAATAACAGTTCCGCTTATTAATTCTTTTTTTGAAGAAACAGCACTAAAACCTATATTCTTTGCTCCAGAATCTATTCCTAATGTTATTTCTTGTTTATTTTCTCCAGTCGCATATTTTAACTGAATGGTAAACGGGTTTCTTCTAACTATACATGCTAAATTCTCCTTAACTAACTTTTTAGCTTTTTGTGGAGAACATGGCATCAAAGGTTCTCCTCGTCTATTTAATACGTAAACCATAGAAGAGACTCTCAAGTTCTTCTCCTCTTTACGTTGAGGTAGATCCACATCGGGATTGTTTAATTCCAGTACTTTATTCTTCACACTAAGACTTTCATCTTTGTTTAATGAAGAATTTACAGAGCAAAGGACTTGTGGAGCATCCTTTGGTGTGTTCTTTAACTTTAAATTAAACTTCTGCATAACTTTACAATTAAGCTCCCTAATCAACTAATTACTCTCGAACCTCACGGTTCAAGCCCTTCCCACAAAGAAAGGGTAATTGACTATGATTCATTTTATAAGATTCAGTGGTACGGGAAAAACATTACCTTTACCGAACAGTTCAATTTTAGTATTTTGGGGCAAAGTCTTTAGAAAGAATACATGTTTTCTAAGGAATACGGATATATGCATTGTGAATGTGTCATCTGTTATTATATTGTTACATCTGTTAATCTCATCTATTCTTTTAAAGACATTTTCATGATAAGGAATTATCCAAAGTGTGCTTTCGTTTAGTTCCATTTTTTGTACGATATATCTTTTAAGATTGGTATTAGACAGATAGAGACCTGTCTTGTCTTTTTTTGTTTTAGTTTTTGGGTGGTAGTAGAAGTCATATGATTCTCCACGCCATTTCAATTGAGCTAAACTAAAATATACTTGGAATATATTCTTGTTTGTTTTTTTATTCCCATAAAGTATTTCTAATGCTTTTTTATCATTAGAGTATCCAAACCCAACTTTCTCTTTAGCCTTTATTTTAATGGAGTTAGAAGGATCAAGATTGATGAGTTTATCATATGTTTTTGGTGGAGCTTTTTTGAATTTAGCTTTGGTGAAAACGTTTCTGATCTTTTTGTTATATTTAAAGATAGAGCGTATCTTTTCGTTTTTGACAACGCAATCTATTTTTACATTTTCGTTTTCAGACTTTAATGCTTTAATGATAGACGTTGAGACAAAACAATCACAATAGTTTCCAAGATTAATAATAAGTATTTGCATTTTACGAGAAATCGTCTGGCAACAAAGTTCCTTCGTTCCCTGATCCTCCTCCTATTCCTTTAACATCAATCTCTATTGCGTCGGAATGACCGTCAACTCCTCCGCTACTTCCGTTCAGATAACTATCTACTGTACCATCTACGAGAATATCATCTAGAGATTGATCTTTCATAGCTTGTCTTTTCTGTTGGTCTTCAAGATTTTGTTTGGTGATCTTGTTTATTTCGCTTTCTGATATTATTTGCAGCTTGCCATTTTTCAGCATTTTATCTATATTTGGTTTTTGCAATGCATCTTTGCCATATCTCGCAAACAGTTCATCGATTGAAATGAAATGTGCTGGTCCTCTAAACTCTATATCATCAATATGCATATATCCTTTTGATGTGCTTCTTATATAGGATTTCCCATTATCTTGTCTCAACATTTTTTTCGTCATAGTTTTAGCTAAAGATCCGACAATATCTAGTACATCTTTTTTTGTAGTTTCTATAGCTTTGGTGACATATATAACTCTTTCGTTCCCTATCAGTTGTTTGATTGTCTCTGTTTCTGAGAATGAGCAATGTCTGCATCCTGTATCGGTGTAAATATCTAAGCAACGATCTTTCATGTTTAAAAATACTATCATAATTATTCCTTTATTTGACGACTATTATTTATCGACAAAAAAACCCTATCTATAGTAGACAGGGCTTTTGGGTTGAAATATTTTAGGATTATCCCATCATCATTTTTCTGTATGCGTCTCTTACAAGTTTGGATATCTCTGGGTTACCTGTTTGCATTGCTACATTCATTGAATTTTGATCTGGAGAGTATCCTCGCTCCAAAAGTTCTTGAACTTTAGTAATATCTCCAGAGCTTATAGCTGTATTGAGGGCTTCTGTTTTTTCAAAAAGTTTTGAGCTTCTTTAAATTGTTTAGTTTGAATCGTTTTCATTTTCTAATTTAGTCTCCATTTTGTCAAGCTCTTTGTAATACTTAGGAAATTCTGCTAGATGATCCATAGCTATTTCTCTCGCCAAAGATCTATCATCAGTGTGCTCAAGTTCCACTTCTATAAGCGTCCTCATCTCTCATTAAATCAAAATCGTAATCTCCTCTACGATCCTCATCTGAATATGTATCTATTGCTGCTTCATTTATTTCTTTTTGATACTCTTGCTCTACTATCCCAAAGAATTGTGGGTTTAGTTCTCCAGCAAGTTGACCTCCAGACAAGAAGGTAACTCCTTTGACAGTTCTTTCGTCTGCTCCTTCAGGGGGATAGGAGGTTTCAACTGGACCACCTGGTCTACCTGGATCATTATATCCAGAGCTTGCGAAATCAATTATCATTTCTGCATCGCCTCGTCTTATCGTATCAAGGTTTAGGACGCTAAGTATCGCCCCGGACATTTCTGCGGAGATATCTTTGTCGTAAGACATATCATAGATTTCTTCCATTTCTCCAATGTCGAAGTTGACTACAAGTTCGCTGGGAGAATCTGTCCATCTACTCTGTTGAGCTTTAACGTATTTTGCTGTTTTAATAATTTTCATATTTAAACTCCATACCTTCTTTCTTGAGCATCCTCTTCTGAATCTCTTGCTAGGTCGTCTTTAATTCTTTCAATTTCGTTTTCTGGAATTAAACTCATTATATCTGTTCCTTTTTTAGCCCATAATGTTCCAGGTATAACTTCTCCATTTTCATCATATTTGTATTGATCTTCTAGAACTATAATTTTATAGATATTGACATCCCAGTACCCACTTTCTCCTATTTCGGGAGCGGCACTATCCCAATCAGCATCATATGTAACTTCACATGAGATTTGAGCCTCTAATACAATCCCGTTACTAAGAGTTAAAGCTCCCCACTCTCCAACTTCAATCTCTTTATTGTTTGCGTATTGTGCTATTTTTTTAATATATTTTGCTGTTTTTATAGTTTTCATTTTATTATCCTCTAAAAAGGTATTTATCTTGTGGTATGTTTGGGTCGTTTTGATCTCTCATGTCCCATTTAAGATCACGTAATATTCTTGTTAGTGCTTTTTCATACGCTTGAAGAGTTTCATTGACATCCCATACGCTTTGATCATACAGTCCGTCATCTCTTAAAACCTGAACGGATTTATCTCCTGCAAGAGTTTGCGATATATAGTCGCTTCCATAATAATCTTGTCCTTCTGTTACTGTTCCTTGTTTCGACAGAGTTATAATTTCTGCTTCTAGATCACCTATATTTCTAACGTGTCCTTCCATTTCTTTTAATTCTGCTGGAACTTCTTTTGTAACCTCTTGGACAAACTTATAAATTTGAGAATAGTAATAATATTCACTTTCTTGTGCAGTTTTAATATTTGTTTTATTAGACGCAAGTCCCATTTGTCTATCTTTTCGCATTCCTTCTTGGTGGTCTTCATATTTAGCTTCATATCCTTCTTTTTGACTGAGTACTTTTTCTATTTGTTCCACCAGTCGTTTTGTCAGAACTTCATGTTGTGCTGTACTTCTAGCAAAAGGAGTATCGGTTTCATGTCCTTCTTGATATAGCCAATCTTCTAATGCTGGTAATACCCCTGTATATGGTCCACCATATATAATTTCATTTACCCATCCTCTAACTTCATCGCTACTGGCACCAGGTTGGGGCATAGTACTAGATGCGTCTTGTGCTTGCGTCCATTCTTGGGCTGTTTTTGTATATTTTGCTGTTTTAATAATTTTCATTTTTATCCCATGTTGACGGTTATATCGTATCTATCTAGTGGGTCTTGAACGCTTCCGGCTCCAGCAGCGACAAGTGCTCCATACATAACATTTTGTTTCCCTCTTTGATTCGTAAAGTTTATTTCAAACTTCCAAGTCTTTCTTTGTGGAGGCATAGTTTTATCATATTGACCACTTCCATAATAAGCTTCAGTCTTATTCCAATCTAAACCAAGATTATCAAAAGCCTTCCAAACCTGGCTTACCCCTTGCCATGAATCGTCGCTATAGAATTGTTTAGTAATCGGAGCTATTGCTTTGTATATCTGTGTTTTTAATCTCTGTCTTGATATCCCTTCTTCTTGAGCATATTTTTCTGTTTTAACGGATTTTGAACTTCCAAACATATCGTGTGCTCCACCTGGTCTCTCGTCTTCGAACGCTGCTCGTTCTGCTTGTTCGTCCTCTGCACATCCATTGCATAGATTTGGATCAAAAGACTGGAAATCATCTATGTAATATATATTTTTACAATAGTCACATTGTGCTGCATATCCTTCAAGAATTCCCTCTTCTGGATTTTTAACTTTTTCATACGCAGAAACTTTTCCTATATATTGAGCAGTTCTAATAATTTTCATAATTAATTCCCTATGTAAATAAGCCCTTATATAGTAGTTTCGTCTTTATATATGCTATTCCTCCATTATTCAAAAAAAAATAGCACACAAGCTAAATACGGCTCTCCTGAGAGCTATTGTTAAAGAAGATCAAACAGTTTGTCGATTTGATATTATCTAAAATCAAATTTTAGAATATTTCTGCTTCATAGCCTTAACTAATGTTAACGACTCCACAGACTCAGCCCCACTATCCGTAGGTGAATAAATCTTTTTGTTATGTTCTATCCCTGCATGAACCAAATTTTTAGGATGAAATCCTAAATCTAAAATATTCTTAGCATTTATATCTCTGTCAACTTCTTCATTGCAAGATAAGCATTTCCAAGTTCTGTCTTTGAGAATCAAATCTTTTTTAATCCTTCAAAATAATAATTATTTTTGAAAGTTTTGTCGATATAAATGTATCGTTAACCTATCAATGGAGAATATTATGGATTTTACTATCAATTTTACAGAACAAGAACTCGAAATAGTACTTAGATGCTTGGCAGAACAACCTTATAAAATTGCAGCACCAGTTATACAAAAACTGCAAGTTGTTATACAAAAGGCTCAAGCCGAAGCACAAGCTGAAATAAACAAACCAGTACCTGGACCAGAAGATGACGCAGATAGTTAATCTCTACGCATATTTTGTTCTATGCTTTTTTGTATTAGTTGCATAGAAGGATCTTCTTTATTTTTATAAGGCAAAATTTTAAGCTCTATCTCAGGATGGAGCTTTTTATTATGTTTAGATATGTTGTTGACCGTTTTTTTTAATTGCTCTATTTCTTCTGTATTATAATCAACTTTTGGGGCTAAGACTTTAATCGTAGTCTCGATATGCATCTGTGTCTTTTGAACTTTGCCGAAATTTTCTCCAATACGGAAGTCTACAGATTCTACGCCCTTCCACACATAAATTGCCGCTCCTATAACAATAGTTGTTACAAGTACAGAAACGGCATTAGTTAATACTTTTGACCAATCAATTTTTAACATTTTTACGTATCGCCCTAGGGCGTATTTAACTGCTATACATATATATCGGCAGATTAGAAGAATTTCTTTAAACAAATTAATAATTTCTTGACATAGAAAAAGAAGAGCAAGCCAAATGACTTGCTCTTCTTTCCTATGTACGCCTATGGTTACAGCTAACTAGCTGTAAGAATTAAGTTTACGAACCAGCAGCAGTAGTTACTTGGATAAGGGAAACTGCGTAATCATTAATTACCACAATTCCTACCTCTTCATAAATAACCCAGCCTAAGCGTAATTTTTTAGGATCATCAGCAGGCAGAACTGTGATATCTTGTCTAATTGGGAATGCGCCAACGGTATCTGGGGATGCGACTACCAGAATTTCGTCAGTTTCCATTCTCGATGAAACGTGGATATCGGCTGTCCACAGGTGACCGTAGAGACCAGTCGTGATGATTTCACGAGTTGTTGCCTCGTCGTAGAAATCTTTACCGAAGGTTCTGATTGATGCATACTGGTTAGCATGCAGAACGATCTTCGTAGCAACAAGGTCATGCTGCTCGATCAGACGGAACGCTGTATTCAGCGAAGCGGTTGTCAGCGTACCAACGTTTGTTACAACTTGTGTACCAAGCGTATTTGCGGCTGCTGTCAAAGCTGCGAAGATGTTAGTATCTTCTTCCTTCTGGATAGCTTCTTTAGCCTTGATCTGTGCTCTGTCTACGATGTAGAATCTACGAGCCTTGATCTCAGACAGTCTAACAGTTGGGTGAGCAGCGATCTCGAACGTAGGAACGAGAATTTCTTCGCCTTCCTGGATCTGATCTGGTACAGCCCCCCTACGAGCGATAACGTGTGCGATTGCAGCAACGTCGCGTTCGTAACGAGCAAGTGCGCCCTGTGGAAGTTCGTCAACCATCAGAAGCTTACGTCCAACAGCTTGATACTCCAACGAACGTCTGATAGGTTCTACCATAGCTTGCGCCAAGGCAACTCTACCTTCATCGGTGTTCAGAGCTTGTGCAATGATTTCTTCTTTTTGCGAATCAGTAAGTGAATTTTTTGCTAAAGCCATTTTAGTCTCCTTTTTTTATATCTGTCCCTAAATATTCCTTGAAATTTTAGAGTACTAGATTGTTAATGTTTTACTGGTTAACTACTTTTAGTGAATCAGTATGAATTCGATGTAATTACCAAGAGTAATTGAACCGGATACGTCTGTGCCAGGTACGCCACTTGGGTATGCACCAGGAACGGTTACGCAAACGCCAAAGACAACAGCGGCACCACCAGTTACATTACTGATCAAGCCAGCGGTAGTAACGAAAAGTTCGTCGCCAGTTGTATAAGATACGTCCGCGAACTGATCGCTCAAGAAACGTCCACCACCGTTATAAACGGTAAGCAGCGAAGACGCGACTGTTTCATCGAAAAAGTCAGAAACTCTATTCTGAGTCGAAGTCTGTCTGTTTCCGCCAGCACCAATTGTCAGGTTAGCAGCGTAAGGTGTACCGCCACCAGCGTTCATAAGGTTGTCGCCAGCTACGCCCAAAGCTCTTTCGGCGATTGTATCGGTCAACTGAACAAATCCAGTTGCGCCCAATTTTACAGGCTGCCCAGCTTCGATTGTACCATTAGTTGTGAAATCCCAGTCAGGGTCTACGTTGTACTGATCTGCGACTACATGTTGAACAGTTATTAAAGCCATGTTAATCTCCTTTTATCTTTTGTTTTATCTTCCGTATTTTTGACGGAGTTCTGTGTCTGGAATACTGTCGGCCTCTTTGTTTCTTATGTCTAAGCTAAACAAACCTTGCAGAGATTTTGTCAATTCAGTTTGCTGATCAACATGTTCTGACTGTGCTCGTTTTTCTGTACTAGTCTCAGAGATAAGTACGGCTGGCCCTTCTAATCCGTCAGACGAAGCGTCGAGTCCTTTTTTCACAAACATACCCTTCTCAAGGTCAGCCAATTGATTTGGCTTGTAAGCAGAAAGTTCTGCTACCTTGGTTGCAAGCTGGCCGACTTCAATGAGTCCGCTTTGCAGCATTCTACCAGCTAATGCGTATGCTTCTTTTGTTACTTTGGAATCTTCCTTGCTACTCGCAAGTGCTCCGCTATCAGTTTTTCCTGTCATTTGATCTTCTTTTTCTGGAGCGATTTTTTCATTGTCTTTTTCGCCGCCAATTCGATCATCTTTTGTAGGAATATCTGGTGTATCTTTAACAGGATCTGGCTTATCGCCAATAGATTCCTGTTCGTTACCTATAAAGTCATTGTCTTCTGGGATGCCATCAGGTGTAGTTTTTGCTTCAGGGATGTCGCCAATAGACTCTTTTTCATTTCCGATAAAGCTGTCGCCGCTATAAGGCTTTACATCTTCGTCGTCTTGAACTTGTTCTCTTTTGACTTTCTTTTCGTCAGCATTTTTAACAAGTGTATCAGCAAGAGCGTGAACTCTATCTTTTGTAGATGCTGCTTTCGAATTTCCGGCTCCCTCTTCGCCGCCAGTTGCTTTGTTATCAAGCTCAGGCTTTAAAGCAGGGTCATCTTTTTCGCCGCCAATCCTGTCGTCTTTCGTAGGAGCGGAAGCGTTATCTAGTTTTTGTAAATCTGCTGGTTCTGCTCCCATCGTTGCAGTTCCAGTTGGTGCAGAAGGTTTATCGGCGGTGAATGAAGATTCATCGCCAATTGTTGATTTTCCAGAATATCCTTTTGCAGTATCTTGAGCGTTCTGAAGACCAATGTTATCGGCTGATTTGTTAAGGACAGCAAGAACTCCCGAAAGGTCCATGTTGATCTCGTTTGTCTTGTTAATGTGTCCTTTACTCATTTGAGTCGATTCCTTTACAATGTCTTCGTCCGTCTCTGCCATACGTGGATCACCTTCTTTGTAGTGTCTGTCTTGTATATTCTCTACTTGCTCTTCAGTTCCTCTATTATTTTCACAATTTTTTAATTCGTCTTGAACTGGAGCGACATTATCTTCGACTGGAGCAGGTGCTTCGGCGTTATCTGTACCCATTTCCATAGGTTTTGTTTCGCCGCAATGAGGACAACCTTCGCCACTCGCCATATCTTTTTCTTCGCCTTCGATGATTTCGTCTTCAATAGCCTCTTCATCATCGATCTCGTCAACGATCTCGTCATCTATCACACCATCAGTTACATCATCTACGATCTCATCAGTTGCGTCTTCAACGAGATCGTCTGCTCCTTCAATTCCTTCTGGTCCTTCGATTTCAACGTCAATTTCAATGCCTTCATCGATTCCGTCTATATCACTCTCGCCGCCAACAGCAACTTCAACTGCTTCTGCGACTTGTTCTGCAATTTCTATTGGGAGTTCGATAGTGACTGTAGATTCACCGCCTTCTTCGCCGCCGAACGGATCGAAGTCGCCTTCAAACTCGCCGCCACCGTCAAAGTCATCTTCAGGACCGTCAAAGTCTTCATCCTCTGTAACTATGTCGCCAATTTCGTCAGAAACGATATCATCGAACTTAGCGTATTTAGCTTTCATTGTTTGACAGATTGTTGAAGCTTGTTTCAGTTGGAAACCTTCTCTTACATAATCTTCTATGCATTCTTCGGTTCCACTCTTATCGCACCAAATATCAGCAACTTTGATAGCGAGATAATTCGAATAAACATCTGCTTTCTTAAGAGCTTTGCAGATTGCGTCACAAAGAAGTTCGCCTTCGTAAGGACCACTCAAAGCTACAGCATCAAGACCATATCTTCGTGCAATTCTTTCTTTGCAAATTTCTTCTGGGAAATCTTTGACAGGACCAAGAGCCTGTTTATAGGTTCCTATTACAGATGTAGCAGTACTTGCTGTTTTTGTAAGTCCAGATTTCTTCATAGCAAGAATGACATTACCCTTTTCTTTAGGAGTCAAAGCATCAAAACCAGCTTCTGTAACATCGCTGGACGCAAGAGCTTTGATGAACATATCTTTCTTTCTTGAGCAATCGTCGCATTCGAAGTCTAACGCAGTTGGGTTCCATTCCCATTGAGCGTAAATAACTTCTGGTTTATTTTTATTGATTGCGTAAGATACTTTGTAAGCTAACCCAGTATCCATGCATTTTCTTTCGCCATTAGCGAGTTTAACAGTCTGAGTTGTTCCAGTGAACGGACTAACAGAACCTAACTCGATACCAGCTTCGGAAATTTTAGTTGCTGCTTCTTTGGTTATTCTAGCCATTGCAGCAAAGTCCGTATTTGCCATTGCTGGCATTCCAGCAGTTTCGGCTACAGGCTCTTCCATAGCACCAGGTTCTGGGAGTTCAAAGCCTTCTCCTTCGATTGGGCTTTCTTTTTCAGCACCGTCATCTTGACTGTCGCCAAGAACATCTGCCCATCGAGTTACATTAATAGAAACTTTATATTCGAATTCAGATTGACAGTTATTACATTTACCAGCGCCTTTGATGATATCAACATCTTGACTGGTACAAACTGGGCAAACAGAGCCAGGAGGTTTAGGCATCAGATCTTCAGTTCCACCTAAATCATCTCCAAGGTCAGATTCTTCGAAACTTTCCATAGGAGGTTGGTTCATTGGATCGCCGCCAGCATTAGGAAGTGTTGCTCCCGCTCCTGGTCCTTGAGCCGCTCCACCTTGCCCACCCATCTCGCCGCCCAACATCTGAGCTTCTTTGACTAAAGTCTTTCTTCTCTCTTGTCTACTTGCTAAAACAGTACCGTTCTCTCTAGCTTCTAGTT
>Ga0208920_1000221_pt1 | contig 15362 bp, 20 predicted proteins | sample 19_taG_FD_184094 | JGI IMG/M metagenome (GOLD analysis project Ga0208920, IMG submission 184094) | Marine viral communities from the Subarctic Pacific Ocean - 19_ETSP_OMZ_AT15317 metaG (SPAdes) (version 2) | ecosystem: Environmental > Aquatic > Marine > Oceanic | place: Pacific Ocean | collected...
TGATGACAGATGCTCGGTTAAATTCAGTAGTGACTAAAAATTTAAATGAGACTGTATCTAATTATATAGCAGACGCAAGACGAGCGGGTATTCCAGAAGAATTTATCCGAAACTTTAATATTTGGCATCAACAGGTTGTTAATATCTTGACACAAAGTATTGAAGACAATGTTTATTCAATGATACATACCACACAAAACTCAAAGATGTACGCAATTTTGACAGCGTATGATGCAGCTCTTGGTGCAACTATTGAGGACGTAGAAAAAACATTATATGAAGGCACAAGATGACACCCCAATACTTCGTTGAGCAATTCGGAGTCTGGGGACTGATAGTAATATTTGCAGGAATACTACTGAAATATGTAATGAAGGATTTAAGAACCGACAACGAAAGAAACTATAGTATGATGAACAAACTACACGACAGACAGGACAATTTATCAGGTAAACTTGAAAAAGTATTAGGTATGCTGGAACGGATGAACGGCAAATGAACAGATACAATAAAGAGGGTGTGGACAATTATCGTGATTGTGTCAGAAGTCGCTTAGAAGAACTGACAGTAAATCAAGCAAGCCAATCTTCAGATATAATTCATATACGGGAATCAGTAGATAGACTTGAGGTATTAGTCAAAGAACAGAATGGGCGTGTCAGAAGAAATGAAAATCTGTTAAGTGCTGTAGCCGCAATTGGTGGAGTTCTATCAGTGGTGTTTACAGGATTTATAACATGGTTATTTAATATCAGGAGTTAATATGAACATATTAAAATCAGTAGCTGGCTATTTTGTTGGAGAAGATAGCAAGAAAAGACAAATGGGTCTAGGGGCAGCCTTTGTATTGTCGGGGGCATATTTTTTGGATTACATTTCCCTCGGAATGTATGAAGCCTGTATGCCTTTTGTTATGCTTTGGACGGGCGCTGCTTTTTCGGCAAAGATTAGTAAACTTTCCAATGCGGTTAAGGATGCTAAAAAATAATGCCTAGGTTTGGCAAAACAAGTAATTCGAGACTCGAAACGTGCGACACACGATTACAAAAATTATTTAATGAGGTCGTGAAGCATTTCGATTGCTCGATATTAGAGGGACATCGTGGGAAAAGGGCTCAAAACAAGGCTTACAAAGAAGGGAAGAGTAAAGTGGTTTACCCTAATGGTAAACATAATCAGATTCCGTCTGTTGCTGTTGACGCTGTGCCTTACCCGATTGATTGGGAAGACAGAGAAAGAATGACCTATTTCGCTGGTTTTGTATTGGGCGTTGCACTGCGGATGAATTTAAAAATTAGATGGGGAGGAGATTGGAATATGAATACAGAATTAAAAGACAATAACTTTGATGACCTTCCTCATTTTGAAATAAGGGAATAATTATGGCTACTTATGCAACGAACAGAGATTTAAAAGATGTTTTTCCAGAGGTGGATTCTTTTGATACAAAAACGCCCATATACGGATGGGTAGTACACAGCGGTTCATTATACAGAGCAGATAATTGCGGGCTGGTTACATTGCTTTTTGCAGATGGGCAGGATTTAGGAGATGCAGAGGCAAATAGTGGCGTGGTGGATGTCAACGGTGAATGGTATTACGATAGCGACATAGATGCTGTGTATTATTATAGTGCGTCAAATCCTAATGATATGCTTATGGAATCGGGGGAGGATTTTGCAACGCTAAAAACTCGTTATTTATCAAATGCATCAAAATATTTAAATGCAATGCTTGACGGAACTTTACCAAGGGAACAGTTCAAGGGTAGTGATGGTAGTTATGACTATATTATTATTAGAACCACTGCACTAATTGCCGCCGCATTCTTGATTCGTTCCTCTGACCCCACCAATGAAGTAGCAACAGCAATGTGGGAAGAGGCGATGGGGAATATTGATAGTCTAAACGGCGGCAAAACCAAGCTCTCTTGGCAGACCACTGGAGATTCTTCAAAAGGGATTATTAGAGAAGTCTCGGTTTCAGGCGCACTGCTTATTGTTGATACAAGAGGTCGATATTCTGGAATTTATGATAGAATAAAGGTTATAATTGGTACTGGCGGTGTTATCGGCACTGCTACTTATAATGTTTATGCTGGTAATGCAGAAAACCTTAAAACAGCGCAAGTTGTAACCAATAAAACCATAAATGGACAGTATCAGTCAATCGGGAACGGGCTTGAGATTAGGTTTCAAGGAAGCTCAGACAGCAGTTCCGCTACTACAAATGACGAATGGGAAATCGAAGTGTCGGGAAGGTTGGAGGAGGTTGATAATTCCTCGTCTATTCGTTCTGTAAGGGCAACGAGACTATATGTTTAAAAAGGTTGATGATAATAAAATAATTAGCAAGTTGGGATAAAATGGCGATTACATTTACCAATGTATTCAAGGATAAAATTCTTGATACCGTTCGTTCTTTTTTGAATGATAAATTCGCCAGTGCTATTTCCATTTATACAGGCAATTTTAAGAATATGGGAAACCAATCCATAAGGCTTACGCCTGTCGGAAATGAGCTTGTTAGATATACAACGACTGGAGAAGTTAGAGAATACTCTGTTGAAATTGCTTATTATTTAAAAGAAAAATCAATTAAAGGTGATTTCTGGGCACATCTTTTGCGACAAATATCCATTATTGAGAATCTGTTTGATGACAATACGAGCAATACATATTTTAATGGCAAATTGGCAAGCATGGTCATAAACGATAAAACCGACGAAGAAGAAGCGATTGACGGGTTAAATGTTGTCAAATGGGATTTTAATGCAATGTATATAAACAATGTATCTTAATCTAAATAATTGCATTTTCAATAAGCGGTTGTAACACATACAAGAAGTTTTGCAAATTAAAAACAGATAATGGCAACTTCGTTTCAATATTATCAATGGGAAAACATGGATGTGGTTTTCCAGAACGAACTTCGCAATTGGGAATATTTTGTTCAGGAAACAAATGTTTTTCAAGAAAAGATTATTGATACAATAGGAACTTTTCTTAATAATGAATTTGCTGGAACAATGGCGGTTTATACTGGCTATTTTAAAAACGTGGGGAATCAGTCTATAAGGCTTACCCCAATTGGCAATGAATTTGTTGATAAATTATCAACTGGAGAAATTAGAGAATATGCCTTAGAGATTGCATATTACTTTAGGGAAAAAGCTATTAAAAGAGACGCTTGGGAACATATAATGCGCCAAGTGTCTCGAATAGAAAGTCTCTTTAATGACAATTTGAACAATACCTACTTCAACGGAAGACTCGATAGTATGGCTATCAATGACAAGACCGAAGAAGAGGAGGAGACAGAAGGTTTAAATGTTGTTAAGTGGGATTTTAACGCAATGTATTTAAGCAACGTATCTTAAAGAACGAAAGTAGGAGTCGGATATGAAAGTAAAGCTAAAAAAGGGCGAAAAATTATCATCTAACATGAATTATTGTGGATTAGAATTTGATGATTGGGTTGCCCTTAATCAAGGGAAACAGGTAGAGATGCACTCAATACCTGATAGAATTAAAGAACAGGTTGAAGGAGCTTCAGCCGCAAGTAAAGGAGGTAAATAATGGCTTATGCAGCTTTTTCACCCAAAGGTTTTAAGGCTTGGGTTATAGAGGAAACAGTAACGGGTAATAATTTAGGAGCTTTAGATTCTCCTGCTATAACATCGAATTTATTGCAACTTGATGTTGATTCTGTTGCTTATCCATCCATAGCCCCCAATCAGAATGTGGATGTAAGAACGAGCATTGGCAGGGTGGCGCACAAAAATGATTTTTTCCAAGATGATGTGATAAGGGCAACAGAGGTATCATTATCAGGAACTTATCATAATGATACAGGGCATATACTCTTAATGCAGAGCGCCTGCGGGGTGAATTTAGATGCTACTGTGGCTGATGTTGAAATGCCAACGGCAAGCACTACAGTATCTGGTAAGTATGGTGAATCTGAAGCCAATAAAACATTTACATTAGTATTAGCTCCCCCCGATACAGCAGATGGGTACAACATTGTAATGGTTGGATGCTTGTGTACTAATTTTACAATATCGGCAGATACGGGAACTGAAGGGGGAATATATAAGTGGAGCGCTACTATTTCTACAGGGATGAAGCCTATTACGAATAACACGACAGCAGAAGCAGGGGCAGCTTATACTTCAGCCCCGATATCTATAAACACCCTAACGGGCGCTACAACTGTAAACAGTATAGCAAGTACAGTATTGAGCTCTTTTAGTGTGTCGGTGGATAGTCCGGCTGTATATTCGGGGTTTTTGGCTAATGGATACCATACTTATGGAAGAGCCCCAGAGTTGGCTGTAACAGCGGATGTGCAGGTTAAATATGATTCGGTAACAAGACCTTTGCTTAACAATTTCAATACTCAGGCTTCGATTGGGGTTGATGAGGCGGATATGTTAACCCTGACTCAAGCAACTGCACATAATTGTTCTATTGCTATTGGGGCAGGTGTTCTTACAAATGCTGCCTTAAGTGAAGGCGATATAATGATGATGGATGTTAGTATTAAAGCCGTTAATGTCGGTAACAACATAATAGCATTTAATTTAGCAGCGTAATAGTCTGGTCGAATAATTAGAAGGAGTAAACATGAAAGAGGTGAAGCTCTCTTCTGGAAAGAAAGCAAAAGTAATGGAAATGTCGGTGGACGATATTGATTTTTGCAACGATATTCCAGAATTAATCCAAGACGGCGAAAATACAATAATTCGGAATTTATCCCGTGCTAGAACCGCTTGGTTAAGGCGTGGTGTTGAAGGATGTGATGATAAGTTTATTAAATCATTATCAGAGACAGACAAAACCGAATTATCCCTAAAAGTACAGGAGTATCAAGGTCTGGGGGAAGAGAATCCCTCACATTAGCGCTTAACGTCTTAATTGATTCAGAGTGTGAGGGTTGCCGCTTTCATAACTTTCCTTACAAAGCAAGACTACCAGTTATGGAAAATGGCGAATACAAGACAAAGAGGTTTACATCCAAGGATGATGTCTGGGATGTGATGCGCCTTATCCGTGAGGAAACGGAGTCCTTCAACGAGAAGGGCAATAAGAGTTTTGATGTAGCAGAGTCTATACGTGCTCAATTGCCCTTTTTTTCTTGTCCAAATATAATTTTAGACCAAAAAGCACAAGACGACATATCCAGATATGTTTATTGTGAAAAATTTAATACCCCAGCTTATGGGGGTTCGTTTGGTGAACACCCCTCAAAATGGATACATAAATCATACGTGATTTCGTATTATATGAATAGAAAACAACAAAAATCATTAGAGAAGAAAAATGGCTGAAACTTGGAAAAATAGGATTCAATATGTTTGGGAGACAAAAGGAGAAAAAGCGTCTTTATCTGCTGTAAAAAAACATAACGCTGCATACAAAAAAACCACTGAAAATACACGAGAATTAGGGCAGGCTTATAAAAAAACGGCAGCCGACCAAAAATTATTAAACAAACAAAGTGATATAACATATAGAAATAATCGCAATTTATTAGGCTCGTTTTCCGTTCTTCGTTCAAAATTATTGCTATCAGTTTTTGCTATTGGCGCTTTAACTAAAACGGTTGGAAAATATATAAGTGTTTCTTCGTCGTTTGAGGAGACGATGAATAAATTTAATGTTGTTTTTGGCGAATCAACCGATTCAGCGCTTCAATTCGCTAATACTCTCGGAAATGAAGTTGGTCGCTCTGTCATTGATATAACTGAAATGATGGCTGGATTGCAAGATACTTTTGTCCCTCTCGGCTTTGCAAGAGACCAATCGGCAGAGCTTTCTAAATCATTAACAAAATTGGCTATGGATGTTGCGAGTTTCCAAAACAGAGCCGATACTGAAGTTGTTAATGCATTTACATCCGCTATTGTTGGTAATCACGAAGCTGTTCGTAGATATGGCATTGTTTTAACAGAAGCACAGCTACAGTCAACAGCATTAAAAGAAGGAATAATTAAAGTAGAAAGAGAGCTGACTGCGCAGGAAAAGGTTTTAGCAAGAATGCTTGTTATATATAGTAGCACTCTCGATGCTGAAGGTGATTTAATTGATACTCAAGGCTCATATACGAATCAATTAAAAGATTTTAATGCAGAATTAAAAGATTTACAAAAAGCGGTTGGAGATTCTCTAATCCCTCTTGCTGAAAATTTATTAAAACTCGGAACTTATTTTGCAGATATAGACCGTCTCAAGGCATACGCTTTTACCGTTGGAATGGTTACAACTGCATTGGTGGGATTAGATATTATTACAAAAGCAGCTACAGTAAGCACTCTCGCATTTAAGTCGGCTTTATATGCGCTTGGGGGAAAAGCTGCAATGGTATTACTTGCGGGGTTAGCTATTGCCACCGCAGAGGCAGCAACGAAAGTTTTTCAGGCAGCAAGCAGGGCAAGCGAGGGTACAGATAACTACACTGATTCCCTTTATCAAAACAGTTTGTCCCTAAGAGAAAACATACGGGCTATTAGCGATTCTATAACCGCACTTGAAGATATGACAAGGGCTGGAATTGGGGCTGCCCTTGTCGCTGATAAAATAGCGCTCATGGAAACGGAAGAAAATCTTAAGAGTATCATTAACCTCATTAAAACCGGGCAGGCGACTCACGGCGAGGGGGCAAAAGAGCAGATGGATGCCGAAAAGACAAGGAAGGCTGCTCTTGAGGCAAGTATCGCTACTTACGAAGAGTTCTTTACAACAACGGGAAAAACAGAGGCGGAATTATCAGACAGAACAAAAGAACTTGCTACATCGACTTACGAATGGAAAATAGTGCTGTTAGGCAGGGAGAGAGACAAGCATAAAGCTGCGAAATTAGATGAGAGTATAGTTAATAAATGGTATGCCGCCGAAGTGGCTAAACTCGAGGTCGAAGCTGCAAAAAAAGCAGATAAATTACGAGAGCAACAAGCAGAAAAAATAGCTAAATTACGAGAGCAACAAGCAGAAAAATTAATATCAATCAATTTAAAAATATCTGAATTAACCGACAGTCAGTTGAATTATGAACTAAAGGCACTCGAAGTAAAATATCAAAAAGAGATTTCTTTAGCCCAGTATAATGCTGAATTATCGCTTGCGATTCATATATGGTATCTTGAACAGAAGAAAAAACTGGAAGAAGACGACGACGAGAGAAAGAAACAGGCTCAAATTGACGGAATAAATCAATTAATATCATCTTTTTCAGGCGTTGGCTCTGCATATTCACAAATGGTTCAAGGTCAGCTTAACGAAGATATAAATAAATTAAAAAGCTCCGCCGCCTATGAAAAAGCCACGATGGAACAACGTGAGATTATGGAGCAAAAAATTAAGAGTAAGCATCATAAAGCTGCGAAAAGAGCCGCAAATTTGGAAAAAGCCGCAAAAGTCGCATCTTCCATTATGAATACATACGAAGCGTATACAAGAGCATTAGCATTGACGATGAATCCATTAATTGCACAAGGAGTTGCTGCTTTGGGTGCGGCTCAGACTGCGCTTATTCTGGCAACCCCAACTGGCTATGCAAAAGGCGGTGAGTTTGTTACCAATAAACCAGAGCTTATTATGGTTGGCGAGGCTGGAAGAGAGCACGTTAAGATTACCCCGACTGACAGACCCGAAAGCAGGGCACTAAAGGATAATAAGGTTTTTAATATTAATATTTCTGGAGGCATAGTTCAAGAAGATTATGTGGTGAACGAACTTCTCCCGGCAATTAATAAAGCAAAAGCCCTTGCCTAATGATTTCCTTTGATTCTTCATTATCTGATGCTTTATCTATTGGTAATACCTCTGCCTTTTGGGTTTTAAAGCTCTATTACAACAATGAAGCCAGTTTCACAGGTGTATCAGACCAAGACCGCATAGATGGCTCTGATATGTACCACGGCATTGTTTCAGCTTGGGGAAACCTTTCACATAGTTTAGATTTTTTTAATTTTACAACTTCTACAGGAAATATGTCTGTTAAGCTAATTAATACAGATAATTCTATAAGCGGTGGAAGGTTCTCTGATTTGTTTTCAACAAATAATTATGCCAATAGGAAGTGGGAACTGTTTCTGAATACAAAGAATGCAGGAACTTATGATACTGCTGCAAGGATGATAGGAACTGGAATAATAAGCGGTGATATAGCCTATGATACAAGTTTTGCGAGTCTCAAGTTGCTGGATAAATCTTCGACATACCATAAACAGCTTCCAACCAATGTGGTAGATTTAGCTACTTATCCAAATGCACCTGAAAAGAATACAGATAAGCCAATTCCTATAGCGTACGGTGATTTTTATGAAAAGACGGATATAGGGACAATTCCAACGTCATATTTTGATAGGTATAAACAATTCTATAAAGGTGCATTTCCAGTAATTATAACAGATAAATGGAATGTGGGCGATGAAGCAATTAGTGCAAAACTTGACAGTGAAACACCTCACACATTAGATAATGAAAATGTATATATTTACAAAGATGGTTATTACCCTACATTGACAGGTACTATTTCAAATTCAGGTTCGACTATAAAATTCAGTGGTGCATCTGCTATCGTATATGTACCTTATTCGTCCTCTGGTTCAAGTACGACAAACGTAGGCTCGGCATCTACAACAAGTCGTGATAACATGGTTGATGGCTCGTTTTCTTCTTACGCCACATTAGATGCAGATGGTAGCGCTGTTTCACCTTCTTCTACACAAAACGATATGGCATTACCTCAAGTAAATAAATTAGGTGAATATTCAAGCATCAATGGGACGATTAAACTTGGAACAGTTAATGGGTCGTATTCTGCAACTAATCGCCTACAGATAGGAACTAGTGTAAATATTTCTTCCGATTTGAGTACAAACAATGAATTCCAAGCTCCATTAGCAGGTAACTATTCGGGTAAAACAGATTCATGGGATTTTGAGGGCACGGTTCAACACACTTTATATTCACAGGCAAATAACAATGACTTGCAAATCTATGAAAGCGGTGTGGAAATAGGATTTACAATCGAAAATATTGAATCCCATAGTGTCTCGGAACTATATGAAGAAACAGTTCGCACGGCTGTTTATTCCGAATTTGATTGGGAAATTGAATACGTAGATGAAACAATAATTAGGACACGAACCAAGACAACCAATTATCCAGCAGAAATTGATTATATTTATTGTTCAGGAAAAGGTCGAAAATACCCTGCCTTTATAGATGCTGATTCAAGAAATCAAGGGTATAACGAAACCGACTTAATTGAGAACCCTGTTTTTATGATTGAAGATGCTTTAAGAACAGAATTGTCAGTTACATCTTCAAATATTGATTATGCTTCATTCGACACATCGGGCAATACGACAAATGGATATTTAGGTGACATTTTTAATGATGCTGTGGGGGATGTTAAATTTGCCTTTTCACAATATAAATTTATCAATTCAAAAGATTTTATAAGTAGAATCTGTAAACAAATTTTAAGCTGGGTGTTTGTGGGTGGCGATGGAAAATTCAAAATACGAACATTGCGAAGAGCAGGGGATTATGCAGGCGCTGATAAAACTATAAACTTTAATGATATTAATTTAAAAAGTATTTCGAGAACATCTCTTGGTGCGGTGAGAAACGACATCACAATAAATTACAATAAAGACTATGGGCAAGACCAGTTTGTTTCTAATGTGAACACTACTGATGCTACTTCACAGGGGACAACGGTGAACGGTGTAAGTCAATCCTTAAAGTTAGAGTTAGATGCAGACATTTTAGACTCCACAACAGCTACTCAATTAGCAGATGCTTATAAGACAATTTTCAAAGACCGTAAAGTAATTTTAGACTTTGAGTGTCTTCGACCTTATTATAACGATTTAGAGATTGGAGATATTATTTTATTCTCTAATTGGGATTCAAACATCAAGATTTACGGTGCTGCAATGGGGACAGATTATTATTTAATAACAAGTATATCAAAAAAGCCGAGTGGATGCTCGGTGAAGGCAATTAAGGTAAGTTAATGACATATCAAAGAACACTCACACCACGGATTTACGTGGACAATATAAATTTTCTTCTTTCAGCAGGGAAAATGGCGACATCAGATATAACTCTTTCAGGTGAAACAATGGTAGCTGGTTCATCTTTAATTGAGATATTTGACCTTCGCCCTACAAATACACAGACCATAAGCACGGGAGTTGGTGCGGCGAATTTTTATATCGAAATAGATACAAACTACAGCACCGATGCAAATGTAGATAATAACTTCATTGCCATTTTAGGGCATAACATGGATGAAGCGGATGCTGAGTTCAGGATACAGACGGATGACCATTCAGGTTTTGCATCAGCCCAATCTCCAGCGATGGTAGAAGTGGTTAATTGTGGTGGCGGTTGCGACGCTGGTAGTGGCAACTATTGTAGTCCTGCGTATAACGGATGGAGTCTTGCAACCTTCTCACAGGCGACAGATAATAGATATATGAGAATATATTTTGACCCTGCTGATGATTCTAATTATGATGCGAATCTGGGTATTTCAGCAATTATCGTAGGTGAATATTGGGACTTCCCGAATAGCCCCGATTTAAACATTTCAAAAACCTTTGAGTTTGACGGTGTAAAGAAATTACAATCATTCGGGGGGCAGACTTATTCCAATGCAAGTTATTTAAGAGGAGGTCATTGGAACGTAAGACCTCCGTATATGAACTCAACAAGTACGTCAGCGGTTGGGTATGGTTATGGGAGAACAAATATGGATATGTCTTTTTCATATCTTGCGGATACAGATGTTTTTCCAGACCTCCGTTATGATACGGCTCAAGTCTTCCAATCTAACAATATGCTGAACAACCTAATCGTAAAAACTGGCGGAGGTCATTTCCCCTTTTTGTTGCAATATGATAACGCTACAGCTTCAGCAGATGATTCGTTTTTATGGTGTAGATTAGACAATGAACCAGAATTTAGTCAAATTGCATATCAGACATGGGACACTTCACTTTCGTTTCGTGAAGAATTTTAAAGCCTGCAAAGATAATCTAAATTCAATTCGCCACGACAGTGCGGACATCTCATTTTTTCTTTTCCTAATCTTGGGAAGTTTTTATATGTAATAAGAGTCCTGCGTGACTTTCCTGACCTCGGCTTTTCCCAGCAATAATCACACACAGGGCAATACTTAATATCGTTGTCTGCGCTCTCGTCGTCGAACATATAAGGGTCTGTGGCGTTCTGGTGAACGCTATATAATGCTTTTATTGCCCAAGATATGCTATTGCTGTAGTTTGGGTTCTGGCAGTAAAATTCTTTTCGATATCGTTTCGCACGCTTTGAGAACCAGTCTTGCTTTTTCGCCTTCATCAAATCTCATAATTGACATATCTTCCTCTGCTTTCACCTTGTAATTGTCTCTATCTGCATAGAACTCGAGCACGCTCTTCATCTGCAAATAACAGTCTACAGCCTCCTTTTTTATCATCAGAAAGCGGCTTCGCTTTTCTTTTCGAGAGAAATATAATAGTATTCTTTACCAGAGCCACTTTCCCTGTGCCATAGGGCAACATAATAATCTTCGCCATCAATGTCGGCAGAGCCTTTGTAGTCTGGTCTTTTTTCGTTTCCTTCCTTGTCGTTCAGGAAGGCTGAACCGCTGTTTTTCTTGTGTTTATACGTTTCCATGTTTACTCCTTAATGATGGGCGAGGTAGAAAGGAGGGCAATGTCGGAGAAACCGACATGGAGGATGAAAACTACCTCACCCAATTTTAATCTTAACCGAGTTACGGTCGGTTTAAATTTACCTCTCTTTTTTTAAGTTTTGAAATATCTTTCAATATTTTTCCAGCCTGTAATGTGTTTCTGTTTCTCAAGGCGTTCATAATAATTATATATTCGTCTTTATTTAAAATCAGCAAGATTTTTGATTCACTCTTATTTTCCAATTATATCTTAACCTCAAAGATTGTTGTCCTTGGTCTTAGCTTTTCGCCTGATTTTGGATTGTAAGCCTCGATGCTTTTTTCTATATCGTATCCTTCTGTGTCGTCTACGTTTTGTAAATCTATTTTTATACCGTCCCTATTGCCGTTGCTATAAAAGATATAACAGTTTTGCGATGCTCTTCCAGACATATTTAATGCTTTTTCGGAATAATCGTTAGCCCCCACCATTGATGAACTTCTTGAATAAATATCCCCAACTCTCGCACTATGAATATGTCCGCTTATAACATAGTCTATTGAAACGCCGTGGTTTGCATATCTGCCCATAATCTGATTGACCGAGGATTCGTGTCTTGCCCCAATCGCCCCGTGTCCGTGTAGCATCAACAGGTTCTGACCTGCAACACCTATCACAAGCTCCGTCGGGTCGCCAGATATAAACTCTATAGGGCTGTCCATGAATAGAGCACGAAGCATATTGAAGATTGTAAAATCATAATTATCAGTAGCCAGTATGTCTGACCATCCGCTCTCCTTATGAACCCTTGCCTCGTTTCCAGACACACAGGCAACCGCAATCTCGTAATCTTCTGAAAGCTCTATAATTGCCTGTTGAATAATATCAACCGCAAGAAACACAGCCGAAGCCCTATTGCTAGCACGATTCAGCATTTCATCTAACCTGCGGTCTGAATTGATTAAATCGCCCGTGAACGCTAAAAGCACCTTGCCTATCCCTTTGGTCGAAAAGTACGATTTAGAGCCTTCTATGTGCCTTTTTAAGCGCTTTGAGGCTATTTCAAAGTTATATTTGTTATTGGGCAGGTCAACAAGCTCGTTGAAGTGTAAATCTGATAGGTGAATCACGCCAGCGGCTTTCTGTTTTTTCTTTCTATGTTTCTTGATTTTTGTATGCAGTTTATAAGAACGAAGAACCTCATAGATGTGGCTGTTCATTTCTGTTATTGCATTTTCTATTCTTGCATATTCTCGAAATGACTTTCTTTCAATCCTGTTCCTGTCTTGATAAGCCTGTTTTTGCTTGGCAACCCTGACGTTTTCTTTTATTAATTCCGGCTCTGCTATTATGGGGTATGCGGTTCTATAGTTACAGTCTTTACAGAGCCACCTTTGATTGCCCTTTGCGTTTTTGCTTTTACGAATGAGATTTCCGCTCCCGCAGGATGAACAGGAGATAATATATCCGTCGTCATTAAATATAATCATTGCCGTCTTCCTTTGCGCACTTCTTTGAATTTATCATATAAAGCCTCCAGTTGTTTATCTGTGAACCTTTTCTTGGTTTTGTATCTCACATGGAGTTTGTCATAGGACTTCTGACCGAATTTCCTGACGTACCAATTAGAATACGGATAAAAGTCTCTGTTATGCGATAAATTACAACCACGACACTGAGTATGGCAATTGCCGTTTAGGGTAACGTCCCACCTCGTTGAATAGCTTTTCCTCGGAAACAGGTGTCCGTTCTGAAGATATTCTTTATTGCCACAAACGACACATCGTTTGTCCCTTGCTCTGATTATAAGACTGACAATCTTGTCCAGTTTCCTTACGATTGACATTCTCTTTATTTTTTTCTTCGGCATTATAAGATATAACCGAGCTTTTCACAGTAAGTCTCCCACCATTCTAAAAACTGAACAACTGTATATTGTTCAACAATGGGGACTCTCCAGCGGTATTCGTCATTGAGCTTAAAATAAGACTCGTCAACGAACTGTGTACTGGCTACAACAATCTCGCTGGGGGTTGTGTCGTGTCTGAATATAATAGCAGAAGACCTGTTGCCAGCCGTGTCGTGGGATTTCACCACGTTTTCCAACGCCAGTCTTTGACCTCGCCGAACCGGCGCTCCAATCAGTTTTGCCTCAAAATAAACAAAGACCTTACCCCCATAGTCAATGAACCCGTCAATGTCTGTTGGGATTATTCCACGTCTCCTCTGCATTCCGTCAAAGGAAATAATTTGATTTGCTCTTTCTTTATACTTTAAAAGAATTTAATTAATCATCCCAATTGTTTTCATATAATCAATTTCTGATTGCGTTTCCATCTTGGTTCTGCATAATAAACAAAATTTAATAGTTCCCTTTTTTACCTTCTCGTAGTGAAAAGCGTGGTTCGGGCAAACAAGAACATTTTGTGATGATTCATTTTTTGTTGCGATTTCTTCGTCGATTAATTGCTCTGTCGTTTTTAAAACCTCGTCTTCCCATCCGCTGTTGTTCAAATAAGTAAGCGGATTTTTTCTGAACCGTTTGTCTGGAGTAGACGAAGCATACATCGGAAGATGTTTCATCGCCTCCTCTTTATTTATTTCTTTCAGACTGTTCCATTTCTTTTTGCATTTAACACGATTAATCTTTTTATCATATAAATTCCAAAATTTATCGAACGATATAGTATTATTTGTATTACTATCTGTATTACTATCTGGTATAGGTTTGTTGGTTTCGATAAATGCATCTGCTGGTTTCGACAAATGCATTTGTTGGTTTCGACAAATGGAGGCATCGAAAAGTGAAATTGCCCTATCTGTAAGCGCATACCAAGTCGTTCTGTCATACTTCTTTTTATTGTGATTGGCTGTTAATATATAACCGTCTTTTTCCAGCTTTTTTAGTGTGTTGCGAATCTTGTAAGTGCTTATATATGTGAAGATAGCGGAAAATCCCTCTATGGAATTATAAGTCCAATAATGCCCATCAATCTTGTTTTTATTGTTGCCCATATTTCGCTTGTGCCAATAAAAAAAATGCTGAAGAAGAAGGGCTTCGTGTAGCCCCAAGTCATCAGCAATTTCAGTTGGGAATGAATGTGAGTCCATTGTATTTCTCCTTTATTTATCAAATATCCACATAACAATTATACCCATTACGATACCAAATAGCAAACCTATTTTCGTTCCGTACCAGAACATTTTACGTCCGAGGTAAAAAGCTCTCGCCCTGTGTTTCTTGTTATTTGGATGTTCTTCTTTCATTATTTCTTATCCATTTTCCTTTTTCGTTTTACTTGATTTGCCGTTCTGCCGTTGCGTTTTAACCATTCGTTCAGTTTGCGTTTTTTGCGTTTACGGTCTTTAGCTTTTCTATTAGGCAACGAACAACTCCCGCTGCTGAAATCTCTTTTCAGCTATCTTGATATATTCTTCGTTCAATTCTATTCCTATCCATTTACGCCCAAGTCTTTGAGCTACCCATCCTGTTGTCCCACTGCCGAAGAATGGGTCTAAAACAATATCACCCTCACTACTACCAGCCTTGATACATAATTCAGGCAATTTGGGTGGAAATACAGCGAAATGGGCTTCTTTGTAAGGCTTGGTGTTGATTTTCCAGACAGATTTTTTGTTAGCACCTTTAGGATTGTCTTGCTTT
>Ga0208920_1000226_pt1 | contig 15103 bp, 16 predicted proteins | sample 19_taG_FD_184094 | JGI IMG/M metagenome (GOLD analysis project Ga0208920, IMG submission 184094) | Marine viral communities from the Subarctic Pacific Ocean - 19_ETSP_OMZ_AT15317 metaG (SPAdes) (version 2) | ecosystem: Environmental > Aquatic > Marine > Oceanic | place: Pacific Ocean | collected...
ATGCAGGGGAAGACCTGCCCCCGGGCGAAGGGGACGCAACGCCAACCGCAGATCCTGCCGCTATTCCCGTCAAGTCAACCCTGGCGCATGTGATCAAGGGTTGGGAGGACACCGCTGTTCTGTACATGATCAAACTCAAGTGGATCAAGAACGGGCAATCGTGGAGGGACATCACTGACAACCGGGCAAAACAGATTGTCGATAAGAAGGACTCCTTCAAACAAAAAGCCGAGAAGCATGCAGCATCATCCAACTAGATCCCCTTCTAGCGGACCTGCACATCTGAAGTGCGGGGGGTACGCTAATGCCGGGGGAGACACCTCTGCCACGCTCAAGGGCAACCGCGCCCATGAGCACCTGGAGCAGTTGTGCTCAGGGCAGGAGATATCTTCCCCGGTGCCGGCAGATGAATTGCCCGGTGTCCTTTGGGCGCACGAATATGTGAAGGATAACTTCAACATGAAAACCCTTGTGTGCGAGGAGATGGTGCACATCTATGACGATGCGGGAGAGGAACTGAGCTTCGGCACAAACGATCTCTTTGACGGGGAACAGTTGGGGGATTTCAAGACCGGCCAGGTGCGGGAGTACAAGGCGCAGATGGCATATTATGCCGCCGGCAGAATGCAGCAAACCGGCAGGAAGGAAATCCGGGTGCATGAGATCTATACCGAGCATCGATGGGGGAAGGTTTATATACTTTCATACGAGGAAGCATGGGAGATCATTAACAAGATTACCGACAATAAAAAGAAAGGAACGCTTAGTCCGAACGAGTATTGCACATGGTGCAAGCATAGCGGGGTTTGTCCTGAGCTTTCTAAAATAGCAATGAACGCACTAGAGAAGATAAGCCCAGAAGCCGAATTAACGACCTACGATTTCACTCAACTGAAAACCTCGGAAGACAAGGGGAAAGCATACCGCTTGTGTAAGATCCTGGAGGATTGGATTGCCGGGGTGAAGAAAATTGTAACCAAGTCAGTGGTGGAGGGCGGCGAGGATGTTCCCGGGGTCCGGGTTGTCACCCGCGCCGGGGATCCTTCCGTTGAAGACATCCCAGCCGCATTCGCCAGGATGGACCTTGGTCAGGACGAGTTCCTGCGAGCATGTGCAGTGAGCATTCCTAAGCTCACGAAAGAGTATAAGAACAAATTCAACCTCACGGGTAAAGAGGCATCCCAGGAGGTTGCGAACAGGTTGGAGTGTCTCATAAAGCGTAAACCAGAAACAAGATACATTAGAAGGAAATAAATATGCCAAAAGTTACATTAACAAAGGAAGCGAACGACCGCCCAAAGCGCGAACTGTTGCCGCCGGGTGATTATGAGGTTGAAATCATAGACCATGAGTTTGGAGTTACACAAAAAGGTGACGACAAGTTGACTCTGACACTGAGCGAACCGGACACGGGTAACTATGTCTGGTGCCACCTTATGTTTACCCCTAAAACCGAATGGAAAGTGAAAAGCTTACTAAGGGCGCTGGGGATCTCGAAAGAGGGGACAGAGGTGGATGTCAACGAGGAGTTGTGCAACAACATGAAGGGCACCAAGGTCTGGGCTAACATCTCCATAGATGAGTATAATGGCACCAGAAACAATCGGATTAGTCGATTTTTGAACGAAAAACCTTCATCGGGAGAGGACGAGGAGTTTAAATAGATCCCGGCTTAGGGGGGGCTTTTCGCCCCCCTTTGTTGATTTGGAGGAAAAACAGCAGCAGACCGCATTTGCAAATGACCTGGAGGCATTAGTCGAGCGATATCAGAGCGAGTTCGACATGACTTTTGCCTCTATGGCCGGCGTGCTGTTCTGCTTCGCAACAAGGACAGTCCTTGACTCCTACATGAATCGGGTTGCCACAACCGTTCTTGAGGGTTGGGAGTTGGTGGATGATGACGAAGAGGAATACGAAGACGAGTACGACGAAGAGGAATATGAAGACGATGACGATGATGAGGGAGAAGAATGGAAGTCTTCCGGTGGTGGTAAGTGATTATTTAGGAGCAGGAGCAGCACAGGGGGAAAGAAACCTCACGCTTTTTAGGGTCGCATGTCAATTAAGAGACAGCGGCTTTTCGCTTCCAGAGTCCGTTGATCTCCTTGAGGGGCGAGCGACACAGGACGGATTAACCCCCAACGAGTTCGCGAAGACGATCCAATCCGCCTTTACGCGAGCAGCCCGGGAACCTGGGGCCAAGAAAAACGGGGTCCGGGTCAAGTTTAAGAAAATGGATTTACCAAGAGGAATTGAAAACCCGGTGCCCAAGCTACTGGGTGCGGCATTTGAACCCGGAGAAAAAGTCAGGATTGTTTTCGGCCCAACCATCAGTCGCGGAGAACTGGTGCAGGGCGACAATCTTAACGGGTTCACCGAGAAGGTCGCCGCCGCCGAGATGGGTGCCTGGATTTGTATCAACCCTCTCTCCAAGGGAATTAAGGACGAGCATGTGACCGCTTTCAGACATTGCCTTGTTGAGTTTGACGAGGGGGATGTTGCGGACCAGTACAAGAAGATTATCTCAACCAACCTGCCAATCACTGCAATCATCTATTCTGGGGCCAAGAGTGTTCACGCCTGGGTGCGGGTGGACGCGAGGGACCGCGAGCAATATGACGAAAGAGTTGCCAAGGTTTACGAGGAATTCCCCGGGCTGGATTCCGGGAACAAGAACCCGGGCAGACTCAGTCGGTTACCCGGTGCCCTTCGGGACGGCAGACGGCAGAGGTTGCTGAAACTCCACCACGGTGCGGATTCATGGGAATCCTACCAGGAGACAGTCAAGTGCAAGTCAATCGGGCAAACGCTCTCGTTCAACCAACTGCTGGATTTCAACTCTGATGCGGACCCGAATACCGTGTTGGGAGACCGTTGGTTGTGCCGGGGTCATTTCGGCATGATTGTCGGCGCGAGCGGGTTGGGCAAAAGCAGTCTCATCATGCAAGCGAGCATTCTCTGGGGGTTGGGCAGGGAGGCGTTTGGGGTTGCCCCGGCAAGACCCCTGAAGATCGTCCTGGTGCAAGCTGAAAACGACATGGGCGACCTATCCGAGGAGGTGCGGGGGATTGTCCAAAGGTTGGGGCTGAATGAAGACGAGATAAAGGTGGTTAACCGGAACTGTCGGTTTATCACCGATGCCGTTAATGTCGGACAGAAGTTTATAGACATGGCAGACGGGGTTCTGGATGTGTACGAACCGGATCTGTTCATCATCGATCCCCTGCTCCACTACATCGGCAGGGACGTTAGCTCCCAACAATCCGTCAGCGAGTTTGTGCGGCACGGCATAGGGGGGTTGGCGAAACATTACGGGACCACCTTCATCGCGATGCACCATACCGGCAAACCGCCGAGCGACAACAACTCCAGATCGAACTGGTCCAATCGCGACCTAAGCTACCTGGCGACAGGGTCAAGCGATCTGGTAAACTTCTCCCGCGCAATTGCGGTGTTGCGGGAACAGTACGGGGTATTTGAACTGAACTTCACCAAGAGAGGAGAGAGGGTGAAGCAAAAGACGCTTTACCTGAAGCATGCGGACGATTGCATATTTTGGGAACCAACAAAGATTTACGCATAGACCCTCAAGACGGAGAGGGAGAGAAAAAATTTTTCAAGCAGACACCTCACCCCTACTACCCGATTCTTGAGGATGAGGTCATTAAGATCCTTGTCGGTAAACACGGCGAGGATCACGTTGTTGATCTAATCAAGAAACGGGAGAAGTCGATTGCTCACAGTCTGATTGACCCCCTCAACGCCGGGTTTGAACTGGACCCCTGGAAAGATGCCCGGGAACTGTTCAGCGAGTGCGATGAACTCCTAATCCTTGGTGGCAATCGTGCCGGTAAAACAGAGTTCGCGGCGAAGCTGGTTGTCGAAACATTGGTTAGCAAGCCCAAGTCGGTGGTCTGGTGCCTTCACTCTTCGCTTCCCTCTTCTGTCGAGATACAGCAACCCTTTATCCGCAAGTACCTGCCCCCGTCCTGGAGGGATGTGGGAAAGAAGGGAACCACGACCAACATATCCTGGACGGACAAGAACGGATTCTCAGACCAGGTTTTTGTAACCCCTGACGGCAGCAGGTGCCGCTTCCTTAATTACACCCAAAATATTTCGGTACTGGAGGGCGGCGAGTGCGACCTCATCTGGGCGGATGAATTAATCCCCCTGGAGTTCCTCCAGACCTTGCGCTTTCGTGTGACCACACGTTTCGGGAAGATCCTAATCACCTTCACCCCGGTGCGGGGATATTCCCCGGTGGTCAAGGAGTTCATTTCCGGGGCGAGAACAGTCAAGAGTCTCCCTGCCCCATTGCTTGAGCAGGATGCCATCCATGTCCAGGGGTGCCCCCCGGGGGAGATGCCCTACATCATGCAACCGTTTCGCAAGAATGCCCGGGTAATCTCTTTCCACGGCAGCATGAACCCGTTTGGGGGTTTTGAGCAGGTCGTCAAGATGCTCGAAAACAAACCCACCACCGACATCAAGATCCGGGCATACGGCTGGGCAGACAAGATGGATGGCGGGGTGTTCAACCGGTTCGATGACAAGGTGCATGTGGTTAAACCGGACAAGATTCCCAGGGAAGGAACCCGTTTTATGACCTGCGACCCTGCCGGCAATAAGAACTGGTTCCTTAAATGGCACCTAATCGATGACATAGGAAGGGTCTTTCTCTACCGGGAATGGCCCGATTTCAAGACATACGGGGAATGGGCGCTCCCGGGGAACAAGCCAGACGGGATGCCTGGCCCTGCCCAGACCAGTGGTATGGGGAAAAGTATCCTGGCGTACAAAAAACTTATTCTTGAAGCCGAAGGTTGGGTGTACGATGACGAGATTGGGACTTGGTTAGGGTCCAAATCCGAGAAAATTTATGAGAGACTGATTGACCCCAGGTTTGGGGGTGCGAATGTTCCAAGCATCGAGGAGGGTACCAATATCATTACCCTCATGGAGGAGGAACAACGGGACAAGGAAGGTCGTGCGGTAGGTCCGTCAATGATCTTTATCCCGGCACCTGGTACCAACATCGAGGAGGGGATTCAGTTGATCAACGATTATCTGGATTTTAACGGTGAGCAGGAAGTGAATGCAATGAACTGTCCCCGCTATTATATCAGCGAGGCATGTCAGCAAACTATTTACGCCTTCATGGAATATACCGGCAGAGACGGGTTGAGGGGGGCAATGAAGGATGTTGTGGATTGCGACCGCTACCTGTTCAAGCGCGGCCCCATGCCGATGAACGATGTTTTAATGACGGCAACCGGAGGGGATCAGCGTGGAGTTTAACGACTTGCCCCTGACTCTGACCGCCGGTGAGGCGAGGCAAATTACCGGCTTGCCTTATTACCGGTTGCGCGAGCTAGAGGAACTGAGGGTCTTGGAGGTTGCCGAGGTAAACAAGCGGCAACGAAGATACACCAGGGAATCCATCAGAAAACTTCTCAAGCTTGGTTCTGCGGGGGCTAAGGTGAAGGTGACATAATGGCAAAGAAAGTAAATATTAACGAACTGGCAAAGGAACTTAACCAAGCCGCGATTCGCACAAACGACTACATGAATCGCAGTGAGTTAAACTCCGATGCGCGATACAATCGCTGGGCAGGTCAGTCCCAGGATGGCAGGAAGTGGCGGGACAACGTGGGTCACAGTCCCGTTCCATTTGACGGGTGCAGTGACAGCAAGGTGCCCCTGGTGGACACTTATATAAACGAAGACGTAGATCTTTTGATGACCTCTCTTCGCAACATGCAGCTTACTGCGGCACCCCTGGAGAGCAATGATGCCGAGCAAGCAAGCTTGACAACCAACCTGCTCCGCTATGCAAGCAACAATGCAATAGACGAGTTTTACGCTGAAGCAGAGTTGTGCGCGAATGCCGTCCTGGAGAACGGACTTTCTGTCATGGGTGTCTTCTGGGAGAGGGAACAAACTTTAACATATGAGGAGATTGATCTGGAGCAAATCAGTGCCCTTGCCCAGGAAAGACCGGAGTTTGCGGAAGCCAACCAGGTCATCATGGATCCTGCCCGGGAGGAGGAAGCCATTGAGATGGGAAGGAAACTTCTCCCCGATGCTTCCCAGAAGGTGTTGCGTAAGATCGTGAACGATCTGAGAGAATTCGGATCCGCCCAGTACCCTGCGCCGCTGACAACTATGGACAGACCCACCTTGGTCAGTCTTCGGGTTGGAGAGGATTTCTTTGTCCCCTTGGACACAACCGAATTGCAACGGGCCAGGATGTGTTTTTACCGGGAATTTATGACCGCTGAACAACTTAGGGATGCGGTTAACTCGCGGGATTGGGACAAGAACTGGGTAGATACTATCATCGAGAAATCCAAGGGGATGACAATGACCGTCACCCGGGGCAGCGCGACTCCCCGTTCGGGGGTTAAGTCAAGTCGGCAGTACCTGGACGTTGCCGAGATCTACGAGGTTATCCACTGTTACGAACGCAAGAGCGACGAGTACGGGGTGCCCGGGATTTGGTATACTGTTTTTAGCCCCCACGCTCAGTCAGACACCCACGGCAATGATATTTGTGCAACCTATGAACTGCTGGATTACGCCAACGGGGGCATGTATCCGTTTGTTCTGTTCCGCAGAGAGTTCCTGAGCCGGCGCATGGACGATAGCCGGGGTTACGGGGAAATTGCCTACACCTGGCAGCGGCAGATCAAGCAGGAATGGGACGGGCGGGTTGACCGAAGCTTTCTGGCTACGATCCCGCCGATATTCCATCCCCCGGGAAGACCTCCCACAAAGTGGGGACCGGGCGTGTTCATCCCCCGGGTGCGATCTGATGATTACCAGTTTGCCGACCAACCCAACTGGGACTTTGGCAGCAAGGAAATTGAGGATTCCATTCGGGAAACTGCCGACCGGTATTTCGGCAGACCCGTCTCCCCGGAGAACAAAGGGCATGCGCTCATGCGGCAACAGAACATGGTGTCCCGTTGGCTCAATTGCTGGAAGATGGTCTTTGAACAGGTTCTGGCATTGTATCAGCAATACGCACCCGAAGAGTTCATGGTGCGGGTGGTTGGCAGCGATAAAGCCAAGGCACTTGCGATGTCCAAGGACGACATTCAGGGTCAGTATGATATCATTCTCAACTTCCAGGTTGCAAACACCGAAATGGACCTTCTCAAGGGCAAGCTAGACCTGCTCAAGGTTATTGTGAGTGAGTTCGATATCAACGGAGTGGTGGACCGCACCGAGTTGATGAGTGTGGTCTTTAGCTATCTGGATCCGATTCTGGGCGAGAGACTTATGCGACCTGCCGAGAACGCTGAACAGCAGCAGATTGATGACGAGAAGACTTCCTTTGCCAAGATATTTTCCGGTGTGGAGGACGACATCAAGCCCGGGCAAGCGCATCAACTTCGGTTGGAGGTTCTTGACAGGATCATGGAGAACAATCCTGCCGCTGCGAAGCGTTACATGGAGGATCCCAAGTTCAAGGACGACCTGGACAAGCGCCGACAGCAACATCAACACCAACTTGACCAGAGGGAGAATGCCCAAATCGGGAGACTCGGCGCATGACGGACGACCTCGCGATGCTTCTCCTGGACCCCCGGTTTTCGGCGGTTCACGAACTCATCAATAGCGTGCGGGAAGAACTCATCATGCACATGAGCGACCCCGCAGCGTCAGAGCATCATGGACTGCTGGCGCACGACGCCGGCGGCATCGATGCCCTGGATCAATTAAGGAAAAGAATGGAACAAGTTATAGAAGAGTTCCAGTCTAAAGATACTTAGTTATGAAAAGATAGCACATATTGGCACTAGTTCTGAATAGTGCCCTTTGCCACCTCACGCGAACCCGGTTACTCAGGTGATCGGGTTTTCTTTTGTCCCCGTATAAAAAACAATCGGACAAATACCCTCTCTTGCGAGGTTAACAGCATGGCGAAAAATAAAGGATCGGGTGAAGCGGACACCCAACCGGAAGCGGTGAATGAATCTGCGGCAATTGGGTTGGACGACCTTGCCCAAACCCTTATGGGGAAGACTGAGGTTGTCACCGAGACTGACGCTGAAAGTGAACAGGCAGAAGTTGAGGTTAAAGATGCTGAAGTTGCTGAATCTGAGGAAGAGGTAACCGAGCAGGATGTGTTAGAGGAGGACTTGGAGGAGGAATCTGAAGAGGACTCTGAAGACGTTTCGGAGGACGAATCGCAGGAGGTTTCTGCTGGAGTCCAGAAGAAGATTGATAAGCGCATTGGGCGTTTGACAGCCAGGGCCAAGGATGCCGAGGAACGCGCCAGGGAAGCCGAGGAGAAATTAGATGATGCTCGCACTGAACTGGACGAGATTCGGGATCATGGTGAAAAGGGCCAAGTTGTTTCAGACAACCCTCATGCGGGGATCAGGACGCTGAAGGACTTAAAGGGGGCAAAGACCAAAGCGAGGGAACTTCGGGCATGGTGCAGAAGGCATCGGGACGGAACGGTAGTGACGGTTAATGGGATTGAGAGGGATTACGATTCTTCTCAAATCGCTGATCTGGAACTCAAAGCTCAAGAAGATCTAGAAGAACATCTTCCCGCGAGGGAGGAGTTTATTAAGGGAGAACAGGAGCAGTCGAGTATGGCAGAGAAAGCGTTCCCGTGGTGGAAGAACAAATCAAGTTCTGAGTACCAAGCCGCCATGTCGGTCCTTCGTGATGCGCCGATGATTCGGCAACTGCCAAACTGGAAGGCGACAGTCGCCTTCTACTTGATGGGAGTTAATGAATATCAAAGGCAGACGGATTCGGCCAAAAAGTCGAAACCAAAAGCCAAGGCAAAAGCACCAACCAAAGTTGCCACTCGTCCCGCGAAAGCACCCGCACCGATAGCAGACACAAATGCTGCCCGGTACGAGGACGCTCGGAGTTCATTCGCAGAGTCAGGTTCTACTGAGGCATTGGCCAATATGTTCGCTGTTAAATAATTAGAAAGAATATAACATTATGGCACTAGCCGATTCATATACCGTGGCTGCTGAAAGCCCCGCAACCCAGAACCTGGGTGCGAGTTTAGGAAATAGGGAAGACTTACGGGATGTATTAACCATCCTGGAACCGGAAGCGACTCCGGTGACTTCCGCTATTAAGAAGGGTCCGGGACCAAAAGCGACTTTAGTCGAGGTTCTCGTTGACGAATTGAGTGATCCCGCTGTTGCGTCCGTGGACGAGGGTGAGGACTACGGTCGTTGGGGTTCATCTGTTACTCCCAGTGTAACGGACTTCGATGACAAGTCTGCTGCTCGCGGTCGCCTGACGAACAATATACACATTAGCTCCCGCACCTATGGTGTGACTGATGTGCAGACGTTAACCGACACTGCCGGCACCCAGGGAGCCGGGGAGTTTGCGTTTGGTAAAGCGAAATCTGTTCGCGAAATCAAGCGCGACATTGAAGCGGTTATCTGCGGTGGACAGAACAAGTCTGCGAGTTCTGCGTCTTACACTACCCGGGGTTTGTTTGATTGGATCGACTCTGCCGGCCCCGCTGATGTGCACACGAAGTATCGCACCCCGGCGGCATCCATCAATGACGGGACAACCCTTACGGAGTCCATCTTGGCGGGGGTGTTGCAGTCCATGTTTGAAGTGCGCTCCGAGAAGAAGACCTATATGGGTGTTCTTTCACCGAACATCGTCGATATCGTCGATCAGTTCACACGCACCAATGCGGACACAACGAAAGTTCGTTACAATGTTAATGAGAATGCTTCCAGCAAGACCATTAACATGGAGGTCAAGGTGTTCAACACCTCGTTTGGCACGGTGAACATCGTTCCATCAACCTTCCTCAACGTCACCGCATCTCCGTATGCCGCTGACGATGATGCCGGGTTGCTCCTGGACATGGGACTCCTTGAGTTGCAGTTCATGGATCCGATACATTCGGTAGAATTGGAGGACCAAGGTGGTGGTCGTCGTGGGTACACGAAGGCAATCTATGCCTTGTGCATGAAGAACCCCCGTGGATTCGGGAAACTTGTTGATGCAGACTAACTGCTTTCTGGCAGTTGTCTGGTTGTTAACTGGTACGCTCTTATGAGCAACATCATCATTCCTCGGTGCGGTAATTCTCGCAAAGAGAGGGAACTCTACGAACGGGAGTTCCGCACCGGGGGGTGGTTTTTAAACGACTATATAGACAGGGAAAAGAGCGGGTACAAGGACCGGCAAACTAAGATTGCCCGAAAGTACCGCAACCACCAGAGAAAAGCCGGTGGTGAATTTGACCTGGCAGCAGTGGTGGATGCCAGGACTTTTTTTAGATGGCAGCAGGAGGACCAACACTTCTGGGAGGATCCCAAGAACATAGAAAGGTTCACCAAGGACAACCCGGAGTCTGCCAGTTGGAAACATGCTTAGATGCGGAAGATCAAATATAGCGAACTTCTCAAGAGATCTGCGGAACGCTCCCAGAGAGCATATGATCAGTTAAGCACTGATGATGCCGCTTTTCTTGAGAACTTCATCGACTCCCGCTTAAAACGGATCTGGGAATACATAGATTGGCCAGACCTGGTTCTGACGGAGAAACGCGCCTACCGGCAGCAGTACTCGTCTACAGCATTTCCGAGCGGCGTAAGTGCCGGCATCGAGGTTTATGACGGCAACGCCAAGAGGTATGTCATTGCCATCAAGGACACCACAAACGAACCCAGTGACTCCAGTGAGGTAATCAATGAGGATTATGCCGAACTAAAAACTGGTTACAGTTTTGAGGATTACTCGGCAAGCACAACGTATGCCATAGGGTCTCAGGTATATGATTATCTGACCGACAAGAATTACCAATCCCATACAGCGGTATGCACCGGAACCCTGCCGACCTCAACGACCTGGGGGGTGGTTCCTGAGTTTGATGCGTATGTTGCATATGAGCAAACCTGGGAAACCAATAAGATAGGGAACGTCCTGGGGGTGTACAACGCAAACCCCTACACTGTCGCCGCATCAGACAATGTTAACTTCTCACTGTCTGGTAACGGGGTGCAGGTGCTAGGTGGACCGGACAGGGTCTGGGTGCGGCACCGTAAGAGAGTGCCAGACGCTACATATACTGCACACGATTCAACCAAGGCAGATTATGCGGTAGCAGATGTGGTCAAGTACCCGGCAAGCGGTGCGGACTATGACCTCTACGAGTGTGCCACGGCAGCAACAGTGCAAACCCCTGGGGCACATGCGGATTGGACCCTGGTGGAGATCCCTTACATCTTCAAGGATTACATCGCATCCGGTGCAGCAGCGGACATGCTGCAACTCGACGAGAAGGTTGACCTGGCGTTTCTGGAAGAAAACCGGGCAGACCGTGCGCTTGAACATGAATTGGACAAACTGAACCGACAGCAAAGACAAACGGAACAATTTAACGTATTAACAAGGACAAACTAAAATGGCAGCAGTAATATTAGCAGGAACAGAACTAGGCAGTGCATCAACAGTGAAGACTGCCTCTGCTCAAACAATTGTGCGGAACAATGCCCGAAGAAGCATTACGATCCAGAACCGAAGCACCTCCGCTTTGTATGTGAGTCTTGTGGCACCGGCTAGTGCGCCGATTGAAACAGACTCGCACCTGGAGGTGCCACAGGGGAGCAGTGTCACCTTTGATAACTATGTGGGTCCGATTTGGACCAATGCCGTAGCTCAAACAGTAACAGAGTTCATTTATTGATATGAGTGTAAAATTCACCTCCCCCAGTAGCGTAACCGTTACTGGGACCACTTACGAAAACGAGCCAATCATTAAATCCGATGGTGCTGGCGATGTGATGCAATGGCTCTCCAATGACGAGAGCAGCAACATCACGATAAGCGAGGATGCCGCCAACAAGCTGAATCTGCATACTGACGGCACAGTTTATTTAGGAGGGACAACAGATGACGATAACAAATACTCGCGTATCATAAGCAATCAATGGGATGCTGGTGCAGAGGCAGAAGGTTATGTGGTAGTTGCTGGATTTGCCGGTTCCTCGCTCAATCGTGTTGATATTGGCGGGGGAACCTCGTCGCACAATGCGGCAACCTCTATTGATTTTTACACAGGGGGAAATGTCTCGACGCGAACGGGAACCAAACGCCTCACCATCGACTCGGCTGGCAACGTGGGGGTTGGCACAAGCAGTCCGAACACTTATGGCTATGGAACAGCAGTTGTCTTAACCATAAGCGACCCGACCGACCACGCGAATAACCGAGGCATTCTCGAACTTGAGTCAACCAAGACAACCCCCGCAGATGGCGACTATCTGGGCGGCATTGCGTTCATCAGTAAGAACAACACAAACGGCAAACGATGTGCAAACATTCTGGCGCGTGCAAGTGGTTCAACCTCGGCGCACTTTGGAGGCAAATTAGAATTTCAAACTAAAGCGGACAACGGCGCGGAGGCGACCGCGCTCACCATCGACAGCACGGGTAAACTAATACTTGGCTTAACGGATGCATACATCTGCACCGGAACAGACAACGGCAGCGACAATAAATCAATCCTCCTAGATTCGGGTGACGGGGGTTCGTCTCGCGGTGCATACGTTCGAGTTTGCGGTAATCAGCACGCATCAGAAGGCGGCAAATTGGTTCTGCAAACTGGTAATTCCGCCGAGTCGGCAAACGCTGGGGTTTATGTATTGAAAGACGGCGGCTATGAATCGGTTGTCGCACCCGCAACCGGCGGCATCTACGAGGTTGGCGGCGTCCTCAAAGAAAACTTGCTGACCAACTCCGGCTTCGATGTGTGGAGTAACTCGACGCTGGAGGATGTAACGGGAACGAACTTGGTAAGTGCGTGGACGAATCACGGGTCTTATTCATACGACGTGCTGCTTCCAGACACGGACACAAATGGAACAACGGACGGAGTGGCCATCACTCAAGCCGTAAAATCCACATCGTCGGGTGCGGACATTGCATATTCGGCAATCACCACAACTGAAGGCAAACTTTACGAGATTTCATTCACTTGCACATTGGCAAGCGGCACATTACCGAGTGTGTATGTTGCATCGACTCAAACTGGTATCGCTGGTGCAGTTGCACAACGAGCCGTGGCGGGAGCGCAGACCATCTGTTTTGAAGCCGCATCGGATAGCGACTACATAATGTTTCGGATGGAGGGTGCTGAAACGACAGATTACGCAATTAGTTCGTTCACACTCTACGAAGTCACGCCGGGGTTTGCTACTGGAACAAATGGCCCTGACGGGTGGAAACAAGAAGCGGCGTCTAACTATGGCGCTACACAGCGACAGCACGAACACGCAACCTACACGAAAGACGGTAGTTTTTATTCGCTGAAATTCACATCCCACGCAACGACCGGTACTGGGGGTTCGGGGGAAATTTATCAAGTGCCGTGGGTTGGCGGTTCGGGAACCCCCGGCAACGCAAAGGCAGAAATCTTGGCGAGAGTTGCTGGACGCACAATGACTTTTGGCGCGTGGGTTTATAGTACTGGCGCAGTAGCTACTCTCTACATCAGCGATTCCGAGCGGGGCTATAGCACCGCACAGCACGATGTGTCGCAAACGCATACGGCTGGAACGGGTTGGGAGTGGCTGGAGATAACGCACACGTTTGGTGCATCACCGGCGCAATCGGTCTTTGGGCTGTATGTTGATGGTGGTTCAAATGTGGTTTATATGAGCCACCCGATGCTTGTATTCGGCAGCGCAATCGGCGAGGGGAATTATTCGCGACCGAGCGGGGAGATTGTGAATTGTGAGGCGGCAGTTCGAGTGGTGAACGGAACATCGCCAGTGGCGGCTGATGATGAGATTTTGAACCTAGAGGCACTTTCCAGCGGCAAGATTCCGAAAGGCGCGAAAGCGGTATTTTTGCGCACACTATTGAGTAACACATCAATCGTAAGCGCACAAGGTGTGAAAATCACCGCTACTTCTGGCGGCACTCCGCAACTGGATAATTATCCAATGGTAGACAATGTTCGTAGTTCCGTGAGTGGCCGCGTTGGGTGCGACTCCAATGGTGATGTCTATCAAGAGTTCACCGCGTTGACCGGAACATTGAGCGGTTACTATTTAGATGTGACAACAGTTGAACTGCGCTAGGAGGATTTGAAAATGGAGATTAACAAAACAATTCCAGTTGATGACACGATGCAGCGTGTGTTGGTGACAATCACGCACGGCGGCGATTCGTATGGCTACGATGCCAACACGCCGGTTCTGGAAGGCGACGAGTTGCAAGCGCATTGTGACGCGAACGAGTTCAAGTGGCTGAACAACATCTTGTATCAAGTCTACGGGCGCAACATTCAGTTTCCGACATTGGAGGAATGGGACGAGTGGATTGCCGCCGGTTGCAAGCTGGAGGAAATCACCAAGACAACCGTCACGCCAGCGCAACCGGCTGTTGATGCGGTGATGGGCGAGCGGCAAGTTGTTGTTGAAAGCGAAGTTGATGAGGAAGTTTCGACAACTGAAATCGAAGAAGTCGATGGCAAGTTTGTTGAAAAGACCGTCACCGAGACAGTCACCAAAACGGTCAGCACTCCGCAAGTTACGAAGCATAAACTCTACAACGATGCCGGTGAGGAAATTGGCGAACACGCTGTGCCGGTGATGGAGTCGTATGAAATCACGCCAGCGGTTGAAGCGGTGGAGGAAACCAGCGAGACAGTTGTGGTTCGCGCCGAAAGCGTAGTGGAAAAAGTTGCTTGGAAAGATACTTCTGAATGAGCGAAGAACAAACGGTTACAATCGACAATACGGAATACAAGGTGGACGACCTTTCAAAAGACCAAGTGCGATATGTCAACCACGTTGCCGACCTGGACCGTCAACTGGCACAGCTTGGGATGAGCGGCGAACAAGCCCAAGTCAGTCGGAATCATTTTATGGGGTTGTTGTCGGAGAGTTTGAAGACTGAACCGGCTGAATAGAATGTAGATCGTCAGCGTGAATGACAAACAGCATAGACGCAGCATATTTGGAGAGGGTAGCCGAGCAAGCGGTTGGTCACTATGGGTGGCTGCTGATTGCGGCGTTTGTGGCGTTGATGGGCAAGGATGTGTTGGCCAAGTTTATCGCCGGGCTACTGGTGTTCTGGG
>Ga0208920_1000228_pt1 | contig 15019 bp, 5 predicted proteins | sample 19_taG_FD_184094 | JGI IMG/M metagenome (GOLD analysis project Ga0208920, IMG submission 184094) | Marine viral communities from the Subarctic Pacific Ocean - 19_ETSP_OMZ_AT15317 metaG (SPAdes) (version 2) | ecosystem: Environmental > Aquatic > Marine > Oceanic | place: Pacific Ocean | collected...
ATTAACTGCATCACGAAACTCTCTTTTTTGGACTGAGAAGAAAAATAGAGATGAGGATGTTCCATATATTAGGGATATATATGGATTGCAGTTTCGAGAAGCTAATCTTCTAGCACATGGTGATAAAGTTTTAAATAAAGATGGGGTGTGGCTCAAACTCATGCAGAGGTCTTTTGAGAGCCATGAAGGACCACGCTATGGCAACTCAGAACCTATATATGGTATAATGGTTGCTAATGATCATAACTATTTTGCTGATGGCATACTAGTTTCTGATGGACCTGATGGATTGTTAGAAGATACTATGATTGATATAATACTTTAAGGATATATTATGACAAGTAGGTATACAGGAACACAACAAGGGCTATACGATAGAAGGCGTATACGCGGACAGCAGGATCGAAGCCTAGAAAGATATAATGCCGAGCAAGATGCATTAAAGATGAAGGCTGCCGAAGCTGTTAGCAAGGCATTGCTCGACAAGCGTACTGCAAATATAGCAGAGTCTGAAGCGCATCTTGGCATTAAGTCTAAGGAAGATGTAGGCGATATTGCTGAGGGTACCAATCTATATACTGATACAAGAGATACGGGTGCAACCACTATAGGAGGGAAGTTCAAACAGGGAGTTGACAACCTATATAAAAATGTAACAGGCAAGTATGTAGAGCAAAATCCAGAAGCTCTAGCTCAAGTAAAGAGTCAGGCTACTGGAGATCTTACGCAAACAGATCAAATGACACAGCTCTATGGCTCTACTGCTGCTAGGGAATATATGAATAAGTTTCAGGGAGAGCGTACTTCTTTCTCTCCCAATATGCCTGAGATAAAGCAGGGGATGTATAAGGGAACTGACCCTACTATGGACTATAGTTCCCTAGAGGGTATAACCCCACATCAATATGATCAGCAGGTTGAACGAGCACAAATCATGCAGAATAGTGGTGACCCAGGTGTGGGTGTAAGATCTAACTTTGGGCAGACAGCAGGGAATGCCTTTCAGACTAGTGCTCCAGTAAGAGACTCTAACCTTGCTACCTCTGGCTATAACCCCTCTAATGCTATGTTAAACAAGATTGAGGATGATCAGGAGGTGACTATAGATACTGAGATAGACCTAGAAGAAGACCCTCAAGGAATGTCTAGGGGATGGTTGAGGAGTAAGAAACCGGTACAAAGTATGGGTTCGGGGTCAGAAAGAGGTATGGGCTTTAGAAGAGGGTTGGGTGGAGAGGGTGATGATATTCTTGAAGACTCTATTGTCCCTGATGACGTAGAAAGTCGTGATGATCTATCTGCACTGGGTGTTGTTCCAGATTCTAATACCCTGCCATCAATCGAAGAAGGTATTAAAGAGGAGGCCGGTGCTACAGAGGTTGCAGATATAGTTGAGAAGAAGGCAGATATGGAAACGGTGACCGAGAAGATCTCCAAAAATACTAGAGCTTCGCAGATTTTAAAAGGGGCTGGAAGCGTTAAGGGCGCAGCTGATACAATATCCATCATTGCTAGCGATGATAAAACTGCAGAAGAGAAACTTGAAGCTGGTACCGATCTAGTAAAGAAGGAAGGAGGCAAGGCTGTCTCTAAGCAAATAGAAAAGCAGGCTGCTAAAGAAACCAATAAAATGGCTGCAAATATATTGGCAGAGAAGGGTGTGGAGAATATAACAGATATAGTAGCAAGACAGGCTGCCAAGGAAGCTTCCAAAGCAGCGGCACAGGCAGCCCTATCTATACCGGCAAGTGTTGTTACCGGTACAATGGACGTGGTATCAGGAGGAGAGGAAGCTGGTGCTGCAGGACATAGGGGCGATGAAGTAGGAGAAGTATTTGGAAAGACTAAACAGGCATCTGGACTCACCTCTGCGACAGGGGCTGTAGTAACTGCAGTTGGATTGTTAGCTAATCTTATTCCTGTTGTAGGTCAGGGTATTAGTGCAACCCTAACTCCTATTGGTGTTGGTATGATGAAAGCAGGAACAATTGGTTCTTTAGCATCTTCTGGCGGACAAATGGCAAGTAGTGCTGCAATGAGCAAGAGGGGTTCTACTATAGGAAGAAGTTATAAAAAGAAATTTAAAGATATTGGAGATAGATATGCCTAAGAAGATAAGCGATATAGTTGTAGGAGATAAAGTTAAGGTATATAATACTGAGGATAAGACATTTTCATTCTCTAATGTATCAAAGATATGGGAGCATACTAGTGACCATTACTATATACTTAATGGAAAGACTAAGGTTACAGAAATGCATCCTTACTATGTAGAAGGGGAGTGGATAAGAGTTAAAGATTTAAAGAAAGGTGATAAGCTACTTAATAAATCTGGGCATACTGTGCCTATAAAGAGCCTCAAACGTATAGAGGAATCTCTTGCCGTCTATAATATGGAAGTAGAGGGTGAGCATAACTATTTTGCTAACGATATTCTTGTACATAATGGCAAGGGTGGTAGTTATATAGGGAAAGATATATATCGGAGTAGCGATGTTGGTGCATCTAGAACGAATATTAATGATGCAGCTGCAACGTTTAATGCAACAGTCCCCGACACTGTTGGGACTGCGCTTGGCAGTCAATTTGAAGCGGCACGTGCATTTAAGGATGCCGTTGGATTGACTGAACCAACCATGGATGGGACGCAAGAAGGTAATACGGGATTCCAAAAAGTGCTGGCAGATACTTTAGTAGATAATGCTCAGAGCTTGCTTACTACTCAACAAGATGTGAGGAGTAATAAGACTACTGAATTAAAGAGTGCAGGAGCTACATTTAGAGAGACTCAAAAGTCTGTTAATAAAGCCAAAGAATTCAGTGGAATGGTTAGTAGCAATGAAAGAATGCAGATGGACATGGATGTAACTCTCTTTGGAGCCACAGGAGAAGCTCAAGAAACCGCAGAAAAAGCAGCAGAGAAGGCCAATGAAACGAAATCATTCGAAGATGCTAAAGCCCAGACAGATTTTAGAGATGCAGTAAAGCAAGCCGCTATAGACATGGAAAATGCTATGGGAGATCAGGTCAACAGTGTCGTTGATACGCTCAACAAACAGACAAGAGCAATGAATGAGACGTACAAAGGTTCTGTTGGCAGCTTAAAGGGAAACCAGAGAGCGAATTCTGCAGACCGTGTAAAGTCTGGTAGTGCTAAATCTCGTGTAGATGCATATACACCGGCAATAACTCAATCTAACTATGAACAAGACACATCCTCACTAAAATCGGCAGGTGCAGGTACAGTAGCAGTATCATCTTCTTATAATCTAAAGGGAACAGGTGGTGTTCAGACAGTTGCTGATACATTGAGTTCAAAATTTAAGATGGGTAACTTTGCTGGCGGTGGAGAAACTACAACTGCTGAATCATTTGCTAATCCAGGTGCCGGAGATGATGCTGACTCTGCTGCGAATATGACAGTAGTAGACCCTATGACAAGTATTCAAAATGTATGGTCTGGAGCATCTGGTGATGCTAGGCTTCAGCAAGTAATGGGGCCTGACAATATAGATGGTGTAGCAGGAGAAGATCGATATATAGTTGCAAGATGTTTTGCAGGTGACACAATTATTTTAACAGAGGATATCTAATGGAAGAAGAAGGAATTGCCGCTTTATTAACTCTTTCAGGACAACTGCTAGAGCATAATGCTAACATACAAAATATAAAAACAACTGCATTACTTGAGCGTGACGCTATGGAATTTAAACGAGCACAGCTTGATAAAGAAAGGCAGCTTGAATATGATAAGAGTGTCTTCCAGATACAGATGAATGATATCAAGGCAATGGAAGGCGAACTAGAGACAGTTAATGCTGCTATTACAGAGAGGACTGGAGTTATACCAGACAATCCTACGTCCGGCTTTACTGATTTTCATCAGAAAAGTGGTAGTAAAAACAAGGAGTTAGGGGATGTTATTAATGCTCAGGCAAAACAACAGACAACCTTGTCTAATGCTATACGTAAAGGAAAGCAAGAGCTGACAGATATTTCTAATGCACTACAGTATATAGAGAAGCATGTTAAATGGGAGGGTGGGGACAAACCAAAAGAATGGGATCTAGGTGACTATCAGAATGCCATTAGTGAATATAAGCTAAAGGCTAATGTTACCGACCTTACTAACACACAAGAGCTAGCATTAGGTAAGTATTTACCAGGACCTAAAGAACTACAGGATCTTAATCTATCTCTAGCTGAGAAGAATGCTAAGGAAACACAGCAGAAGCTTGATGCAGCTAGACTGGGTCACGAAGAGCATAATCTAGAACAGACTAAAGTCTTGATGGATATACAGGCAGACAGGGAGATATTATCCACATTCCCAGAGGTAGCAGCTTTAGTTCAAGATGCTAAGACTGCTAATGATTTTATAGATAGTGTGATGTTGGAGGATGACTTTGTAAATAACTCAATCAAGATGATGAAGGATGGATATAAGTCTGTCGGTCTTACCAATGCCTTGTTTGATCTGGTTGGTCCCGAAGTATACCTTGAAGCTTACGGTGCTGCTACTGGTGCAAATCCTGCTCCAGAGTACTTTGTCAATAGAGTTATTGCTCCAGCTATTGAGGTAGTACAGGCATACACACAGTTCTTAAACTCATATCCTAAGGCTGATAGTAGAACATTCTCATCAGACAAGGCTAAAGAAAAGTATGCAAAAGAAAGGCAGACGAGGATGGATGGATTCTTTGTCCAACTATCTGAGACTTTAGGTATAGAAACTACAGATGCGGAAGGAAATCTTAATAGAGATGCTATTATAAACAGAGTTAAGATAGAAGCGGTGGCCAAGAAGTTAAAGAACCTTCTAGGAACGACAGCTTATAAAGACGTAAGGCTGGTTAAATATGCGAAATTAATAGAGGGTAATGTTAAGAGAGCTCAGGATCTAGGCTTAGCAGGAGAGGACCTTGAGATCTTATTAGATCCTGAGACTCAAGATCTGTTAGAGCTAATCAGAACTATAAATGATGGCTCATACAAGGGTTCAAAGAAAGATGAGACCTCTGTAGAAGACAAGTTTAATGAAAAGATCACACTTGTTGAAGATGCAGATGACAAGGACGAGAAAATAAGACTTGCAGCATTAAGCAATGCAGTAAGAATGAGGAGGGGTATGTAAATGGCTGAACGAGTAGATGATAGAAGTCTTAGTTTAGTAGACCTAGAAAGATTACTGAAAGAAGAGGATGGATTGTTATCACCTATTAATACAGATACAACTCCTGTTACAGTCAGTGATGATAGTACATCAGAGGGTGAGAACTCTGTATCAAATAGACTTAGACGCCTGGAAGAGCTGGGAGCGGGTGTTACCAGGTATAAAGATACAGCAGATTGGGGAGATAAAGCATTAGATTTTATAGGTGAAGGCCTATGGGGTGGAGTAGAGTCAGCATCCTTTGGTGTGTTAGATGTTGCTACGCTTACTAAGCCCGGTAAGACTATCCGGGACTGGGGTTCCCTTGGTAGACATAAACCCTGGGATGAGGATACATTTGCTGGTAATGCTGGTTATATTGTAGGCTCAGGATTAGGTATGATGGTACCAATTACTGGGTGGATGAGAGGGGTATCATTTTTAACTAGAGCTAGCAGAGGTCTTACTGCTGCCAGCAAGGCTACAAGAGCAGCAACTATAACTGAGAAGCTTACAGCTAAATATGCTGCCAAAAAAGGTGCAGCACAAATGCAGCAGACTGTAGCCAATCTTGGAGATGATGCCTTAGGTGGTATAATACGAGAGTCTGATGAGGTTCTAGGCTTTAGCAGTAAGAATCCTTTCTTTGCTAAAAGATTTAAGCAGATCATGGGGAATAATGTAAAGGCATTAGATGAAGCTACAGCAGGTATGCGTGATAGTATAAAGAAGTTTGCTCCAGAACTAAGTGAGCTTGAAAGGAATGAGCTTGCTGGTGAAATGATGGAGATAATGATAAAGCATGATCCAGGTGATTTACATAGGATATTCTCAAAGATGCCAGGGCTAAGATCATTAGGCCCAAGGAAGCAACAGATGGCAGTGGCAGCAGCTAGTAACTTTACTACTGGTCTAGTCTATCATACTGGTAATGAAGCAATGAATAACCTAACCTTTGTAGCAGCTAATGCTGCGGGGTTGGATATAGATGAGAAAGAAGCTAAGATGCATCCAGGTCTATGGCAGAACAAGGAAGGCATAACAGGATTCTTAAAGAGTGCTGCCGGTGCTGGCTTAGGATTTGCGGCAATAGCACCTGCTCATTTTGTTAGAGGTGGCAGGGCAACTCCTCCCAGCAAGGAACTATGGAATGGCCTGAAGAATATGGGTAGGTCATTAAAAAGAATAGGAAAGCTAAGTGATGGCGAGGCTATAGCTAGAGTAAGACTGATGGAGGATGCTGCTATGGTACATGGTGGTATTAGCTTGAGAAACTTTGTTAAGCATGAAGCTATGAATACTCCTACTTGGGTTAATACATTGACTGGAGATCAGGCTAAGAGTATATTATTCCAGACGAGAAAGCAGTTTGCAAAAGAATGGTTGCCATATATAGGTGGAGAAGTAGCTAAAGATTTTGCCGGCTCTCTACCGAGAATGATTACAGGCTCTATGCTAATGCAGCTACCACATTTGATACATAGCAAGGGAGATATTGGAGATCCTAAAGAGTTTGCAACACATGTCCTGACAGGTATGTACTTTGCAAAGAAGGGCCAAGTATTTAAGAAGGGTCGTAAGCTTGGATGGGGTGGAGAACATATATGGCAGACTACTCAGAAGCCAGAATCATATAGTGCTACTCCTAAAAGAGCTAAAGCTATGCATGCAGCCATGACTTATATGGGTATGGATGTTGATATGCCACAGAATAGAGAGGGTATGCCACAATCTATACTACGATCTGCAATGGAAGAGACAGGAGAGTGGAGATATATTAAAGAGATAGTTAAAGACTATTATACTGAGGACGTGAAAGATATACCTGGTGCTAAGGATATCGAGACAGCCTATAGAGATAAGATTAAAAGTATGGGTGAAGAAATGACTCCTCACAAGGAGCAGAAACTAAATAATGCTCTAAAAATCTTGTTGGCATTTGAGAACCTAGGCCCGCATAAGAATGAAGCATTCCGAGATGTTACTCCAGAGGAAGCCTTTGAGATTATAGAGTCTGTTAATAAAGCTCCTGATGTAGGCTCTCATAAGAATAACATTGATGGATGGCTCGAGAATGTAGAAGGAAAGACTTTAAGTATAGCTGCTCAAAAGTATATTGATCCTATCGTCAAGTTCCTCGCTAACACTATGGATACTTTAGGACTTAAGTATAATATAGACGAAAACACCAATAAGATAACTATGCCTGCAGTGAATGTAGATAAGCTTATAAAGAACATGCCCCCAGGACCAAGGAGAGTAGCCTTAACCCAGGTGATAGAAGCATTTAATTACCAAGTTCAAGAAGGTATAAAGGATGGTGTTGTTGCACTGGATACAAGAAAGGATGTGAGCTTAATAAACAATAGTCAGCAGAAGTCTCTTATAGAAGGATTAAATGCTGCAGTAGTAAACCTTAACCAACAGTCTGGAATAGATATTAGCAGGGGTGCAGAGTATGGTTTCGATCCAGATATTATGACGAATGCAGACATGCGCTTTATGTATAGGGAGATTAAAGGAGCAGAACAACGAAATAATTTTCTCTCTATCTTGGCTCCTGCTGGACAAGAGTCTCCAACACATACTACACTATCTGAGAGGGTAAGAGGTGAGGTTGATAAGAACATAGAATCTTTAAAGTTAGACAGACCGGTTAAGTTTGTAATGACAGATGGCCAGAATCCAAACACACAGCAGAATGTTGTTACTACCTATAATAAATTAAGAGAATTGTATAGTAGGGTAAACGGTAAGTATGAAGAGGGTGCAGCTGAGCCTATTACTATATCAGAGATTAGCTCTAAGCTTGATAATCTGTTTGGCCCAGCACAAGAACGTGTGAACCCAGATACAAAGGAAGTTGAAACACATAGAGAGGGTGGTGTGTTTGGTGATATGATAACTAATGATAGGTCATATAGCGAGCTACTCAACTCTGTTACTACTGAGTTTATGAAAAGATTACAGGTAGAGGATGCTACAAATGGTCACTCTATTATGGCTGGAATGACATACCTGATTAACGGATCTATAGTAGAGAAGTCTGGATCAGAGGGGACTGCACATGTTGAGCCTGGTGGGAAGTTTGCAAGAACGTCTTCGAAGGGTGTGATCTTACCAGAATCAGTGACACTATTTAAAGCCCTTGAACCACACCTCTCTCCTGAACAGGCTGCTGAATTGCTGCCTGCTATGCAGTGGTATGAAAGTATGCAAGGTAGTCTTAAGGCTACTAGCGGGATCGTTAAGTTCTCTGCTAATGCTGAGAATGCACAGAAAATCGTTAAGTCTTATGGAGTTGATGGACTCACACAATTCTTAACCAAAGCAAAAACCTTTGCAGATCTAGGCAAGGTGGAGAATTTACTAGATGCTCCCGAACAAATACGATCAGCTATAGATGGAGTGGATAAGGTAGATGCGATTTTGAATGCTCATCTTGATGCTGGGACTGTGGACGCAAACGTTATCAATGCTTTAAAGCCACAGCTCTTAGAATTCTTTAACTCTTTAAACTCATTGCAGAATAGCTTTGATACTGCTCGCCTTGAAAACAATATGCCTTGGCTTCTTGCAGTTGAAGGTCAGCACAATAACTTCTCTAACATGTTAAAGAATGTTGAAAAGTTCCTTAGTATAGACGCTTCTGTTGAAGGCAATATTACTACAGCATACACGCAACAGGTTGCAAAGCTTGCCATGGAAGCAGCTAACATGTCTCGTATACAGACGGGAGAGGTTAATCTAGAGAACTATCGAGAAATTATAAAGTCAGAAATCAACTCTGAGAGTCATAACCTTCCAGACAAGCAACACTTTATGGAGATTAATATATCTCCTCAAAAGTTTCAGACTAAGTATGCTATGTACCCCCATGTGATAGAGAAAGTAATGTCTAATGCTTACGAAGCCTACCACAATCCAGGACAGGGTGGTGTAGTTGAGGTGATGAAAGCTTTTGACAGCCTGGTAGAATTGGCTAACCAGTCTGCTACTGGAGCAGGATTAAAAGTAAACCAGGCTGATCTTATCACAGATTCCATACAGATGATAGGTAATAGAGTCTTTAGGAAGAAGATCAAAACTATACAGCTAAAGAATTCTCTCGGTGAACTTGGGGAAGCCTTTGTAATGCCAAGTGATAGACTGGGACTTGATGGTCTTAACAATAAGCTAGACCTGAACAATGATTACTACAAGCTAGGCAAGGAGGTTGTTACAACTGATGCATTAGGAGTTAATCGTAAAGCTCCTCTAGGTAGAGAGAATGAGTCAGCTATTGATGCTAATCTGGAAAGCGGATTGGGTATGGATAATCCTCGTAATGAAAACCTAGTAATAGCACAGGCTGAAGGTATTGAAATAGAGATGTATCCTAAGCGTAAGCTAATGAGAGTTGTCTTCGGAGAGGTAAGCGCGCTCTATCCTATAGTAGAAACAAAAGTTAAACTACAGAATGCCTACAAGAAAGGTGGCACAATGTATGAAGAACTTGCAAAGATACTAGAGGGTACTAGTGCTGAAGGGGATGCAAGGCTTGCCGAACTATCTAAAAAGTTTACATCTGATATGACGGTAGACCAGTTAAAGGATGCTCTAAATTATACCTGGACAGCACTTAATATGCCACATGTAGTCCTTGAAACCTCTGCTACTATGGACTACGCTGAGTCCTTGGATGCTATAAAGCGACGTAAGATGACGCAGATAGATAAGGGGAAGGTATTAACACAAGACTATTATGATTTCCTACTCCATTCATATGAGAGAGGGACAATACATAGCAATATCTTTGGACAAATGCATGACCTACTAAAATCTGTAGCACCTGATGGAGATATCTCTACGAAAAGACAGAGGATTATCCCTATACATGATGAGGCTGGCACCTTAACTGTAAGAAATATAGCAGAGAGAGTCTATGAAAGATACGTTAAAGATGAAATGATGACTGAACCTGAGAAGACAGAGGCACTTGCAGAGATTGATGCAGATGTATCGTCTGTTAACTCAGCCACCTTCCTAACACAGAAGGCATTTAACATTGAGCTGGCCAAGATGGGTGCTAGACCAGAGTGGTTTATAGGTGGCGACATCAATATGACTAAGATAGGAGCATTAAAACCTAAAGGTGTACATGTATCTGTAGATGCTGACGGTAGGATGGTTGTATTCTATAACAAGACTGCTATGTTTTACGATAAAGAGATAGCTGGATACCTTGAGGCAGAAGGTATGGATGGTGCAGTATTTAAGAGTGGCAATAAGATAAATAAGTACAGAGAAAACAAGAAGGGAGAGGTTGTCTCTAAGATGACCCAGCCATCAGAGCATCAAGGCAATAGTATAGGAGAGATAGTTAAAGAGCGTATAGTACAAGGCAATAAAGATGGTTCATATCTAGACCTGCCGTATGATACTCATGTAACAAATAATATTAGTAGGGAGCATTCAGGTACTGTTGGGTCTAATACAGGAGTACACCTTCCACATAGTGTAGGTATGGATGAGTGGATGAACTCGCATGAAAGAATACAACAGTTTAAAGATCTTCTTATAGCTGCAAAGAATAGTGAGTATGCAGCAGCACATATATTAGAACAACTGTTAATGAAGGGACGTGAGGCGGGTGATGCACAATATGATAGACTACCTTACGAGGTAATGCTGCAAGAGAGCGGCTTACTTTTACAGCCACACTTACAGAACATAGCATTCGATAGACTCTTTAAGTTCTTCTTCGAGGGAGGCAAGATAGCTACCAACTCAGTTCCTAACTCTTCTTATAATGCTATGATGCCCGACGTGACTACTAAGATAGATGGAATGGACTTACCCGTACGGAGTGGTGGTAGCCAGAGAATACTAGGTGGGTATATAGCATCTGACTTTGACCTTAGTAGTAAGTTTAAGAAGTTTGGTGTTGCAAACCCTGATAACAAGCTACAACATACAGGTTCAACACTCTCTACGCGTATAAGATATGCAGATCCATTAGGCAAGGGGATTAAAGAAGCCGATATTATTATAATACCAGACGGCAAGAAGCTTAAGTACATAGTAGATGGATGGTTTATTGATGGAGAGAATGCTATTGACCTAGCCTATAGAGGTAGAGGTGACGCTACGGCTAACACAGCTAAGACCAAAGACATGATACCTCTTGCTGAGCTAGAGAGTATCGGTAAGAACTATACTGATGCCATGGAAAAGATAGGTCCAGAGCATACCTACAGAGATGTAATGGATATGCTAACAGACCATTGGTCTATAGTTAATGCGCAAAGCAGACAGCCTAGAAATAGTATGAATGATTTCCTTCTTACTAAGATTAAGGGTGCTAGAGCTAGAGGTGATGGCAATGCTTCAGCTGCTAATATTATTGACGTTGTAAGAACACAGGATGCTGACCATGATTTCGATAAGTCTAGTTCATATATGTCTGCACCTAAGGATGTGTTCAAGCATGCCGCTGCTAACGGTGGCCTTAAGACATCAACTGATTCAATGACCTGGGCTGATGAGCTAGTACATAAGATTAATGTAGACATGACTAAGTCTACTGGTCTCAATTCAAGTCTACGAAAGTGGATGTTAAATCATGAGAATGCAGAGCTAGCCAGGGGACAGTTTGTTAAGCTCCATAATGTGGCCAGCTATATTCTAAATGCTTTCCCTAACAATGGAACGATAGCTAAGCATACTGTAGGCAGTAAGACCTATGAAATAAGAGCTAAGACAGACTCGGCATATTATCAATCTGTTGACCAGATATCTCATTGGGTTAAACTATTTATAGACAGTTACAAGAAGACTATGTCTACCGATGTTCTTTCGGAGGTGATTGATGATCTCATGCTTGGCTCTAAACAGCCAATAGATGATTCCGGACAGATGCGTAGGTTTAATGGTCTGTTTGAGGTAGTGACAGTAGATAAGAATGGCATAGAATCCAAAGGTGTCCTTGAAGATCCTGCTGTTAGAGACATAATAAAGTATAACATATTATCTCCACTTAAGAAGTATCTAAGATATAATAGAGGAGAGTCTCTTGATCCTGAAGCATTAGGTGGTCTTAAGCTAGAGGATGTAGCTAACGGTTGGTCTGACTTTATGTTTGAGATAGGTGCTTACGGAAAGAACCAGGAGCTATGGATATCTGGAAAGGATAAAGCAGGAGATCGAAGAGAGTCTATTGATCTGTCGATAGGAATGAAGGGCATTAGAGACTACGTTACAAAGATAAGTCAGAACCCATTTGATAGGGCTATGAAGAACCTGTTTGAGATTAGGAATGAAGCTGAAAGTTCTCGTAATAGTGACGCACTTAGCCTTACTAATAGTATCCTACTAAAAGCAGAGAAGGGACTACTTAGTGTTAATGAGAAGGGTGTAGAAGCTGACCCTTATGAGATGCTCAGCGTTCATAGTAATAGGTTGTGGAACCATGTTCAAAAGGATCATGACTACGCAAAGTATATGAGTGCTAGCAGAAGACTTGCAAACTTAAAAGAAACACAGGAATATTATACAGCAGAACCTCGTGAGGTTAATGCTAAAAAGCTAAAGGATCTCGAGAAGAAGATCTTATTCTATGAGGAAATCATAGCTGATGCGCAGATAAGAATGGGTGCAGAGTATCATAAGGATAATCAAAAGCCATCCTGGTCTCCCAAGAAAACAGTTAAAAAGAAAACTTTCATTCCAAAGACTGCACCTATAGTTGTATGGGATAAGGATGGAAAGATAAAGGAAGTAATAAGAGTTGGTCAGCCCAATAGGCAGAATATATATAAGACGGACATGCTTATACAGGCTGGAAAGAGATTTGAGCTGGCAGATATTAAAGAACAAACCTACCTCAAGTCTAGGTCTCTTGCCTTTAACGACCTACCCTTTATTGACCTAGGTAAGGATGGTAGGCTGACTGTTGATAGTGGGCAGCAGGCTGTATTGCGTGGTGCTATGAAGATCTTTAGAGAGAAACTACAGATACATAAGGATGATCTAAAGGCTAAAAGGATAACTCCTGGAGAGTATGTAACGAGAGCCCAAGGTGAACTACATAGAATATTGAATGGGCATTATAGGAGTGGTGTTGACTCAGAGTTAATGAGAAAGGGAATGATCTGGCAGATGCTAGCACCATCCATCAACACAGATGTTATAGTACAACAGAAAAGTCCTGATGGTGCACGTATAAATGATAGTAAATACTATGAAAATGCTATTGAAAGTAAGGTTGTAGAGGGTTATCTTATGGGTGTTGGAACTGGTGAGAAGTTCTCACAACAGAACTCTATGACCCACCAAGAAGCTGCTAAACTTATGAAGGAGATAGCTAGCAGGACTGCTTTAGCACACCTGGGGTTATCAAAACCAGAGATGGAGGTAGTGATGGACCTAGGGATACAAGGGCAGGACTGGTATAAACAGAGGAACATGAAGGATGTCCAGCCCAATGTAGATATTTATAAAGGTAACGGGAGGGATCCTGTTGCTCATCAAGAGGCATTAAGTATTATAAATGACTTCATAGGTCAAGGCAAGCTGATTAGTCCTCAGGATATGCATAAAGTAGGTAGGATTATCTCTGATAATACAAAAGCAGGAGTTCCTATGGGAGAGATCTTTGGTGTGCATAGCTTTTCACAGAAGAGACACTTCGGAAACTATGGACAGGCTCCAACCAAGGCTGAGACTCATGATGATGGACTAAAGAGAATCCTTAAGAGATACAGAGATGGTTGCAACCAATGAAAAATAACGAAAAAGTTTCTCTATATATACGCGGCTTTGAACTTGAAAACAAAAAGGTGCCCTACCCTATAGGTAAATTTTGAAAAGCTTTTGCTATCAATCTAGTGATCCGAGGGTAAAACGTAAAATGGCCAGAAGGGGAGATTTTAAGGTCTTTAATACCTGGTCAGATGGTACAATGGTATACGTAACTGAGAAAAACACGGTGCAGAGCGCTAAACGGACCTTAAGTCGGCTTACGGGTCAAAAAGTTATTTATATGCGCGCTAGCGATGTATATATGGCTGAATCGCATACCATAGTGACCTCTAATGAGGGATCACTGAGTACAATAACAAGAAATAACTATGTTTGGAGTATTTAATGAAATGTTTTAACTGGATGAAGGGGAAAAACCCACCAACGCTTGTTGATTCTACTACTATAGATAAATCTATGGCATCACTTGCTAAATCGTCTAAACGCTTTAAAGACAGTGAAGTAGTTAAGATGATGGGGTGGGGAGATAATTTCGAGGTCTTTGCTGATCGCTTTACAGAAGCTGTTGGTAAAGATCCTAACATACACATGATAACCCCTGGGGATGTAAGCGTATTTAATGACTATATGAAGGTTTACGAGAAGAATATTCATAAAGGATTTGGTAATTCTGCCTTTGTTAACTTTAAATTGCTTGAGGAAAAGCTGCAGTTCCTACCTGAAGGAAGAGAGACTGCTAAACGTATTAAAGAGGTTGTAGCATTCCAACGTAGACATAATCAGGTAAATGAAGCATCATTAGAGGTAATACGTGGTGGAGTAAAGAAGATTGCTAAAGAGTTTGGAGTAGACACTACTGAACTTTTAAAGCTAGAAGCAGCTCTTCAGTCAGCTCCAGACCAGGCCACCGCTAACCTTGTAGAGAAGCAGATTGTAGAGTTTCTTGGTACTTTAAAAGGCGTAAAGGGAAGGACGGCTGCGGGAGACCTTTATTTAGGTCTTAGGGATGTTATGGAAGGAATGCCTATTGACCAGCTAAAGAGAGCTGATGGCACATACTGGAGTGCGGATATGAAGGCTAACGCTCAAGAGGTACGTAATGCATGGAGTGAGATTAGGAAAGAC
>Ga0208920_1000230_pt1 | contig 15015 bp, 21 predicted proteins | sample 19_taG_FD_184094 | JGI IMG/M metagenome (GOLD analysis project Ga0208920, IMG submission 184094) | Marine viral communities from the Subarctic Pacific Ocean - 19_ETSP_OMZ_AT15317 metaG (SPAdes) (version 2) | ecosystem: Environmental > Aquatic > Marine > Oceanic | place: Pacific Ocean | collected...
CGTTCCACCTCCCGGAGCTCTCGCAGGCGATTATGTGCAGCACCCGGTCCACGTCGGCGGCGCGGAACCACACCGACACCTCGGGCCTCCAGTCCAGGACGTATTCGACCGGCATCAGCTCTATCTCGGTCGGTCCCGGTGTGACTTCTTCGTCGAGCACCAGAGGCCGCTCAGAGGTAGTCGTTGTGGGCGGTGATATCACGGTGACCCCCCGGTTCGGCCGAGTCGGAAGGACCAGCGGGGTATGAACAGGCGCTGACGCGCTCGCCGATGGCCCCGATGCCTGCGGCGGCGGCTCAACGCACCCCACCGGCCCCTCCCGAGGTGGCAACGGTTCGGCTATGGACGGGCCGACCGCCTCGGTTGTGCATGACAGCGTCATGACAGCCACCCACACAGAGACGACCAGTTTGACGGCCGTGCGACTCTTGTTTCGACCCCTGGGCACTCGGCCAACATTCCGAGCACCTCGCTCTGGGCCCTCGTCAACTTCCCCGTCTCCCGCTTCAGCTCGAGGAACAGGACGCGTGGAGGCCGGATCAGGCACAGATCTGGGAAACCCGCCTGGTTTCTTCGGCTGTCGTGATCGTGAAACACCCACCAGCCGAACAGCTCCGCGGCTTCTACCACCGTTGTTTGCCATTGCGCCTCAGTTACAACCCCAGAGAGGGCGTCGACGCTCTTGCCCGGTACACCTGGCAACGGTGACCTCCCTTCGTCTGTCCGTAGGCGACAACCTCGACCGCTCCGGCGTCCTGCAGCTCGCGGCGACGCGTTCGCACGGTGCTCGGGCTGACCTGGCCGAAACGGGCCTCGTAGGCATCCACCAGGGCTTCGTCTGTGGCGGCCCCGACCTCGTCGAGCAGGTTGAGCACCCTGATCTGTAGGTCGGTGAGGTCGCCGAGGCTGTCAGCGGCCTCCCTGGACGTGTCCGGGTCTGTTCTGCGGGCGACTGCCCGAGGTGCGTTCACGATGCGCCCACGAGGTTGTCGACCAGGGCCTCGACCTCGTCGAACATCTGCGGTGTCATCTGGTCCGGCAGGGTGGTCGGCAGACCCGCCGCCTCCAGGGCGGCTTTCACTTTTTTTCGGTCGGGCTCGTCGAGGTCGTTGAGCACCCCCTTGAGGCCCGCCGATTCCATCATCGGTGCGGGTGCTGCGCGGAGTTTCTCCCTGGCGAGGGTCGCCGGGTTCGACGGGTGCGGCGGGTGCGGCGGTGGAGCTGCCCGCTCAATGCCCGTCGTGTCGGCTTCGTCGGTGTCGCCCTCGATGCCGTTCGCATCGGCGTAGCCGAACAGCCCCAGAGCCCTCCCCAGGGCCTGTGTCATGGCCCTGTCCGGGTCGCGTGTGTCCCTGTGGCCCTGTGCGCCTGGTACGGGCTCACGAAGAGCCCTGGTGCCGTACGCCTCGGCGAGCACCGCGCCCGTGTCGACGGCGACGATGCGGCAATGGCCGGTCACCCTGGACGTGGAGCCGACCACGTCTTCGGCGAAATCCTGCAAAATTGCGTATTCGGTCGGCGGGTGCGCCTCTCGAAACGCTTTGAGTTTCTCGGCAACTCGGACGATGTCCATTGTGACCCCCACGGTCTTGTCCTATGTGGTGGTGCTCCCCTACGCTCCACTTCGCAGCGATTCCGTTGCCGTCAGGGGACGACGTAGGAGGCCGTTAGGTGGAACTGGATGACCGCACCGATTGGAAGATACCGCACCTGTCAAGTCGGTCCGGGGATGCCATACTCCCGAGCGTGATCTGGAGCGGGGGCCGGGTCGACCGTTACGTCGAGCACAAGGTCGCGTCGGGCGCGTGGAATGAGGGATCGGCCTACGGGTTCAGGCGCTGCCTGATCCAGTTCGAGCGGGCGTTTACCGGCGTCGAGGTGACATCCGAGGCGGTGCAGAAGTGGATCACCGGCGTGGGCCTGTCGGCCAACTATCGGCGCTCCAGGTGGTCGGTGGTGCGAGGAATGCTCGCCTGGTACGGCGTCGATGTCGACCTGGTGGCCCCGGCGGTGCCGACACCGGTTCCGAGGCCACTACGGGACCTCGACGTCGGCAAGCTCCTCGCCGTATGCAACGCCCGCGACGAGGTGATCGTGTCGCTCGGCATCTGCGAAGGGTTGCGCCGCTCGGAGATGGCGCACCTCGAGCTGGCCGACATCGACCTCGACGGCCAGGTCCTGTTCGTCAACGGCAAGGGCGGCAAGCAACGCTGGACGCCGCTGACGAAGGCAACGCAGGTGCGGATCGAGCGTTACCTGGACGAGCGCGGCATGTCACCGGGGCCGCTACTCATATCGGCCACCTCGGGGCGTGGGCTGAAGCCCGCGACGATCAGCGAACGATCCCGACTCCTGATGAAGCGGGCAGGGATCTACCGCCCAGGAGTCAACCTCCACGCCCTGCGCCATACCGCAGCGACGAGGCTGTGGATGGAAACGAACGACTTGTTCATGACGCAGCAGCTGCTCGGCCACGCGAACATTCGAACCACGTCGATCTACGTCAGGGGACGCCCCACCGCCGAAATGCGTGAAGCGATGAACCGGTGCTCGACGTAGTCAGCGATCACCCGGGGTGCGACTCGAGGAACGCCCGGTAGGCATCAGGGCTGTCGAGGATGATGAGGGTGCCGGTCGGCGAGGGTTCGCTGCCGAAGCCGAACGCTGCCGCGAGGCCGCCCAACGCAACCGCCAACGCTGCAACGGCGGCGATGAGCTTTGTAGCTCGTTCCACTATTGCGCCTATCTGCTGGGGAGATCGTTACCAGCTGCGAAGCCATCTGCTGGGGAGATCATTTTTCACACGGTCGGGAGTCCTGTCGGCCCTCGATGGTGGCGATGCGCTCGGCATGGTCGTTCACGCGGTCCTCGATGCGTGTCGTGCGGCGGTTGATCTCGCGGAGGAGGTCGACCTGGACGGCCTGGGTGCCGTTCTGGTTGCGGTAGTCGAGGCGCAGGCGTGCGACCAGGACAGCGGAGATGGCCGAGATGGTCGCCGCTGCAATGATGCCGATCGAGGCGACCAGTTCAGGCATTTTGTGTGAGCTTCACGCTGTTCTGTAGGACGCTCACCGCGGCCGGGATGGACGCGAACGCGAACCCGGCGATGGTGGAGAGCTCCTGGAGCGGGTCGAGTGTCTCGATGTTGATGTTGCGACTAGCCCACGATGCGACCAGCAGGCCGACGAACGTCTGCAGCCAGGTCTTGCCGGCCCTGACCAGAATGTCTCTCATGTTGTCCTCCACAACTTGTTCCAGGTGTTGATTCCGACGATGCCGTCGATGGTGAGCGCGTTCAGCGCCTGGTAGTCCTCGACCGCCTTGTCGGTTCGTTTACCGGCGACGCCGTCGACCGTCCCGAGGGGAAACCCGGCGAGCGTGAGGTGCGCCTGGATGATGGCGACCTCGTCGCCGCGGCTGCCCTTGCGGACAGGGTTGGCGGCCACCTGGTCACCGGCGTGGAGGATCGCCTCCACGGTGCGAAGCCAATCGACGGTGTCGTCTTTCACGGCCGGCTCGCCTTTCCACCATTCTGGGAACGGCCCCTCGAGGGGACCGTCGACGGTCTGTGCCTGGTAGTGCCAGGGCTCCCCGTCGACCGTTCGATGCAATCCCCAGCCTTTGAGCACCTTGGTGATGTCGGACCAGGAGGCCAGGCCGTGGTGCGTGAGATCGACGGCATAGCCGAGGCCCGACGCCTGGGCCATGTGGTAGGAGCCTTTCCAGGTGCCGCCGGAGCCGGTGCCGATGATGCGCGCCGGATCAGCGGCCAACACGCCGCCGTGGTGCCGATACCGGTCATGCAGGTAGGTCTGTTCCTGGACGGTTCTGACGCCTGATTCGATTGTGAGCTTCTCGGCGAGCAGGTCGCTGGTGCGGTACGCCGACGCGAGCCGCCAGACGAGCAACGGGTCGAGGTCGGCGACGTTCTCGTTGCCGTCGTCCCGGTAGCCCTCGAGGAGCTCGAGGTCGTCACTCCGCGACATCTGGTGGTGGTGGCCCTGAGATGCGGCCGTCAGGTAACACCTCAGCTGCCGCGTAGAGGGCCTGGCAAAAGGTGAGCGCGTCGGCTTCGGTCTGCGTTGTCACGTCCCAGACCTCGAGGTCGTCGAGGTTCGCGGGTGAGGCGAGATAGCCGATTCGGTAGCCGTCATCATCGACGGCCCAGGAGGCTTCGGCGCGGCCGCCGCGGTCGGCGATGGTTTCTTCAGGGCCAGTCCCCCAGGTGCCGTCGTCGGAGAGTTTCCACTTGAGGTATGTCATGGGGTGAGCTCCTGGTGGCCGTTGCTGGTTTGCCGTTCACGCTCGGCGATGAGCTCCTCGAGGAGCCCGGCCTGGCGAAGCGAGTCGAGCTGCGCCCATTGGACGCCGCCGGCCATGATCTGGAGGTTGGTCTGGCGGGTGAGGCGCTTCTGCCAATACTCAGGTTGCGCGTGTTCGATCTCGTCACGGGTGAACTTCTGAGACTCGTCGAACAGGTCCGTCAGGATCGCGAGCTCGCGTTCAGCTCCTCGCATCACGATGCGGGTTTGTTCGAGGCCGACCTGCTTCTCCTCAGCCTCCAAGGCATCCAGTTCGTCGCCCGTTTCCAGCAGGCGGGCGATCTCGATCTCAGTTTTCCTGACGTTCAGTTCAGCCATCCGCAACTTGAAACCCATGTCCTGAAGCTCGACGCACAACTGGTAGAACTGCATTTCGGGCGTGTCGTGCTGGCCGATGACGAAGTGGATCAACTGGTAGCGGGAGCGGGGCTGTTGCACCTCGGCTATTGCGTCGTGAATGTTCATTACAGCGACTCGCAGTTCGCCATAGCGGCGACTTCGGCACGGACCCCCGACAATCCCGTGGCCAACGTGGTGCGCGAGTCGTCGGAAAAGTCGAACTTGTCAACCGTGGACACTCTTGATCCCGTGTACCCGCCGCCGAAATAACCCGCCGTGCCACTATTCGCCATACCCGCCAACTGCTGGCGGGCCGACGACAGGCCAGTCCCCAGCGTCGAACGCGAATCGTCCGAGAACGCAAACTTGTCGACCGTGTCCACATTCGACCCCGTGTCCCCGCCGCCGAAATAACCAGCCGTGCCACTATTCGCCATACCCGCGACTTGGGTGCGGCCCGAAGATAACCCTGTTCCCAGCGTCGTTCGGCTGTCGTCGGAGAACGCAAACTTGTCGACCGTGTCCACATACGACGCCGCATTCCCGCCGCCGAAGTACCCCGCTGTTCCCGAGTTCGCCATAGCCGTGACGCCGCTGCGGGCCGACGACAGGCCAGTCCCCAGCGTCGTGCGGCTGTCGTCGGAGAAATCAAACTTGTCGACCGTTGACGAGTTCGCACCTGTCCACCCGCCGCCGAAGTACCCCGCTGTTCCCGAGTTCGCCATAGCCGCGATGCCGCTGGCCCCCGCCGACAACCCAGTCCCCAGCGTCGTTCGGCTGTCGTCGGAGAACGCAAACTTGTCGACCGTGTCCACAAACGACCCTGTGCTCCCGCCGCCGAAGTACCCAGCCGTGCCACTATTCGCCATCCCGGCGAGGCTGGCGCGGGCCGACGACAGGCCAGTCCCCAGCGTCGTGCGGCTGTCAGCAGGGAACGCGAACTTGTCAACCGTGGACACAGGCCCGTTGCCGCCGCCGAAGTAGCCCGCACCCGTAGCGCCGCCAGCACCAGCAGCGGCGAACAGGCCGACCTTGGCCGCCCCCAGCGGAGCCATCAGGAGAAGTCCAGCCCTGCGGCGAAGCCGTAGAAGGTTGTGCCACCGTCGAAGGTCGTGAAGCAGAGAACGTCGGTGCCTGAGGCGGTGTAAGTCGGTGCAGTACCGCCCGCCCACTTGACGGCGTTGCCGCCGCCGCCGTGCGCCCCAGCGACGAACGAAGGCGTCCCGGCTCCCAGGTTGGTTCCCAGAATCGTGACCGAGTTCGAATGCGAAGCCAACGAGTTGGTGAGGCCGATGTTGAACGTGCCTGAAGAGATGGTGACCGTTTGCACGTTGCCGTCCTCGAAGTCGATGTTGAACGCAGCAGACTTTGACCCGAGGGCGTTGACCGTTTCGGCGTAGTCCTTCATCTGGGCGCGGCTGACCACCTGGTCTGCACAGGCCAGCTCGGCGTCGATCGAAACAGCGACCGATGGCACCGGCCCCGTGCCTGAGGTGACATCGATGTTCGTTCCTGCTGCGACTTCGGTGATGTCGGCGGTCAAACTCGTAGCCGTCCAAGAGCTGCCGTCATAAAACTGCAGGGCATTCGACCCGGTCAGGTAGCAGAACTGGCCCTCGGTCGGCGACGTGATCGCAGCGTCGCGGGCCGACGCATCGGCGAACCTCGAGATGGCCTGCTTCGCCAGGTCGTTTTGCTGAGCGGCGGTGAGGATGTCCCCGGTCACCCAGTCGGCCTTGTAGGTCATGGTGTGTTCCTCCTAGTAGCCGAGGACGCCAGTCCCGAGCTTGTCTGTTCCGAGCACAAAGCCGTCAGCAATGGGCTCGGCCGTCATTAGCGTAGTGCTCCAACTTTGGGGCGTAATCCGGTGCTCGACCCCCTGGACGACCAGTGAACGGGTCACGCGATTAGACCCTGGAGCCGTCCTCGTTACCTTGATTGGTGAGAAGAAGTCGAGGTCCAGTCCGGCCTCGACGCGGGCCGTTACATCCTCGGACAGGTCCAGCGTGATGCTTTTCACCCTGATGTCGGCATCTTTCCGGGCCTGAACTATCGACAAAGCGTGATCTTTGGCCTGCGTATCGTCCTGCATTAGCATCCCGGTTTTCTTGTATGACCGCAGGAAATAGTCCGTGATCGACGCCGCGTTCGACGCTGTCTGTGCGCTTCCACCAGCTCGCGTGATCGACGCCGAGTTGATGAGCACCTGGTCGTCCATCTCGAAGTCGATGCCCTGGTAGTCGATGTTCGTGCCGTCGTCGTCGAACTCGGTCGGGGTGCCCTTCCCGGTTTTGATTGCGTTGTGGCGAGACATGAAACGCACGTCGCCGTTGGTGTCGATCCAGAAGCCGCCCATCTCGGCCTGGTTGACCTTCTGCATCGCCGACAGGGCCGTGCGCGTCGTGCCGTCGTCGTCGACGAGCGTCGTGTTCCCGGTGTCGAGGTCGCGCACCGAGTTGGGCCAGGAGATGTCGTCGAGGATGTCGTCGATGCGTGCGTCGCTGGTCTGGCCTGCGGAGGTGCCCGCTATGGAGTCGACCTCGGACAGGGTGAGCGCCCTGAACGCATCCACGCAGGTAACGGTGATCAGTGACGCGGTGACGCCAGCTTTCCACCGGTAGTCCCATTCCTGGGTGAATCCCGAGAACAGGTACCGGTCTGCGCCGTTGTAGTTCGCCGAGATTCGCACCTGGAGCATCGGCTTCGGTGTGCCGTCGGTGCCTGCGTCGATGTCGAACGCCCCGCTGGTGTCGATCATGGTGAAACTCGCCTGGCCTGCCTCGAACTTGTCGAGCACCCTGGTGCGGCCCCGCCGGATCGTCACGGTCTGCACCGCTGAGGTGATGTCGATCGGGTCGTTGGTGGACGTGCCGAAGACGCCTGTGCCGAGGGTGGCGACCGCGGAACCCAGCTCGAGGGTCGGGCCGAACCCTGGGCCGCCCGCGTAGCGCAGCGTCACGGTGAGCGTCGGCGCTGGTGGCATCAGAGGACCAGCTGTTTACCGGACTGCTGGCTCTTGAGTAGCCCCTGGCGAATGTTCTCGACGAGTTCGGCTTCGGTGGTGACCGACCCGGCGACGTTGACGACAACGCTGCCGCTTCCCGTGTTGTACGAAGCGCCCTGGACGAGCTGGTCGGGGAGGTTGCCCACGTCAGGTATCCATTGCATGCCCTTGGCGATCGAGCCGCCTGGGCGTGTCCTCGTCGTTTCGGCCCACTTGCCTGCCCGGTTGCCGATCTCCTCGGCCATACCGGCGACGTGCATCGCGGAGCTCGAGCCCGGTAGCGCCGTCGGGAAGCTCTGCGCGGCGGCTGTCGTCGGGAAGCTCTGCGCGGCGGCTGTCGTCGTTTGGCGCAGCGATGACGTGCGACGGTTTGAGGTTTTCTTGTCGCCGCCGTCAAACGGGTTCATCCACCCAGGCACCCAGTCCGGGATCAGATTCTTGAAAGCGTCGCCGACTGCGGAGGCTGCGCCCTTGATTGCCGAGATGAAGCCGTCGAGGAGCCACCCGCCGAGGTTCTTGCCTGCCTGGAGGAGGTCTTTGCCGACAGCGGCGAGGAGCTCCACTATCTCGCCGGGAATGGCGGCAACGAGGTTGATGATCTTGCCGACCAGGTAGACGGCGAAGTCGGAGACGATGAGGGCGAACTTGCCGAGCAGTGGCTTGGAGGCGTTCAGGATGTTCATTGGGAGTTTGATGAACTGGTCGATGATGAGGCCGACCGTGTTGACGACGAGGTCTTTGAAGTGCTTCCACACGTCAGCCATGTCACCGCGGAAGAGCGCCTGGATGAGTCCGGCCACGTCCTTGATGACATCCCACCAGGATCGCAACACGACCATGATGCTTTCGATGGCCGCCGAGATGATCGGCTTCACATACCTGTTGAAGAAATCGGAGAGCCCGCGGAACTCGTCCCACACCTTGTCGACAATGTCGCGGACGCTGTCAAACTTCAAATATGCGAGGGCCAGGATGGCGACGAGGGCCACGATGGCGGCGACGACGAGGCCGATGGGGTTCAGCATCATGGCGACGTTGAGGGCTGACTGCGCGGCGGTGGCGGCAATGGTGAGCGCCGTCTGAATGGCGACGATGGCGCTGTATGCCTTCGCGGCCACCATGAGTGCGCCGACAGAACCCACCAGAACGGTGAGCCACTTGTTGTTGTCCTTGATCCACTTCACAACCAGGTGGAACGCGTCTCTCAGCTGGTTTAGCGACCGCCTGACCTCGGCAGAAAACTCTCGGAACTTCTCCGACTTGACCATTTCCTGAAACTGTTCGATCAGATGTTCAGCGTGTGGTCGTATGTCGTCGAACGCTTTCGTGATCGCGTCGAACGCCCTCTCGACCATCGGAGCGACACCGACGACTATGCGGTTCTTCAACACCGTGAGCTTCTCACCGAACGTTTCTGTCGACTGGGCTGCGACGTTGATGCGGTCCCCGCCGCCCTCCATCAGGTTGAAGTAGTCGTCGAGCTCGAAGCGGCCCTCCCGGATCGCTGCGGCCATGTCCGGGCCTGCCCTGGCACCGAACAGCTCCAGGGCGAGCATGTTGGCCTCAGACGCCGTTCCAGCGTTCTTGATCGCCTCGGTTGTCCGCTGGAACGTCTCGATGGCGGGTTCACCCTGTCGGGCCATCTTGCCGAGCGCCTGGCGAAGCGACCCGAGGACCAGCTCGGCGTTCACGCCCTCCTTCTCGAACTTGCCGATGAGTAGCGCCGACTGCTCGAAGTCGAAGCCGATCTGGCGCATCGGTGCGCCGTAGTTGACGAGCTGGTCCGACAGCGACGCGAACTCGATACCGGTGGCCTGGGCGACCGAGAACAGGAAGTCGGCCGCGCCAGCGGCGGTGCCGGCCATGTCGCCCCAGTCGCCGAGCACCCTGGTAACAGACGAGATGTTGCCCTGCAGGTCCGACCCGGTGATACGCGACAGGTTCAGCATCTGCTCGGAGAAGTCCTCGAGCTCGGTGCCGGTCAGCCCCAGGCGGGTGTTGATGTCGGCGACAGCGTTCGAGATTGCCTCGAAGTCCGCTGGGACCCTCTTAGCGAGGTTCCTGGTGGACTGGACGAGGGCCTCGAGGGCGTCGCCGGTCGCACCGGTACCCACCCGCAGCGTGCGTTCCACCTTTTCGAACTCGGAGCCGAGCTTGAGTACCGCTGCGGCCCCGGCGACACCGAGGGCACCGATAGCGGCCCCGGCGAACTTCATCGACTTGCCGACAGAGTTGGAGAACGTGCCGACGCGCTTCTCGGCCCCGTCGAGGGTCTTCTTCAGCTTCTTCGCGTCGCCCAGGACGGCGACGTTGATGATTGACGACTTCTTGGCCATTACCCGAGGCCGTTCTTCTTGATGAGGTCAGCTATGCCGTCGGTGTAGGCGTCCATGACCTCGTCGCGGCGGGCGTCGAGGGCGTCGTACAGGAAGGGCTGAGGGAGGATTCCGCGGGCAGGAAATCCGAAATGAATGACGCCTGCATATGGGACTTTCTTGAATCCGGCTTTGACCGAGGCCCTGGTCTGTGCCCCGGCGGCCCGCACCGTTTCCCGAAGCGCCCCGGAACGCGACGGAACCTTCGTCACGGCCGCCCTGGCGACAATCTCGGCGACCTCGAGGTTCACGTCCTTCAACCCGGCCTTGGCTTCATCGCCGACAGTCTTCAGCGCCTTCCGCAGCTCCCTAGCGCCGTCGACGCTTACCTGCCTGCCTGCCACGCTCCTGGTCCTTCATCCGTTCGTTGTGCGCCGCCCTGAGTGCTTTCACCAGCTCCGGCGGTGCATCCACCAGGGCTGTTATCGGCTGACCAGTCGCCAGGGCGAGCTCGGCGATGTGGTAGGTCAGGCCGTGTCGACTAAAGGGGCGTCATCATTCTCCAGATCCAGGTCGACGAGGTTGTCGACGAACTTGTCGAACAGCGGCACCGCCCGGCCTTCCTTGCGCGATGCCTCCCAGGCGAGCCACGCGAGGTGCTCGAGGGATGGTTCGTTGAACGCCGTCGAGACGGGCGTCTTGTATTCCCTCTCGAACTTGATGAACGTCCCGAGCTTCGGACGGACCTGCCACTTTTCTCCGTCCTCGAGCTCGACGGTCAGCGTCAGGTCGATCATCAGCTGGTCGCTGTTGTGACTACCCCACTGAAGGGCCAGGTAACCGAGATGGTCGCCAGGTCGCCGACAGCGTGGTCGACGAATGGCACCTCGGTAACCAGGCAGGACACCGACTTGGACGGGTTCGTCGCAGCGACGGGGTCTGTCGTCGGAACCACCAGGACGGTAGTTGTCGTGCCGAGCAGCGGGTTGAGCGTCGCATAAACCTCGCTTGAAGCGAAGTCGGAGTGGAACTCGATGGTCGCCGAGCCGTCCTTTAGGCCGCCGATCCGGGTGACATTCGCGTCGCCCATAGCGGTTGTGTCAAGCTCTGCAGCTGATTCGGTGAAGCTGATCTGGGCAATATGGTCGCTCAAATCAACACTGTTTATGGTAACGCTCGCGTCGTTTCCCATGTATACGGCCATGTTTTATTCCTCCGTTTTCGTGGACTTTGGGCCGGTTGTATCCGCAAGGTGGCCGCCTTCGACAAGTGCGTCGACGGCGTAGTCCTCGAGGTCTTTTTCGGTGAGAGAACCGCCTGGTTCAACACCTGCGACTTTGTGATTTCCGATTACCTTGTATTTGCTCATCTTGCGTACACCTCCACGGTGAATCGTGCTCCCGAATATTCCGTATCGGCCACCAGGATTCGGCCGTAGTCAAGGCACCGCGCGACCTGACACGTCGACGCAGCACCACCCAGGACCTTGTTTCCCTCGATGGCCGTTTCGACCGATCCCGCGCCCGAGATCACTGCGTCGATCCTGTCCTGGGCGGCGTTTGGTTCCCAGTGCTGGACGAGGACGATGATGTCGAAGTTGAACTGGGTGAGCGCCCCGGAATCGTTGCCTGACTGGTGGTATTGGGCGATCGGACTGCCGGGTGCAACCACCGCGCACGGCACGACGACGCGATCTGGAACATTGTCGTAAACCACCGTAAGCGCCGAGATGGTTTCGAGCCTTGTTTTGAGGCCGTCGCGGATCGCTGCATAGTCGGCCATCTCATGCGACGCCGATTCGGCGGTAGCCGTAGAGCAGCGTGCGAATGTCCGGGTCGATGCGGCTGATGCGTACCGGGCCGAACTCGGTCGACATGCCCGCCTGGAACCCCAGCGGGGAGCTGCGCCGCTGGTACAGGCGCGCCGACAGGACCGTGGCGGCCTGGACGATCGGCCCCGGCACCGCCATTGCGTACCCCCAATAAGCGGTGACCTCGATAGTGGGCCGGTCGGACATGTACCTGGGGAACGTCGAACCGTCCACGCGGCGAATGATGCGGTACGGGGCGGCGTTGCCCTCGAGGATGTATTCCGATGTCAGCGTCAGCGTCTTGTCGTAGGCCCCGTCGTCGGCGGTGTCCGTTTTGACAACGAGGCCCGTGGTCTGGGCGATGTCGTCGACCTCGACTACAACGCCGTTGGTTGGTTCGAAGACCTTCGCTGTCGCCGAGCCAGGCACCACGAACGTGCGCCCGCAGATGTTGTCGACCTCGTCCTCGGCAGCTGCCAGGGCGGCGTCGATCGCATCGTCCTCCGTCGCCGTACCCGACGGGATGCCGAGGTACTCCTTCACGGTCGTTCTCGAGGTGTAGTCGGCCACCAGACGCCCCAGACGCCCCTACGAGGCCGTCTTGGCCTTCTTGGCCGCAGGTGTCTTCTTCTTCGCCGCGGGAGCCTTAGCGGGCTGCTCAGCGTCGCCGTCCTTGTGGACGCGTGCCGGTGCCTGCTTGTCCCACAAATCCTTGTAACTGCTCATTTATGCCTCCAGGTGTAGGGGCGGCCGACCGTCTGCTCGAGTCGACCGACCGCCCCGACCAGTGGGGGATTAGAGGGTCGCGTTGTAGAGCGTCCCGTGGCACTTGCAGACGCTGTTCGGGTCCCTGACCATGAAGGCCGAATAGCCGTACGAGATGATCTTGATCGTGAGGTTCGCCGATCCGACCGAGTCGTAGCGGGCCAGCATCGGTGCGCCGCCGCCGTCCTCCCAGAGGAGCACGTCGTCAGCTCTCATAATCACCACTGCGTCCTCGTCCGAGCCCGCGCCCAAGTCCGTAGGCATTCCTCCGTCGACGATGACGGGCACACCGGCAATGTTGCCGACAGCGTTGATGCCTGCCGCGTCGCCGACGCCGATGACGTTGGTGCCGAGCTGCGTGTTGGGCGTGAGGAGTGGCCGGTTGTTGGAATCCAACGATCCGACCAGGTAGCTCCAACGGCGGGGTGCCATGATGATCACGGTCGGCTGGAGGTACTTGGCCGATGCGACCGTGCCGATGCCCTTGACGATCTTCTGCCAAGTCTCATAGCCGGTCGGTGAACCGTCGTCGGTGTCGACATCGCCGATGCCGGACACCCGCAGGATGCCCGTATGGCGGCCCGAGGTGCCTGGCCCGTCGAGCAGGTCGGCAGTGAGGCTCGTCGCATACGACAGGCTGAGATCCTCGTAGATCATCTCGTCGACCCGGTCGCCCCTTTCGAGCGCCTGGCGTGAAATGTCCTGCGCTCCCGCATACGTGGCGACGGTTGCCGACATCAGAGTGTCGTCGATCGTCGTCTCGCTGATCGCGGCGTTCTCGGAACTTTGCGCTGCGGCCGAGGACGATGTCGTCACTCTCGACACGTTTACCGTAAGCCCAGAGGATGGGAGAGGTAGGCGTCGACAGGCGTTTGCGAAATTTCTCCCGGCTTGGGCTTTCGCAACGGCGAGAGCGACGGCATATTGTGGGATCACGAGCCCGGCCCAATTGGAGCTTGTGCCATCGGCGCGGTGCTCGATGTCCATCTCGTTCTGGTGGCGGGCGATGCGCTGCTGCGCGGACGGATCGGACAGCACCTGGCTGCGGTACATGTCCTGGAAGAAGGAATACTCGCTCTTCTCCGAATACGTCAGCGGCTCGTCTGTAACTGTGACGATGCCGGTGGCCCGCGTCTCGTCGGGCTCGTCTGTTGCGGCAACCTCGGCCTTGAGCTTTGCGGCTTCGAGGTTCGCAACCTGAATGGACCGCAGGTCGGTGATGCGCGCGTCGAGGGCGTCGCCTCGAGCCTTGAGGTCCTTCAGGTTCGTGTCTTCGGTTTCGGTCAGGTCACGCGTCTCGTCGGCGGCCAGGTTGACGATTGTCTCCTGGGTGTCGCCGAGTTCGGCGCGTTCCTCGACCAGCTGGTCAAGCAACTTCATGGTCTTGCACTCCTGGATAGGTGGGTTCATCCGAGGGTGCAGACCAGGTGCTGGGAGCGGCGTGGTCCGCGGCGCTCATCGACGACTGTAGCAGCCGTCACACGGGTGTTTATTCGGCGGCGAGCAGGTGCCTCCACCTGGCGAGCCGTGGCGCTACTTCCGGGTCATCGGGGTCGAACGCCCGCACCGATACGACCTGAGCCTCGGAGTACGCGGGAGCTGTGACGAAGCCGACGTGGTCGAGGCGCGCTTCGAGGCGTGTGACGTATTGGCGGCCTTCACGGTTCTGGGTCTTGTTGCGGATCGGGTGGAAGCCGACCGACATGCCGGTGACCATGCCATCGAGGGCGAGCTGTCGGGCTTCGTCGCCGCGGGTGGTGCGCGCCAGTCGGAAGTCGCCGACGAGGCCGTCGTTGGTCTTCTCCCAGGAGACGGCCATGCCGATCGGGTTGCGGCCGTGGTCGTGCTGTTCCAGGAGCGGTATGCGGGTGCCGCGTTCGGCAATGGACTTGTCGAACACCCCTGGTGCGAAGTCCTCGACGAACGTGCCAGCGTCGTACGTTGCGTGGAACGGGGCGACAACGCCGACGAGGTGGTGGCCGTCGTCGCCTTCGCGCAGCTCCAGGGCGGCGACCTCGAGGGTGCGGGTGATTAGTTCAGACATTGACGGCCTCCTGGGCGTCGGGTTCGGTGTCGAGGTCTTCGAGGGCGCGCACCTCGTCGACGGTGAGGAAACCGGCCCGCAGGCCGACCTCATGCGCGCTGTAGCGCAGCATCGTGTCCGAACGCAGCAGGCCGTCGAGGTTGAACTTTGCGCTCTGGCCCCTGGGGAGCAGCTGCGACAGCGCCGCCTCGATGCGCGACAGCCACGGCCTCAGCGTGTAGCTGGCGAACAGCTGCGTGTCCTGTTGCACGTTCGAGTAGGTCTTGGAGTCGGCCGAACCAACGCCGATGAGGAAACCGGGCACGCCGAACACGGTTGCGACAACCTGGGCGTTGAAGCGGCGGGACTCGAGGAGCTCGAGGTCCGATGCAGAAAACGAGAGCGCCTGGTAGCCGACGCCGCCGGACAGGACCGCC
>Ga0208920_1000232_pt1 | contig 14959 bp, 6 predicted proteins | sample 19_taG_FD_184094 | JGI IMG/M metagenome (GOLD analysis project Ga0208920, IMG submission 184094) | Marine viral communities from the Subarctic Pacific Ocean - 19_ETSP_OMZ_AT15317 metaG (SPAdes) (version 2) | ecosystem: Environmental > Aquatic > Marine > Oceanic | place: Pacific Ocean | collected...
CAGCTACAAGTTTCGGCAATAAAACAATAGCAAAAACAGCAGTCAAGGCTATGATCCTTCTTGTCCACTGGAAGCCTTTATTAGGATCAGTTCTTGCAGCTTGAATAGCCTCAAGTTGAAACTTACCCCTAGCTATTAATAGCTTTTGTGCTTCAGCTTTAGCCTTACGGCTTTGCGACCATACACTTAGTAATCCACTAAGCAAAGTCGAACCAAGCATTGTAATTATTTCAAACGGAAAGCCCATCTTTTTTTAATATTTCCTCTGCTAGTTCTTCATAGAGTTTTCTAAAATTCTCTAAGACCATAAAAGACAAGTCTTGTTTTATTTGATAAACTCTATAAATTTCATAAGCCTTTTCAAATTGTTCTTCAGTGTATAATAACATTATTATAGTGCTGTTTTAATTTTGTCAAGTATTATTCAAAATTTCTAACAGGAAATGGGTATTGTCCACCTATAGATGGCATATCAACTCCAATAGCATCTGATTCTCTCAAATAGAAATGTTCTCCTGGTTTTAAGTTTTCTGTTGAAGTTTTTGCAGACTCATTAAACTGTTTAAAAAATTCTTCATTAAATTCTTCTTCATTTAAATTTGGATTTTTATCTTTCATTCTAAAAGCCTTCACATTATTTAGAGCATCTATTTTTTCTGCTCTTGATTCTGCTTCTTTAAGATCTGCTTTAAACTTCTTTTTATAAAATAAACCTTTACTTTGTGCCTGTTCTTTTGCTATCAATGCAGGTCTAGCAAACGGTCTTTTATCTCCAAACTCATAAGATACTTTAGCGTGTCTTAATGTATTAAAACCAGGACTAATTAAATTAGAAATAGGTGTTCCATCTTTATATCTTTTTATATCTTCTACAATAGCTTGTCTTTCTCTAGGACTTTCTATTTTATCTATATTATTTATTAAAGCATCTATTGTTCTTTGATCTAAATCATCTATATCTTTTTTATCTGCTCCTATAAGAATTTTTGATAATGTATGTTTAATACCTTGGAGGACCTTATCTCCACGACCATACTGCTGTCGATCCAGAAGGCCACCATTTCTTGCTTTTAAACGTCTACTAAAAGATCTGTTGCTGCTCTTTGGCTTAACTAACAAATTACTAGGACTATTGTTTCTTGGATTGCCATCCCTATGATCTACATCTTTTCCATCTCCTTTATTAACTCTGCCAGATTTTAATAGCGATCTTCTAGCAGCGTTTCTTCCTGCTCTGTTTTTCTTTTGTTCAGGTTGAGATTGATAATTTGCGTATTCTTTTTTGTAGTTGCGGAATAATCCACCACTAGCTCCACCACCTCTATGTTCTTCTTTTGTTTGATTAGGTTCAGGTTCAGGTTCAGCTTCTTTATTGTCTCGTGGTTGGTCCAGATCTTCTCTGTTTACTAATTGCTCAAACATCTCTTCTCTATCAATCTCTGCTTCTTCTGAATTGTTATAACCTGCTATTGTTCCGCTTTCTACAGATTGGCCTATCCAATCCCGTTTTTCATCTTCTGATCCCCATTCTTCGGTTGTATTTGGATTGAGTCCAGGAAGTATATAATAATTATCGTCTTTATTAAATATACTTGTTGTTCTGTTTTTTATTAAGCGTTTTGTAATCCTTCCCATATTTTCATAGCCTCCTTGAATAGCATTACTAAGCTTAGCGCTTGTAGCTAAAGCAGAGTTCCAGAGAGGTAAGAAATAATTATAGTTTGTTTCATAAGCAGATAGTTCAGTAACAGGAGCAACAGCTTGTAATATATTATTATCATCATCATCAGCAGCGACATCTCCAGCTATCTGAGCATCTCTATAATTACTAACAATCTGCGCACCATGCTCCATTTCCCAATCTTGCGCGGCTTCGGCACTTAAATTTTGGAATGGATCTGCCTGTGGATCTCTGTCTCCAACATCAGGTCGCCATGCTTCTTCATATTCTTTTGCTCTTTCGTCAAGCCCTAATACAGGATTAGAATAGTCTTGGTCATCTCCTCCATAATTAAACCCAATCCTTCCGCCTTCTCTTTTAGCTTTACGTTTCTTTAAAGCTTTTTCAAATTTACTCATCTGCTTTTCTGATACAGGTGCGACACCGATGGATACCATCAAGCCTCCACCGCCTGTGAATCCTAAACGAGCCAACGGATCTTCTACTCCGTTCATTAAGCCACCACCTTTGAACCCTAATCTTCCTAGAGGCTCATCGTAAGGAAGGCCAGTATTTTTATCAATTCTTTCAGCAGGATTTTGTTTGGTGTTAGGAACTGGATAATCTGGAGAAAGCTCACCGCCTTGGAATTTTTGTTTTCTTTCTTCAACAGGATTTGTTACTTTGTTTGCTCCCATAGGACCAAATATTTCATCTATAGTATCTTGGCTTATATCTGTTTTTAGAATAGGAGGTTTCTCAGATTTCATATTACTAACAACACCAGCAATATCCTGTTTTGTTATAGTTATTTCTTCTTCAAGCGTTTTTTTGCTTTCTTTTTCTGAGTCTTCTTTTATTGCTACGTTACCACCCTCAAATTTTAAATATCTCTTTTTTAAATCTTTAAAAATATTAGGATTATAGTTTTTAACTTCTTCAAGAGCTTCTTTATCGTTTTGATGAACATAAACAGGAAGAGAAGATAATTCTTTATATATTTCGTCAGTAACTATATTATAAGTAGCTAATGCTTCGTCTAGACTATCGTATGCTGTATTATTAAATTCAGCATTTATAAAATCTTCTAAATCATTATCTGTTAGTGCTAAAGGCACAAAATATTCAACTCCTTTATTGTTAAAAATATCGCCTTGTCCTTTACCTTTATCATCATATGTTATTTCTGAAGTGCCAATATACCCAAGAGCAAGTGATTCGTCTTTTGAAAATATCCCATTTTCTCTTAATATTGTTTCTGCGTTTGCATCTATTCCTTTATAATTATTATTTAACCAATTAACAGCATAAGTGTGTTTAGCAAATTTTCTGTATAATTTGAAGTACTGTTGATTAACTTCTATTGATAACTTTTTATAATCTTCAGGAGTATATCCTTCTTTTAAAGCACTAGATAAGCGATATTTTAACTCTTTTCTTGATGTTTTAAATGTATTAGCTGCTTGCTTATATTCTCTTGTAGCTCTGTCAGTATTATATACAAATCCTCTTATGCTAGTAGCAAGCCCAATGTTTTCGTTTATAAGATCAATTTGTTCTCCATAAGGATTAGTTGGCTCACCTGTAACAGTATCTACAGTTTTAGTTTCTTTTAAATTTTTATTATATCTCAGTATTGTTGTAGCAGATCCTGGTTCGTAAGTATCAGCTATTCGAGCAATTAATAGTTCCAAATTTTTTCTATTCGTTATATTCTCCATATGACTACCTGACCTATCAAAAACATGAGTTGGATCATATGGATTTTTCATTAATACTTTTTTATCACCATAAAATTCGTAACCTTGTCCATTTTCTTTATAAGAAAAATAAGTACCTACTCCATCTTTTAGTAAGCTTTCGCCTGTAAGAACTTCTGCTTCTCTTAAAATAACATCCCTCATTACACTTCCAAGATCTTCGTCAGGATTATATTTTAAAGGATCATTTGAATGAATCCATTGCATCGCTGCCGTAAGAATGCTTTTTGAAACATTATAAGGATTACTTCTATCTGTAGGTGTAAAAATAGGAATATCGTTTTTATCTACACGAATAGCAAAATTCTGTGATCCACCATAAAACTCTGGAGCAAGAATTTGAGAGTATATTTCTTTTGCTTCTTGTTCTCTTTCTTCATCTGTTGCCTTAGAAACAACTCCTCCGTAAGTAACCGCACCAAAGGCAGTTAGCGCTGCTCCTCTTCTTGTTCCTCTAGCAATCATCAGGTTTCCTGCTTCTGTTGCACCATCCCTTTTCATTTGATGTCCTAATTTTAGCTCTTGTCCTACTTTTCTAACACTATTAACAAGCATTCTTATTGACTCTGCAGAAAAAGAGAAAAAAGTAGATACAACAGGTATACCACGAACCCATTTTAAAGCTCTAGGTAAAAAGTCATAGTTTTGCACTACTGCGTTTACAGTATTTGCCGCTTCTTGTTTGGTATCAGCTATACGATATTTATCAAATTTACTATTAGAAGGTAACACATCGTTTATCTTATCAAAAAACTTTGTTTCTTGTTTCCACATTCCCCACTTTACAAACTCATCGCCTCCTCTGTAAATATCGGTAAATGTATCTATAAGTTGTTTAGCGCCTGTGCCTTTATATATCTTCTCTAGATACATAGCAGATTTTCCTTTTCTTACTTTTGTAAATTCTTTAACTCCTAATGCAAATTCCGAAGCTAAAATATTTTTTCCCCATAAACCATACCTTGCTCCTTCTTCAATCATTGCTTGGTATCTTAAATCTCCTGTTGCAGAACCTTTTTTTGCTACAACTTTAATTCCGTTTATAAACTGTTTAGAAAAGATATTATTTCCGTTTGCAATAGCGCTTCCTACTGCGCCTAAAACATTTACTATTTGTGTACCGTATGAAAAAACTGTTTTTGTTAAATGAGTACCTGCTTTAAACAACGAAAGTGTTCTCATAATACTAGCCATTCTACCTTGCCCAAGAAACAAGCTAGTTTCGTTTATGTTTTGAATAAATCTAGCAAAAGAATCGCTAGTGTACATACCTGAAAGATCTCCATGACCTTCAGGAATTTGAACATTAAAACCTTTTGGAGCAGTTCCTTTCCTTTTAAAAATGTAAAGACCTCTTCCTAAGTTATGTGCTTCCTTATAGAATTGTAAATCACCTAAAGTTCTTACTGTTTCGGCTGCTGAAATTTCAAATTTTCCAAGTGGATCATCTATCCTTCCTAAAAACTCTTCTACACTTTTAGGCATTTCCATTCTTTCTTTTAATTGTTTTATTAAGTCTTGATTTCGTTTGTTATCTTTAGTACCCATTATAGTAAAATAATCTGTATCTTTTTCACTCTTTTTTAAGGTATTAATTACGTTATCAACAGCAGTATCTAATTCTTTATTAGCTGAGTCAACTCGTAACTTAAATTGTTCAACTGTTTCATTTTTTCCTTTCGGAGTAGTTAATCTTTTATTAAGCTCTTTTCCTGAAGGACTATATTTTAAAAACTGTGTTCTAATATCTATTTTAGCTGCTTTTTCTAATGAAGACGATGGATGCCATTTACCAGCTTCTCTAAGTTTATAAGATTTTTTAATATAGAAACCAAGTTGGCTTGTTATTTTCTCGGCCTGTTCTGCTGTTGTATAAGGATTTCTAGCAAGAGCTTCTGAAAGATCATCTCGATACATTCTTAAACGCTTAACAGGTTCTCTAAGTTCTGCAGGTAATAATTTTAATTGTTTAGCAAACGCTTCTTTTTGTCTTATAGCAGGTTGAAAGCCTTTGCTTGTTTTAACAGCAGGAAATCTAAAGTCAGTATATAAAACTCTATCAACCTGATTCATAATTTTTTCTCTTCTGTTCTTGGCTTCTTTACCAAAGACCTTTCTTCTTCCTAACTCTCCTGAAAACAAACCATCAGAAAGACTATTTACTTCTCTTTCTATATTTCTTGAAATGTGTGTTATTGTTGCAAAAGCTTCGTCTTTTAATCCTAATTGCCTTAAAAAAGCTTCGTGTATTTGAACAGAAACTCCTTGTCTAGGTGACAAACCTCTTAAATATTCTACAACATTTCTTACATAAGGGTTTTCTGCGTATCTTGTGTTAATATCGAATAGTAATTTTCCTAGTCCTCCTGTTTCTAAAGCTTTTACATCTGCAGCTCCTTTTGGAACATCTCCTCTTTTTTCTGCTCTTCTTCTTCTTTCTTTTAAAGTAGCTTTTATTTTGCTTCCTGGCAACTTTCCTTTATATGTTCTTTTTACTACTTTTAAAAAATCTGAAACGGCTTCTTTACCGCCTTCTCTTACATCTTTTAAACTTTGTAAAAACGCGTCAGGTACGTTTATTTTAGGAATAGGAACTTTTTTACCGCCTTTAATTATAAACTTTCCTGCTCCGAAACCAGCATAAAGCGCTCCACCTAATAAAAAGGATTCTGCTCCCATTTTAAGTCTTGCTTCTAATTCGGTGTCTCCTTGTTCATATTTTATAGGATTTAATAAATAAGTTTCTATATCGCTAAGCCAAGAATCATCAGGAATAGCATCACCTAAAACATTAGCTAAATTATTTTGCATAGGATCTATTGCTAGTTGGCCAACCGCTTCTGCTTTTAAATAGCCTTCTCCTACTTTTTTAGCTGTTGCCTTTATTTTCCCTACTCTAGTTGGTATATTTTTAATATCTTTAAGAGTTTGAGCAGGATTTGTAATTTTTTTAACTGACAATAAAGCAGTACCTAAACTTATTCCTTCTCTGGCAAGGTTTGCACCAATACCTTCAGGTCTTTTTATTGTTGGAGACATAACATCTCCACGCTGTTGCATTTCGACATTCTGTTCGCCAAGAGCCGCTTCGTACAGGTCTTGTAAAAAATACTGCGCGTTTTGTTTTGCTTCTAGTTTGGATTGTTTTTGTGCGCTTCGCTGCTCTTCAGTCTGAAGATTAGGATCTTGTGATAGCTGTGCTGCCATCAAAGTATCTTGTTGTTCTTTAGGAAGAAGGGCAGTATGGGCAGTAGGTAAAGGTGTCGCTTCAGTTATAGAACGCAAAAGATTGAAAGTACTTTCAGTAATACTTTCTAAACCACCACCAATAGTTCTAGCTGTTTGATCTCTTCTTTCGGGAGTTCCAAAATATTGTTTAGCAAGAAACTGTGTACTTATAGGCATCTTAATGACTACTTACTATTAAGGAATAATGTTCCCGAAAATAACCTCGTTCAGGCTATTTGCATGAATTGAGGCATTTGCATATCTAATTCTTGTATAGTCTGCTTCTGATTCAGTAGGCACTATTTTGCCTTTCTCTACAGAGTAAATCGGAACTGTATCTCCGTTGTTATATTTAAGCGCTCTTGCTGCAAGCTCGTTAAAACTTGATAATTCTAATTCTACTTTAGCCATTATAGATGTTGTAATATCACTTTCAGTTAAATCTATAATTGAATTTTTCAAAGTATTAATTTCGGCAGGAGAATATAACGCATCCCTTCCTGCTTGTGTAGCTTCTACATTTGACATATACCTGTTGATAAGAAGGTTTACGTTCTTTAAGCGAGTTTTTATTGGATCTTGTCCTAGACCTTGAAAGGTTGTTCCTGCATCCGTATATTCATACTTATACCTTTCCCAAGCTCGTCTTTGTGTTTTATTCCATGTTTTTATAGATTCTTGTCTCTCTTCTACAGACATTTTTATAGCATCGTTTAACCATAATTCAGCATTTTCGTATACTGCATTTGTTTTTGGATCTATTGTTTTTAAATTAATATCAAAATTAGCAAGTGTTCTTGGCTCTATACTAGCAACATATCCGTCATTGAAAGCTCTAAGTCTGTCCGAAAGCTGTGCTGTATATGCGTTGTAATTCTTCTTTTTAGACAATATTTCTGCTTGAAATACAGGTTGTGAAATTTTAAATATAAAATTTTCTTCTGTGTTTCCAGTTTTTGCTTCTTTCCACTCTACTAATTCTTTATTATAAATAGCTTGCAAAGATTCAATAATTGCTCTTTTTTCAGTTGTAGGAAGATCCGCATTAGGCTGCGCCCATATTCTTTCTTCTGCTTCTTGTAGAGTAAAACTAACATCTGCTTTTAATGTTTTTGTATAGCCGAAAGGTTTTGGAATAGCTGCCTCACCATCAGCCTTAACTATATCATAAATACTTTTTCCATTTACTGTAAGCGGAACAAGATCATCACTTAAACTTACACTTGCCTCGTTATAGCTCTTTTTATACTCTTCTAAAAGTCTTATGGCATCTTTCTCAATTGCTGTTGGTTCGGCTTTTTCTTTTCTAATTCGCTTACCTGTTGTAGGATCTTTAATATAATTACCTTGGTCATCTACTTGATAGCCACGAAAAACAGAAGACACTCTATCAAGAACCTTACCTGCCCAACTTATATTTTTAGGTTGAATTAGCTCTTCTTGTCTTGCAGCATAATACTGATTATAAGGTTCTTGTATTTCGTCTACCTCTCGTCTTCTTAATATTTCTCTTTTTCTAACCTCTCTTTCGTTAATATCCTTAGTTTTTGGATCGTCTTGAACATAAATTCTGGGTAACTGTGTATTTTTATCTATGTCGTATACTCCCTCTTCGTTTGTTCTATATCCCATTTTTGAAAAAAGAGCATTCTTTTTTGAAGTAGCTAACTTGTCTACATCTTCTTTTCTTTTTCTTTGTGCTTCAAGAGAATCTCTTCCTAGAACCCCACCAACTCTAGTCCAATAATCAGGATCACCAGTATCAATTTCTACTTCTGCTTGATTTTCAAAATAATTAAGCGGATTTTTACGGTACGTTTCAAACTGGTCTACGATTCCTTGTTGTTCGTTGTGTTGGGTTACGAGTTTACTATATTCTAATGTTTTGTTTCTTTCTAATTCTCTCAAATTCTTACTTGTATTAGAAAGCATTTTCTTTTCTTTTGCATCTAAAAAAATTAAACCTAACGTAGCTAACCACTTTGCTCTTCTATCTTTTTTACTTCTGGATTTATAACCACCATAAAGAGCGCCAGCTATATCTTGCCAAGTGCTACTTTTATTTTGTAACATATCAAAAGGATTATTACTACCCATTATCGTTCTCCTTTACTAAGTAAGCTATTATTTGTTTTTTCTATTTCTAATTTTTCTAAAAGACTAGGAGCAATTTTAATATTTTCAACCTGTTCTTTAATTTCTTTAGGTATACTATGTGAACTTATTTTAGATGTTGCCTCTTTTTTTATGTCTTCTAACGTAATAAGTTCTTTTTTCATTTTTTGAACATTATCTTCTTCAGCACTTGTATCTTGTAAAAAAGCATCTCCTGTTTCTATGACATACTCTATTTCTGCTTTTTCAGACAAAGCCATTATCATATACATAGTGGGTTCCATTAAAATAATCATAAGATCTGGATTCCACTGACCTTCAATAAAGCCTGTATAAAGTAAAATACTTGCAATATCAACAACGCCCATGCCTTTACTAATTGAAATTAAAACATTAGTTATTGTTTCAGGTTCTATTAAATTATTAAATACAGCATACATTGCCTCTTTAGGCTCAGTAATTGCAGGAGGCCTTTCCCAATTATAAGGTTGATCTTTACTGTTTGTTAAAGATTGTCCTGGAACTGGTCTTCCAGCCTGTATAGACCGCTCTAAAAAATCAACTCCTTGTTGTGGTATTGCCATTATTATATCTCTCCTGTTATTTTATTTTTTAACCATATCACTACGATGGTAAACCGAGAATATTAGGAAACAGAAGTTGATTATTACCAGCAACGCTGCCTAAATATTCTTTTGTACCTGTTCCAAAAAGATTAAATTGTCCAAGTTTTTCAAAATTCGGCATAATATTTGTATTTGTTGCTTCTTGAAAAGAAGGTCTAATTGCAGTCATATAAGCATCTTGTGCTGGTATTGATTCTAGTCTCTGAGAAACTCCCTTACTATAAAATGGTTCTTCTGGTTCACCTGCTATAACACTCATTAGTTCTCCTGTAACAACTCCTTTTGTAACATCTGATGCAAATTCCGATCCGCTTTGTGGAACAAATGTTTCACGTAACCAACCTTTTGCTCTTTCTCCAAAAGGAAGAACTTCAACTTCAGGTATCGGAACAGTAACAGGATCTAATAAACTCCCTTGTCCTGCACCCTCTACAGGTCCAGTATATTTTCCAGTTTCACTTAATTTACTAACTAATGTTTCTTGATCTATTCCTGCTTCAATTCTGCCTTTTACAGGATCATATAATTCTATAGGTTTAGGAGGGCTAGCGGCAGGTCCTTTATAAAATTGTGTATCAGGACCATAACCTGAATATTGCTGTGTTGCGCTCCATTCAGGATTAAAAGTAGTATTAAATTGATGCTCCACAGCACCTGTAATATTATTACTAACGTGCAAAGCATCAGGATTTACTACACTTATACCTTTATCAACTTGAGACATTGTACCTGCTTCTATCTCATTAAGTGCAGTACTAAAAGCCTCTGTATTTGTCGAAGCTTTTTCTATTATTGATAATGTGTCAGGTATTTTTTTTACTGCACTGACAGTTATCTCTTCTATCAATGGAGTGCCTGCTGCTCCTTCCGCTAATCCTGCGGTTGCTCCTGCTCCTTCCGCTAATCCTGCGGTTGTAGCTGTTCCTTCCGCTAATCCTGCGGTTGCTCCTGCTCCTTCCGCTAATCCTGCGGTTGTAGCTGTTTCCGCTAATGCTCCTTCCGCTAATCCTGCGGTTGCTCCTGCTCCTTGCATACCTGTCATTAAAGCTTTAGCTGCATATCCCATAGCCATAGAAAGACCGATCATACCTACAATTCGACCTAGTTTATGGCTCATTAGTTTCTTAATGCCTTTTTTAATTTTCTTTCCTATTTTTCTTAATATACCCATGTGTTGTTTCTGCCTCTATTTATTGTTTTTATATATATATATATTATGGTCCTGGAGGTCCATCAATATCAATTTGTCCATGCCCAGTATACGAGCTATTTAAAGAAGTTGCGAAAGAACTCACAATTTGAGTTAAATAAGCATCGTAGACCTTTCCTGGATCACCTTCGTTAGCTAAAGCAGTAGCAACAATCTGTGCTTTTCTATTTTCTTCATTTTCTCCTGCTCTAAAATCAAAATCTGCTTGATCTCTTAATTCTTGCCACAAATAAGATAAAGATTGTGTATTCATTTGAAAAGCATTTTGAGCATTTTGAGCATTTATAGCATTTTGAGCAGCAGTATTAATTGTATTTGCTTGCCTTCTCCAATCTACATTAGAAGCTTCAACTGCTGCTGAATTTTGAGCATTCCACTGATTTTTTGCAAAATCTTGCTGAGCATTAAATTCATCTACTTGCGTTACTAATTGTGCATCAAATTTAGCAATATCTGCTTCTATTCCTACTCGTCTAGCTTCTGCTGCATTCTTTTGAGCAGCATTAAACTGCTCCATATTATCGTTTCGTGCTGCATTATTCAAATCAATTTGTGCAGCTAAATTAGTCATAAACTGATTAGTTTCGTTCTCACTTTTTGCATTAAATTGCAAAGATGCATTTGTAGCAGCTTGATCGCTTAACATAGCTTGTTGTGCCATCTGAGCTTCCATAACCGCAGACTGTTGTTCATTATTTAAATTAGACATATCATATGCTAAAAAGCTTTGAGCATTAGTTATAGCAAGTTTTGTTCTTTGATCTGCTGTTGCTAAATCAAGGCTTGCCATTGCTGCAGCATTTTGCATAGCTCCTTGATGTTTCTCACTCATGTTTTGCAATGTAGTTGTCTGCATAAATTTACTATTTGACATTGCTATTCTTTCTTCAGTATTAAACTTAGCCATATCTATGTTAGCATTAATTTGAGCATTAAACAAAGTTGTATTTTGATCATTGCTTAATTGTGCTAATCCCATTTCTTTTGCTAAATTAGCATTAAACTGAGCAGCATTCATTTCTTTATCATATCTAGCAAGCTCTGCTACATTTTCAGCATTCATAGATTCTGAATCTGCTTGGTTCTTAGCAGTTAAGTTAGCAAGAGCTACTTTCTCTGATGCACTCATTTGTGCTAGTTCAGCACGAGTTCTTAGTTCTGTATTTTGTGAAAGAATAGTTGCTGTAGTTGTTAGTTCTTCTAATCTAAATTGATTATCGGCTGTAAAGTTTGCAGTATCTGTGGCTGCTCTCTCGCTTAGTTCAGCTAACTCCATTTGCTGTTCATTATTCATGTTAGCTAATTTCATTTGCTGTGACATAGCTGCGTTTGTTTTTGAGAAATCTACTAAGACTTGTAAATTAGCTAAACGCATCTTATTCTCTTCAGTCATACTAGCTCTGTCAGTAGCATTCATCTCTGTTAAATTCTTCATTTCAACTTGAAGTTCTGAATTTAAATTAGCAGCTTCCATCTCTTGATCTAAGTCTGCTTGTCGCATAACTTTAGCTACATCAGCATTATACTTTGTTAATCTAGTTTGTTGCTCCGCAGTCATGTTTTCTTTTGCTGAAGCATTTAAAAACTGAAGATCTGCTAAGTCTTTTTGAACATCAGCAGAGAAGGTTGATATTGCTGCTTGTTGTTTTTGAGCAGAAATCTGAGCTTGTCGCTGTTGCTCACCTTGCATCTCTTGCATTCTTGTTTGCTGTTGTTGCTGAGCAGTAGTAAGTCTTGCTTCAGATGTAAAAGTTCCTTGTTGCACTTTAATTTGCTGTGCCATCTGCGCAGTCTGTGAAGCTGCTAATTGACGATTACCAAGATTCTCCATACGAACTTGCATAGTCTGTTGAGACTGTGCTAAGTTAGCTTGTTGTTGATTACTTAAATTCTGTGTAGCTCTGGCTTGTAATGCTTGTGCATTTGACTGTGCCATCGGTAGTGCTGTCTGAATAATTGCATTAAATAAAGCATCTCTACCAACTGTTGAGACAGATAAACCACGTTGAGCCATCATTTGATTTACGGCATCTACTGCTGGTCTTGCCCAAACTGGAGTTATTCCTTCTTCGATACCACCTAATAAATTTTCCATTTGTACTGAAACAAGAGCTTCTTGTGGTAGTGCTGCTACGGCTGCTGTTACTTGAGGATCTGCACCGCTATCTATTTGTGCTTCTACAGTAGCAGGATCTTCTGCTAATGCTTTAGTAATTTCAGGTGGAACATCACCAACAACCTCTAACATATCGGCGGCTGCTGCTACTCTTTCTTCAGTATTTGTTACGGCTTGCATTGAAGCTGCTTGTGCTGTTGGAATACCACCTATCTGCGCTGCATCTCCTTGTGGAGCAGTTCCTGTTATTCCTTCACGTTGATCAGCATCTTTACTTGGAGCAGTACCAAGCTCGGTAGCAATTCGTGAAGCTGCCTCTCCTGTTTGTGCTGTTCTTACTGCTGCCTTTTGATAAGTTCCTAAATCATCTAGATTTGTTCCTTGTTTTGTGACTTTACTTAGAATATCTGCTTCTTCTGCTGCAGATATTGTTTGACCTTCTCTGGTTTCTGCAACAGGTCCTGGAACAAAATCAGCAGTTATTTCTTCTAATCTAGGTAAAAACTGTGCAACAGATTCAGGATCACCAGTTACAGGATCTATCATTTTTGTAAACTCAGGTGACTCTGCTTTGGCTTTTTCCAAAGCTTCATCAGGAGGCATTCCATCGTGTGTATATTTTTCAGTTAATGTTAATATTTCTTCTACTGTTGCTTTTGCGTGTGTGGGTAATCCGTCTTTTAGATCTCTTATTGCTGCATCAATCTGTGGAGTTGCAGGAACAGGCTCACCTGTTTCAGGATCTATTATTACATTACCTTGTTCATCTCTTTTAAATTCGCCTATAGTTGCTGCATCGTATGTAGATGCATCGTATGCTTCAGTAGTTACATCATCTGCTGCTGTTCCTATGTCAACAGTTTCATCAGGAGTATACTCTGCTTTAGTAGCTTTCGCTTTTTGATCGTCAGTAAGTCCAGCAAATTCTGTTTTATCCATTCTATAAGGAGAATCTAACTTTTCTTTTCCTATAAAGTCAGTTGCTTCTTGGTCTATTAAATTATTAAAATCATCCCAAGTATAAGTAACCCCATCTATTTCAACAGAATCTGCTGGATTTGTACCATCACCTGCTTCATATAAAGCTTCAAATATATTTTGTCCTGTTAAACCTTGTTCATTTGTAAGAAGTGTTCCTTGTAATCCACCATCTTGCCAAGATTTATTAACTTCTTCAGCAGAATAAAAACCACCAATATCAACTCTTTCTGCTTCAGGGATGACTGCTGCACCTCTTGCTCCTTCTCCTCCTGCTAACCAACGAGCATATCCTTCTGGATCTTCTATTCTTGATACTGGAAGTGTATCGGTTGTTGTAGTAGTAGTATCAGGATCTGGATCAGGATCAGGATCAGGATCAGGATCTGGATCAGGATCTGGATCAGGATCAGGATCTGGATCAGGATCAGGATCTGGATCAGGATCAGGATCAGGATCTGGATCAGGATCTGGATCAGGATCTGAAACACCTTCTGGAACCCATTGAGTTCCATCCCATATAAGAATTTCACCAGTTTCAGGATCTATCCTTTGATCACCAACTTCACGTTGTTGAGTTTGTGTTTGTGTTTTTGGATCTGCTGTTGGAGCTGCTTGTTGAGATATTATTTGTTCAGGAGTAGCTGTTGTTTGAAGTCTTCCAACAGGCTGATCACTTGGTCCAGTAGATTTTGCTTTTTTTCTTCCTCTTCCTCTTGCTTCTTGTGCTTCGTTAAGTAATTGTTGTTGTGGTGATATAGATTGAGCTTGCAGGTTTGTCATTTGCTCTTGCATTCTTTTTTGTGCAGTAAGGTCAGGCGTTTTTAAGTTTGGATTTAATGTTCCTAAAGGTTTTCCTTTTGGTATTGGCATAAGTTTAGCATCTGGTCTTGGTCTACCTACGTTTGGATCAAAGGATTCTGTTACTTGTCCTTTACCTGCTCCTTGAATACCAGCAGGTCTAATAACTTGAGATTGTTCTGCAGGAATAGATCTTCTACCTTCTATAGCTTGTCTTGTCGGCTGTTGTATAGATGCAGCTTTTTTTGCTTGTGCTGCCTTTTTCTTAGGTTTAACACCTTTACCTCTAGCCAACCCTACTCGACCACCACTACGCATATCTACTCGTTTACCTTTACTGTATCTTTTTCTTGCCATAATATCTATTTCTCTATTAATCTATCAATTTTAGATTCTAACATCGCATGTTGTCTTTCTATCTTTTGTTCTACTTTTTCTAAAAGTTTCATAATACGATTTAAATCG
>Ga0208920_1000234_pt1 | contig 14879 bp, 14 predicted proteins | sample 19_taG_FD_184094 | JGI IMG/M metagenome (GOLD analysis project Ga0208920, IMG submission 184094) | Marine viral communities from the Subarctic Pacific Ocean - 19_ETSP_OMZ_AT15317 metaG (SPAdes) (version 2) | ecosystem: Environmental > Aquatic > Marine > Oceanic | place: Pacific Ocean | collected...
TATGCCACCGTCTACTGTGTAGTCCTTAACCAGCTTCTGCACCTTAGAAGAAGCAGCTTCTGACATTTTACCCCACGGGATAGCTTCTGCATCTGGCAGGGAGTACTTACCTATGGAGCTTTCGTACCCATCAACGAAGGCTTTCTCTAGTGTCTTAACATCTTTGCCGTTCATACCCTCTGGCGTAGCCATCTTAACTGCCTTCTTCATTATAGCTCTGTCGGCTGCAAGCACTTGCTTGTTCAGCGCATCAGTGCCTGGAAAGAAGGGCAGAGCGTCTCCGTACACCCATTTAACGAACGAATGAACAGGCCCCGCGTTCCCATCTACCACAGAGGACAGAGGTAGCTGTTCGCCTATTTCTTTCTCAAGTGCCTTAGCCGCGCTAGAGGACTTAACCAAGCCCGATCCACCAAGCTTATGAATCGCACCCATACCAAGTCCTAACGCTCCGGCCGCCGCAGCGCCAATAGAGGCCCCCTGAGCGCGGTTGTTTGGCCCCGCTGCTATGGCACCACCAGCAGCGCCTTCGGCTCCCAGAGCCGCTGTACGGCTTCTGGCAAGCCCTTGCGCCAGCTTGGGTACTTGCTTGGCTGTTTGAGCAACCTTAGCCCCTGCTCCTATAACGCCTAACGGAGCCAGTGCAGCAGTTTCACCGATGGTAGAACCTATCACACCGCCCGTAGTGTCTAACAGGGGAGCGTCTATTTCAGCAGCTTGTTCCATCTCCTGATCTGTGACACCCACACCCTCAACGCCGAACTCTTCACCGATGCTGTTGGCGATGTTACCGACATTTCGGCCAATGTTAGTCATGCCCTGCCCAATGCCAGCAATCATCTGGTCCATGAACGTGTACTCTTTACCACGAACCTGCCCCATCTGGTCAATGCCGAAGCTGTGGTCAGCCTTCTCGGTGTAATTGTCTTCTACCCACTTGGTTTTCCACTGTTTAAGAACCTGTTTATCATCAACGTTGTCAGGAATACCCCTAAGAATACTACCATCGGGCATTTCAAGAGCGTGGGTTTTCATTGTTTTATGTCCCTCCAACTTCGTACAAGCTCTTCTTCTTCTTCTCCAAATATGTCACTGTACTCTATAACTGCCCCACGGTTGCTAGTTTCAAAGTCTGGTTTCTCAGAAGCTTTTGTGTAACTTCCTGTGCCCACTCCAGGCTTGGCGTCTAAGTGATCTAGACTATCTGGTGTGGGGCCAGCAGTGGTGATGTGATTGACTTCGGCAGCAGTCATGGTACTCCAGTCACGCCACCCCTCGTACTCAGGCAGCTTGTCAAAGTAGTCCTCCGGAACTTTCTTGCCCTCAATGGCTGCGAGCGCCCTGTACTTCATTCTTGTCTTGGTAACTTCCTCCAACCTAGCCATTACCCTTCTGGTGTGCTCTGGTGGGGAGTCTGCATCAAGCTCCAGTGCTGACTTCCACGCCCTAGCCTCACTAGGGGTCAACGTAGCACCGAACATTTGGTTACGAACGGGAAGGGTGAAGTTACTTGCCCAACTGGCAAAGAACTCTGCGGATTCAAACAGTATTTGAGCGTCTTCATCTGAAATGCCGGGAAGGTACTTAGCAACGTCCTTTAGAGTTAAAAACTTCATAGCATCAGCAGTGCCTGGAATGTTAAAACCAGCCATCAGTTTACTAGTCTGCGAGTACGCATCCTTGTATAAAGCCATAGAACGACGTATGCCGTTAAGCCTGGACATGTCATCTGTTACAACTTTAAGCTCCCCCGCCGTGATCTTGATAGCCTCGCCATCCCTAAGCACGTCCAGCTTGGCTTTCTCGGTGGCTTCCGTAGCCTGATTGTGTCTCATTTTCTCCATCAGCGCACCGTACTGCCCCAGAGCGCGTAGACTGTTACCCTGCTCCTTCAGCTTGTTAGCCTGCTCCTTCAGCTTGTTTTGTTCAGTTCTATAGATCTGGGTTCGTTTGTTTTCCTCACTATCTAGTATGGTGTTAATCTCGTTGTCAGACGAGCGCATGTACTCAGCGGCCTGTGCAGCTATCTGTGGATCACCATGACCAATGCCAGCCTTCGCCCCTGCTTGCTGCTCCCTTATGAACGCAATCTTATCCTCGTAGTTAGAGGGGCGCTGTACCTCTTTAGACAAGCCCCCTTTCCAAGGTCCTGGTATTTGCTCCTTAACAGTAGCGGGGGGCCTCTGTGCAGCAAAGTTACTGAATGCACTGCGACCCTTCTGCCGACCCTCCTTAGCCTTCTCAATCTCTTTACGAGCCTTACGCAAGTTTCGCCTCTTACCTATACCACTTAGAAAGTGGCCTAAGTGCTCCATTGGATTGGCAGCGGTATAGACATTACCCTGCTGACGACCTTGGGGGCCGCTACCTCTAAAGTCACGGTAGTCAGCTTTGTCAGACTTATACTCCCCCTCCATCTGAGCTATGTTCTCAGCGCTCATGCCAGCCATTAGCAAGGCACGTTTGGTCTCTTCAGTCATCATGGCTTCGAGCTCCTATAATCACCAATGCCTGTAGCAAGTGACCCAGCACCTGACATCATACCCTGCATAGCTTGTTGCTCTGCGCTGAACCTGTTAAGGTCCGCCTCCCCCTGCATCTTGGCCGCAGCCAAGAACTGCGTAGGCTCAGCCTTAGTAGCCTGAGCGAAGTTAGGCATACTAGGCATCCCAACTTGCTGCCCAGTCATTAGCGCGTTAATCTTATTGAGGCTCCAACCTTCACGCTGTAGCTGTTCAGCAATAGCTTGTTGACGCAACTGGTTTTGGAACCCAGCGCCTTGCAGCCCTTGCTGAAAGGCTTGGTTACCGAATGCTAACTGCTCTTGAACCTGCTGCTGGCGCTGCTGGTCTGCGTACTGAGACTGCGCCATTGCTTGCTGGAACTTTGATCCTGCACCAGCACCAGCTTCGCCACGGAGGGCCGCTGCCTGTGCGAACGCTTGTTGCTGTGCCTGATTCTCAAACCCTGCCTGTCCCAACTGCTGATCATACGCTTGCTGTTGAGCTTGGTTCTCAGCGCCAAACTCCCCTAGAGCCTGCAAGTATGCTTGCTGCTGCGCTTGATTAGCGAAGTTACCCATAGTGGTAGTTTCCCCAACATCCTGTTGACGACCCTGTAAGTCCATACCAAACTCACGTGTAGCCTCTTGGCCCCCAGACATGATTGACTGGTGCAGAGCGCCTTGGTACGCATCATTCTTCTGGCGGCTGAAGTTTTCCATCTGCGTATCGTAGGCTGCATCACCAGGACGGAGGCCTTGGTTGACCAGCCTACTTTCCAGTGCAGCACCCCTCTGCTCCCACTGAGGGTCTAAGCGTGATGTTGCTCTGTCGTAGTACGCATCTTCCACACGGTTGCGGGTACTGGCCCCTGTGCCGACGGTTGGTGCGTCATCAAAGTTCAGCGCAGACTGCGTTGTGTCCTCGTTTACCAGATCTGTGTTAGGATTACCAAGCGTACTATCATCAAAGTTCCTGATTAAACTGGTAGAGGGGTCGGGACCCTCTGGTAAGCTGGGGTTCGTGGCTGCCTGTCCTGGTATGGTACCCATCTGAGTAAGCCCTTCACCATAGTACGCAGGTTGATCAGGTGTGGCCCCAACTCCAGGTAAGCTGTCAAAGAACCCCGTAGGGCTCTCTAACTCCTCAGCCGCTTTACCCATAAGACCAAGACCTATAGCACTTCTACCAGCCCCGAGTTGCTGCTGATAATTCAGCGCTTGCTGTAGCGCGGGGTCTAGCCCTACCGTTTGATCCCATCTGGTAACTTGCTTACCCGAGGAAGGGTCTGTTATGCGTTTAGCGTCCCACGTGGAGCTACCAAACGGAGTGTACTGATCAGGGCGATTCGCATACGTCTGCATACGAGTTACATCTTCTGAAGATTCCCCCTGCTCTATCGCAGCCCCTCTGTAGTCCGGTGAATCAGGTGCGTCTTTAAAAAGTCCCATTAGGCAGCTTCCTCATTAGTGTTGGGGAGCCAGTGCCCTAAGTTTTCTAGCCTGCCTTCTAAAACAACCTGATCAACCCCCAACTGGTACCCATCTTTAACTTTGTACACTTCTTCAAACCCGATGTGTTTAGCGAGTTTTATCGTCTTTTCATTGGTAGAAGGTACTAAGCCTATCATAATCTGTTTGTTACACACGTTGAATATGTAGTCAGCTATCTCTTCAAAGAAGCCGTTCCTAATAACCATTGGTGTGTCAATCCACCAGTGTACACACACGCTGTTGAATGTCCAGTTGTCAAACACTGCCACGCCCACAGGCTCTGTTCTTTCCCCTGTATCTCTAATGGCAACTATACCCCTAGTCTTGTCCGTGGCTGCTATGCCGAGCAGCACTTGTATCCACTCCCAGTCACGTGTGTAGTTCATAGGCATAAATGTTATCATAACAAGCCCCCAGACTCTACTACCATATCAACAGCTATGAACTTACTAGTGTTAACTGAAGACCCCCGCATGGCATACCCTACGTATCTACCCATACCAGCAGCTCCGTACGTGGGATTAATCCCTGCGCCGTTCCACACATCGGCGTTCCACACACCAGCGCCCAGAACAGCGGTACCGGAGCCACTTATAAACAGAGGGGTTAATTCACCGAACGTCTGTGTAACTGATCCCCAGTATGTACCATCGTTGTCTACTGTTTGATTGTACGTGCTACTAGCCAGCGCTCCAGCGGGGTCAATCGTTAATGAGATAGTGGTGCCATTGGCGGTACCTGACATGTACGCGCCAACCCCCACACTAGAACCTTCATAGACGCTTGTAGAGGCGCTCCATGTGCAGGTTATAGCACCAGCATGAGTACCAATAGTGACGTCTATAGTGGCTACACCGCTCTCCTGCGTAGCTCCATCAGCCAGTGATATAATAACGTTATCAGAGGCGTCAACTTTAATACTATGAAAGAACGTACCAGTATCCCCCCACAGAGCCAAGTCAGCCACACTGGAGGGAGGAGTGTTTAGAAGCTCAGTAGTATCAAAATCATATCTAGCTTCAATGTTGTAAGAAGGGTGTGAACCTGCGGTGAATATTGGTCGTATAAAGTGTACCTGCTTTTGTCGCATAGGAGACCCAAAATTACTGAAGGCGCTAAGAACAGACCACGTGATAGACAAGGGCAGAGGTGTACCCGCTATTCTAATGTCGTCAACATTTCCGCTGTAGTAGTAGACCCTATTGGCACTGTCCTGCGTAGTGCAGAAGTAGAACTCATTGCGGTACATGGCCCCATGCTCTATTGGTACGTCCCGCCAAATAGCCCATGCCTGATTGGTAAGATTCAGCACAAACTGCACACGTTTCCATGACGTAAACGCTGGAGTAGTTATGACCATCGTACCGTCTTTAGAGTTAATGACTAAGCCCCACCCAAAAGTATTTCTGCCATGAGACATAACTTCTCGAACCCACGGCCCTATCTTGTCTGTTAATAGGTTTCGCTCGTTGGTTAAAGTCTTACCCTCTATAAGTGATGACACAGATGATACGCCAGCTACAGATAGCAAGTACACGTCACCGCCGTACTCCACACCACACCGTCTACCTATCGTGGGAACCTCACCTATGAACCAACGACCACGCATGTCCATGTCAAGGTCAGGGTTTGTAGCCTCCCACAAGCTAACGTCCCCAGAGCTTGAAAGCGCAACCATTAGGTCATCTGCACCAGCCCCGCCATCACGTGTGAAGCTGTGTAGACTGGATAGAAACCCACCATGCGGGTGCTTGTTGCCAAACTCAAACTTGGTAGGGGTTCCGTACAGCGCAAGAACATCTAAGTACCACGCAGTCTGCGTGTTCTCCGCAATGAACCAAACTCGTTCTTTCCACTTCATGACGTAGGCAAAAGTGGCGGGGTCGGCGGGGGAAGCGATTTGAGTGGCCCCTGTACCTTGTGCTATCTTGGCCCACGTAGTAGTGCTTTGGGTCCAGACGTGGTAGCCGTTGGTTTTATCACACAAAAGTATGTATGAGGCCCCGTCGGTATCTACGTGCTGAATGTAAGAGCAAATACCCGCGCCATCAGTTTGAGCAGCCCATGTGTGGACCTCTGTGGGGCTGGTGTCCCCACTGGTTGACACGTCCCATATACCCTGTTCATCACACATAAACAGCTTGTCGTCTGTGCCGTCCTCTGCTAGGCCGTTGTAGGAGACCATAGTGTATGGATTATCACCATCAGGACCGTTGCCGTACTCAACGTAACCCTTGCGTACTTCACACCCTTGGTCTTTAGGCATGAGGTTGAACGACAGCACACAAGTTTCGGGGTCCATGTGTCCAAGAGCTTGTCTAGTGTCAATCCCCTTAATGGGGGCTGGCATCCCAACCCCTTCGGAGGTTTCCTCTTCGTATACGGAGAGCATTAAGTTCCGAACCCTGTATCCGGCACGTTACGCAACGTGTCGAGGTATGGGTAGCCACTAGAACCGCGCCCTGCGTTCAGTATTGGGGCGCTAACGTCCTTACCTGCTCTGGAAGAAAATACTTCTTTAAAGTCATCCAAATCAGCAGCAGTCTTGAACCCTTTAGCTTGTCGAAACGCCAGTTTGAGATATCGTGTTATTAGTGTCTCAGGGTACAGCACGATGTCAGTAGGTGCTGTAACTTTGTCCTTGTACGTGGCACTGGAAACATCGTTGTACGTCCACAGGGAATCAGCAGCCCAATACTTGCTGATGTACTCAAAGTTGATATCGAGTGCATCTATGACGGGGTCATTAGGATGTACCCAGAATTGGTTCTGGTCTTGCCTGAACGACACAAATATGGTGGACCCCCCAAGATCTCGCCCCAACAGGTAGGTCCAATCTTGAGCAGATAGGGGTCCATAAACTGGTGCATTGTTAGCTCTCTCCCAGCCTGTTTGATCAATCATGTAGTTGAAGTCTTCAGGTAAGTCGTACTTACCATCGTCAGCAGCAGCGGTCGTGATAGAGTGCTCTCTAACCTGTATCTGCCACTCGTTCATCTCACCTAGACGCTTACCACACATCTGAAGTAACGCAACAAGTTGAACAAAAGCGGGGTCGCTGTCTGTAAAGACATCTGTTATGGGCGACAAGCCAACTTCCACAGCCACTTGATTGACTATGTTGTTTACAGTTTCATACCTTGTCGCTGCCATAGATTAAGCCTTCGTTGTCTTCTTCGTACCCTTTTGAAGTTCCGCTATTTGTACAGCCATTTCTTCGATAGCGTTGTTCAGCGTAGCTATCTCGTTGTCCTTCACCTGTAGCTGCTCAGACAACCTGTCAATACCCCCTGTGCCGTTAGCCAGATCAATGAAGGCTTGCGCTTTGTTCTTAAGCGCAATAATACCACTAAACTTCTGCGCCTCCGTGTCGTTAAGGTCAGCCAACTGTTCCACAGTACGAATGTTGAAGTGGTTAAGCTCTTCAACCTCTGACTTGGAAAGCGCGGGCCACGCCGAAAGAGGTGTGCCAATAAGCCCCTGCTCCTGTCCGGCTTCATACGCCTTCCAGTATTGAGCAAATCGCTGTTTGTCCTGCGGTCTAATGGGGCGGTCAATAACATTTGACCTATTCCCAGGAATCATAATACGAATGTATGGTATTTCTTCAAAGATAGGTCTGCCCTCTTCGGCTGACCTAATCTGGTTTTTCTTCGTGCCCTGATAAAACTGAACCAACAAGTTGGCATCACTATGAAACCTGTTACTGTGGTCCTGATTCGCTAACTGTGTTAAGTCTAAATCAGCTTCTGCTAAAGCCATGTTAATCTCCTAATAAAAAAGAGAGGGGAGCTAAATAAGCCTCCCCCCGTGGGTTAAGCTAACGTTCTACCTACTATCGGATAGTTAAAGAAAGCATCAGCGTTTGTCGCTTCAGAACCGCCAGTAGCAGTACCAAGAGACAAACCGTTGATAACCTCCAAACCGGCAGTCGTAGCATCATCCACAGCGCCAGGAGTAGCACTAGACGTCAGCTCTGTGCCGAGGGCAGCAGAAGCCAAAGTTCGTGCAGAACCTTCACCGTAGATCTGTAACCAGCCGTAGCCGCCACTTGCGATTGCTGCCATAGCAGCTCCCACAGGACGACCAGCACCAGCTCCAGGCGCAGAAGAAGTTGTGTCCAACATCTCTGCGCTAAACGCCGAGTCAATCACACACAGATAACCGGCGGCTGTGATAGCCTCGGCAGCTGTGACGTAGATGTACTCCTTTTCACCATCAGCGGCATCTTTGTCAGTATAGCCAGCTTTTGTGCCAACTCTAAACTCTGCGCCTTGAGCCGAAGTTTTTACACTTGTGGGGTCAAACCCTATGATTTGCGTCATTTAGGTATCCTCCAATCGGCCTTGGAACTGAGCCCCTGACGAAGTCAAGTTACCAGCCCATGCGATGATTTGCACTTCTGCATCCTGGTTCGTAGCATATCGGCGATTAGGCGATAGCGGAACCATGTTTCGTTGCTTGTGCGGACGGAAATGTAGGTAGTCACAATTCAGCATGAATGCTGTGCTTGAGTTCATAAAACCACCAATTCCACCGTCAAGTACGACGTCAGTGTGCATGAATTTCAGAGTTGGAAACCCTAGGTCTCCTGTCTCTGTCCCGTTAAAGCGTTGCTGAGCCTGAAGTGACGCAACGTAGAGTAACCAGTACGCATTATCCATGATAATGAGATCTGGAGAATCACTGCCACGTACTAGATTAGCCCACAGTTCGTTGAGTTTGCCTTGGATGGTGCTTGAAGTTACAACACCGGCATCAACGATCTTAGAACGCCAAAACGCATTAGTTGAAGTTGCGCGATTGATACCACCATAAGTACCCGTTGTCGGGTCGGTGGGAACAGCCGCATCCAAACCGGTGACCTCTTTACCGCCAGAACCAGTACCGTCTGAGTATAGACCTTCAGTAACAAGGTTGGACAAAGTAGCTTCCGCTACACTCATCCTACCTTCCATAAGATCAATCATCTGCTCACGGCCAGCGTTCTGTAGTTGCTCCAAACCGGAGATAACTACAGGAACTGCCGCTTGTTTCCAATCAAACTCGGCTGCAGAAATTACGTCAGAAGCACCTACTGGCAAGAAGTCATAACCCGAATACCAACCAGCATTCGAGTTTTCCGCAAACGTCAACTCCTGATAGATCTGATTACCGCCAGAAGCGGTTTTGATCTTACCTTTGGTGTTGAGTTTTGCCAGCAACGCATTATTCTTTGTTACGTTGTCTGCCAGCTTGCGGGTCCGGCTTTGGATAGTGGTAGCGATGATGTCGCTAACATTAGGAAAAGCCATTTTGTGTCCTCACAAATAAGTTTAAGGTTTCTACCTTACCTACGCATGGGACCGTCTTCCTCGTTGGATGAGACTTGTCTTGCAAACTTTGCCGATGGGAGCTAACTCTTCGGCAAAGTAGGATCAAGTGCTGCGTATTTTGGCACTAATAGCAGCACAGAACAAGAGTATTTATGAAGCGGCGTCCCACGCTTTGTTAAGAGTGGCTCTAAGGTCGTCATCATCTGTTTGCTCCAGTATGCCGTTGCCCCCTAGTGGAGTGTCACTAACACTACTAGCGGCCCTCTTAGCCTTGTCTATACTGCCTTTGTTAGCCCTAGCCGCTAAGGTGTCTCTAACCCCCTTGTTGATCTGGCAAGCCTGTTCATACGCATCAAGCAGGGTCATGGGTTGGTTCTTTTCACCAGCCACTCTAAACAGCGTAGCCATTTCGCCCCTGACGTCGTTACCAAACTCCTGGTCTTTTAAGAACGTTTCAGTCTCGTTTGCTATGTTCTGATTATTATTTACGGTGAACTGCTGCTGCTGAGTTTGCCTGTTACTGTAGTCTTGCAGCAGGGGTTTCGCCCAAGAAGGTGCTTGTTCTTGTTCCACACCCTCAGGGGTTTCCCCAACTAACAACTGATCCACCATGTCTATATCTACACTGTAGGTCTTCATAAAGCGATGTATCAGTGCGGCTTTAGCTTGCTGATTGCCTGACTGTAACGTGGCGGCCATTTCCATAAAACCGTTGTAAGCAGACAAGGGGGTGGCCCCCTCTGCTGCTAACTGTGCGCCGAACTTCTGTGAAATGCCGTAAAACTGGTCTAGCACCTTTTTGTTTTCTGCGGTCGCCTTAATGAGAGCACTGTGCTCACTTTCTCTGCGCTTAATTGCAGCGCGTGAAGAAGGCGGTACATCTTTCCAGACTTCTCGTTCTTCTGGTGTCCAGGAAGCAGGGGCTTTCTCTTCTGACTCAACCCTCTCTTCCTCTGCCTTAACTTCTTCTTGCTGCTGGACCTCTTCTTCTTCTTCTTCTTCTTCTTCTTCTTTGGGCTTCTCAACTTCTTCCACGTCGCCTGTTATTGGGTCTTTCTCACCTACGTCTAACGGAAGTAACTCAGCTGGAGCTTCGTCCCCCATGTCAGTTATTTCTTCATCAAATGCAGCTTCTAATGCTTCTCTTAGTTCTGGTTCTGCTTGTTCACCCATTGTCTAACTCCGGTATGTGTTCCTGTTTTTTGAATTCTGGCACGTAGCCTGAACTACTAGCCTGTTGAATTGCATCGTTTATATCATTTCTAAGTTCTATACGATCTGCCGTACTGTACTCCCCATTGTGAAACCGTTCCCTTCTACGCTCTTCTTTAGCCCAGTACTCTGTGTAATCTGATGAGTTGGTAACTTTATGAACACGATTGTGTTCCCTAAGCGCAGCCCTAGTCATAATAGGTTGGCGCGTGACGGGGGAGATAAATGGTTCAAACGGCTTTATTATCTCCACCCGTTTTGGACGATCCCTGCTGGGAGCTATCTCAATAAACTTGCCTGTTTCTTTATCCTGTCGCCAAGTTCTTTTCATTTTTAGTCGACTCTACTAAGCCTCCTCCAAAATAGAATATCACTATGGCTGTCATAGTCCAGCCAATGTTAAACGTCTCCATAACTTTAACTACATCATCCGTTTTACTAACACCTGCTAGTGTTGTGAGTAGAACAATGAAAAAGCAAATTAGAAACGTGCCTGTAAACATCAAAGCTATGTATCTCTGAGCAATTTTGAACGGCGCATACGCTGTCATCAAATCAATCTTAGCTTTGGTTTTAGACTCCCGCGCTTCAGCATCAGTCTCAACCATATCATCAATCAGTTGTAAACCTTTCGATATTACGTCACCAGAACCAAAGATTGTAGCTAGTATACTCATGGTTTGACTAACTCCGTCATGTTAACCCCTGCAATGCTGAACAACCCAATAATGATAAGGATACAAGCCCATATCACGTACTTACCGTTTGTTGAATTCAAAAAAGACCCGTTTGTCTTACTGGCGGCTACCGACGCTTTTACGTTTGGAATCTTAGCTACTTTCACACCAAGATCACGAACACTGTCTTTCGTGCCTGTTATCTGCTCCCACTGTTCGTCGTTTTCCTTTTTAAGGCCAGAAACTTCAGTTTCAACTGAAGCTAGTCTTTCAGGTATCGGCTTTATAGTTTCAGCAATTTGGGCCACAGACTGTGTGTTCAAAGCTGTGGCTATCCTTATCCCTTCGAGGGAGACAGATGTTTCTTTAGCGTGTTCTCCTAGCGCGGTCATCACTTCATCAAGTTCCATCAATAACTCCATACGTGAGGTCGAGGCCTGTACACCGTGGCTTCTAGAGGATCTATGTGTATAAACCTTCTGTCCACGTTTCCTCGCTGTGATATACCTCTGCCGGTTATATCGTTATATAGATACGAACAGCCCAGTATGGTAGTCGCATTCTTGTGTGAACACACAATATCAAGGGCCGCTATCTGATGCGGTCCTGGCATTAACTTCTTAGCTTCAATTGGGTGTTCGGGGCACCTCCATCCACTGGAGATGTAAAACGGAAAAGTACATGCAGGTCGTAGTACAGCATCAACCCACTCCACAAACCCTATAAACTCCATAGGGTACTCCTGTATCGTGTGTTCTTTACCACACTTACACAAAAAGTCTTGCCAACTAAAATACTTCAGCTCGGGGAAATTCACTCACTCTTCCCCGCCGGTTTGGTTTTGATCACCTCCTTCTGAATTTCACCCTCTTCCTCTTTGAGGCGGATGGCTTCGTCGGTTGAGTGGGTGACTTCTTCCATGTTAAATTCCATCTGCGCTTCCTCGCCAACCAGTGTTTGCGAAGTTTCATGCTCTATCTCCTCCAGCCTTTGCTTGTGTGCCTGATCGGCCTCCATCATATCCGCTTGCGCCTTGGTCTGTACCAGTTGAAGCTGCGCTTGCTCCTTTTGACGGTCGCCTTGCTGCTTGATCTGTTCCTTCTGTGCTGCTGGGTCTGGCTTCTCAGGCTGCTGTGCCCTCTGCTCTAACCCCTTCTTAACAGTATCAATAGCTTGGTCAAGTACCCCTTCAATTTCGTCACTACCTTTGAACCCTGCCATACCCCACTTGAGCATCTCAAGTAAGAACGGCATAGTTGACGGCTCGGCTTCAATTAGGGGGACGGCTGACTGCATAAAGATTGCAAGACCCTGAATGTATTCTGTGCGCTCCGCCTTCAAGCTAGCGTAGTCCACCATAGCTACAGACTCAGTACGCACCTTGACGCGCCACGTTAGGTCTTCGTAGTTCTTTATCAGCTGGACAGCAGGTTGAAGGTACTGCTCGTCTGGGCTGAACAGCATGTTGGACTGTTTAATGATAGTTTCGGGTTGAAAGTGCTTGGCAATGATTGCCGCCTTAATCTGCATGATGCTCGTGGCAAACAGGGCAAACTCATCCTGTAAGGCTTGCATCCTAACAGAGGAGAACTTAGCTTCCAACGCATTCTCGGTGGCGGAAACGGCGGGGCCACCCTTAGTGGCCCCCCCACCTCGCATGACATCATTCATGCCTGTTATCTGCTGTAACAGGGCAATCAGGTCATCTCTTCGCTGCGTGAGCTTCAGCATCACATCAGCTACATCATTTATGGGCAACCACTCTATAAGCCCTTTTAGACCCCCCTTCTCGGCGAAGGCCGCATAGGAGTCAACTGGTATAAGGTCGTTCTCAAGCCCCTCCTTAAACATACGGGCAATATCCCCCGCAGACTTGTCGTACACACCCACGGCTCTAACTGCATCAGTCAGTAATGAGATACGCTGCTCTAGGGAGTCAATTTCAACGTACAGGTCCTGCGCCATCATGTAATCAGACTTAGGAACAAAAGCGCGGGTCGTGGTGTTGGCTGTCATGGGCTGAGGGCAGGGGTAGAAGCCTTCAATTTCTAACGGGTCATCTTTAATGTCTAAAATCTCTCCAAACCCTTTACAGTACCAGAAGACTTTCATGTGTTCTTCTGACCATATCTCCCAAACATCTGCACGTTGCCACGCATCCACCGCCGCGTCATCTGTGTTCTCTTCATCACCTACTGAGTCGCCAGTGCGCTTAGTTAAAGGTATACGCTTTCCCTTATTTTCGCCGAACCGCTCAATTAGCCTGTCCCGCGTCATTCTAACTCGCCGCGAAACCCATCTTTTGTCCCCCCAGACCTTACAGGGGGACCATTCAAAGTCATCCCACGGTACATAGTCCACACACACGTTTTCAGCGGTAATTCGTTCCTCCTCCTCCTCCCCTTCAGTGTCAAACTCATACCTGAGCCACACTTGGCCGAGTCCTGGCTGTAGGCGGTCGTCTAAACAATGCCTTAGAGCGGCGGGGTAGCTCTGGGAGTACCGTTTGACGTCCTTGTTAAGGATGCGTTCGGTAATTTCAGCGGCGACTCTAGCTAAGTCGTCATTTGGATCGGACTCTTCACGGGAAACGTCTATTACTGGAAGTCTACCAAACAGCAGGGAGCGAATGGTTTTAGTATTGCTGTGAAACAGGTTGAGGTTGAAGTTCGTTATGATGTCTGAGTTGTCGTCGTTGTCGTTTAGATACTTGTTGACGACCTTCACACCTTGAATACGAAATTTCTCGTGGGCTTTTCTAGCTGCGTTTATCTCAGCTTCCCAGCGTAAGTGCCACCCCTCCGCGTCCTTGTCAAAATCCTCTTCCCTTTCTATCGCGGTGTGTTGGTCTATGCTCATGCTATTTTTCTCCGCCTTGTCAGGCTGCGTATCTCGTCTTCATGTTCCTTAAACAACGTGTCAAGACTTAACTTGTGGTTCTGCTTCCTAATCTTGTCGTAATGACTAAGGTTATCTTCGTCCTCTGTTTGCGGCATTTTACCCTGTTTACTAACAAGAGCAAACCCCCTGTAAGCATCAGCTCCGTTGCTGCTCCAATCATGGAGCGCTTCGTTGCTAAACTGCTGTGTCTTCTCGTTGTAGGTCCGGCGGTAAGCTCTTAGGGCCTCTATTCCTTCCTTGGTGCTTGGTTCGTGGAACGTACACATCGGCAGCACCCACCGTGAAGCGTCTATTCCGTGCTGCTTCTTCAAACGCGGCTGTATGTCTATTAGCTCACTGCCAAACTCATCTAAGAACTGTTCTATGGTGCTGCGTTTGGAGGCTAGGGTGCCAGCTCTAGCATCGTGTGGTAAGTGGATTTGCTTGTAGTTGTACCCGTACTCCTCTTCCTTCTCGTGGAACATCTTAAAGTAGTCGGGGAGGTGAATACCGTCAGCCTCGTAGTAGTCTATCATCTGGTAACGGTCGGGGTACTCCTGCCAGAACCAGTAAGCACTTGAATCAGTTAGGCCAAGGTCACTCGCCACTGACACATCAAGGTCTGGGTTAAACGGGTAAATACCGACCCTACCGTCTCGCTCGGCCTCTGCTACCAGATGGGCGTAGTAGGTGCCCACTACTGCGGCCTCAAACGAGCACTCAAACTCCTGCATGTACTGGTCTTCGGTCATCTGAGCTCGCATTTCTGTAAGCTCCTCCTCACCAATTATAAACGTGGCG